>Ga0256826_1000596_pt1 | contig 22041 bp, 22 predicted proteins | sample CV79metaG_FD_185975 | JGI IMG/M metagenome (GOLD analysis project Ga0256826, IMG submission 185975) | Hydrothermal vent microbial communities from East Pacific Rise, Pacific Ocean - CV79 | ecosystem: Environmental > Aquatic > Marine > Hydrothermal vents | place: Pacific Ocean: East Pacific Rise...
GTAAATACAATGAAATAGAGGATAAATTCTGACACTTAAAAAGTATCAAGCTTTAGTGAGCATAGCGCTCCAAGCGAAGTAAAAGGGATTACTCCCTTTTACGAACTAACTAATGTAAGTCTTTCCAAACTTGTTTTTTCCAAAGAAGAGCAAACAGTGCAAAGATAACGATATAAATCATTACATTTTTACCAATAGCTTCTCTTTCATGGCGTTTAGCATCACCTGCATCTTCTAAGTACTCAATAACTTTTTCCATAGAGTGTTTAGTAACACCAACTCTAGGCATTGCAGTTCCCTCTAATTGATTTTGAGGATTTTCTACAAGTGTAGATATGAAATGCTCTCCACGAGAACGAATATACATACTTAAATCTGGTGGTAATTTACCCATATAAGCTTTTAAAGAATCTTGATATTCTAGAACTTTAATATCAAAAGCTAACTCATCTTTTTTATGTTTAAATGCTGGTTTTTCACCAATTTGAGTCCATTTTTCATAATGAACTGCATGACATCTTCCACAAGCATTTTCAAATGCTATCTCAGGAGTTAATTCTTCCTCAGATACTGCGATTGATTTTAAGTAAGCAACCATATCAGCTACTTCTTGATCCATATCTCCACCAGCTCCATAGAATGGTACCATTGGGTGCATTTTACCTTTAGCAGCATCATATTTATGTTCTACTTTAAGAGCATGTGCAGGATTTTTGATAAGATCACTTAAGAACTTAGCATCAAAAACAACACCAGCATTACTTAAATCTGGTGGGTTAACACCATAAGAAGCAGCAGCCATTTGTGGTTCCATCATTGCTGGAAGACCATCTTTTTTAATTGAGTGACAACCAGTACAAGCTGCAGCACCAGTTACAAGTGCTTTACCGTTTACTGCATCACCAGTTTTAGTAATTTCAGGAAGGTCAGCATAAGCAAAACCTTCACTTTCTACATGTTTGTGCATTTCATGATGAGCAAAAGGCTCAACAAGATAGTAAGTTACTAGCGAGAAGAATATTACAACTGCTAATATTAATGGTTCTTTATTTTTCATCTTTTCTCCCTATACCTTTTTTTCACTTGCAGTAATAAATGGAAGTGCTATCCACATTACAATAAATAGTATCGCTGAAACGAAACCGATTGTACTAAATATACCTGCTGGAGGCAATTTACCCATAGCTGTTAAGATAATCATGTTAATTAACATTAACCAGAACCAATACTTAAATGCACCACGACGAGATGCAGGAACTGTATTTGGACTTCTATCTAAAAATGGTAGTAACATAAAGATAACTTGAGCAAAAGCAAAAGCAATTAAACCAACATCAATAGAGAATGGACGAAGAATCTCATAAGACCATAAGAAATACCACTCAGGGTAAATGTGTGCTGGAGTCTTAAGACCATCAGCAGGGTCAAAGTTTACAGGATCCATTGCAAAACCATAGTTATAAAATACTAAGTAAAAGAAGAATACTAAGTAAACTCCAACAACCATCATATCTTTAGCCATAAAGTCATTAGCAAATCTCATTACTTTTGAACCAGCTTTGTCACCATCTAAGTATTTTTTAGCTTCCACATCAAAATCAATCTCTTCACCATCTTGGTTATTTACATGTGGAATACGAAGCGCACCGAAGTGAAGTCCAATAAGACCCATAATAGCCAATGGAATAAGAAGTACATGAAGCATAAAGAAACGAGTTAAGAATGCTTGAGCAGGAACATAATCCCCACGAATCCACTCAACTAAACCGTCTGCATGTAATGAACCACCTGAGAAAAGGTTAGTAATAACCATACCAGCCCAGTAAGACATTTGTCCCCATGGTAACATATATCCTGAAAATGCTTCTGCTGAGAATGCAACAAAAAGTAGCATACCAGAGATCCAAATCATCTCACGACCTTTTTTATAAGAACCGTAGTAGATACCTGTAAACATATGAATATAGATAATTAAGAAAACAACAGATGCCGCAACACCGTGAACATGTCTCCATAACCAACCAAAATCAACTTCTCTCATAATTGTGTAGTTTACACTATCAAATGCAGTAGCTACATTTGGTTGGTAATACATAAGTAAGAAGATACCTGAAACTAAAAGTAGTGCAAATGTGATTACTAAAACCATACCCATTGCCCACAAGAAGTTAATATTTTTCGGAATCCAATATTCCGACATCATTACTTTTTCAAGTTTTTCAACTGCCATTCGTTGGTTTAACCAATCTTTAACACTTGTTGCCTTTGTAAAATGTGCCATTTAATTTCCCCTTTCTATAGCGTTACGCCAGTTTCTTTCATTTGAGTATATTCTGGACCAGCTTCACCTAAAACTAACTTTTTACCGTCAACTTTAAATGGAGGTATATCAAATCCACGTGGTGGTGGTACATGTGTAACCATACCAGAAAAGTCAAATTGTCCACCATGACATGCACATAAGAAACCTTCAGCTGCTGCATCATAAGCTGGAATACAACCAAGGTGAGTACATAAACCAATACATACCATATAGTGTGAACCATCTACAACAATATCACGAACTTTTTGAACTTCAGTTTGCTTTGCAACCATATCTGCAGTTTTTTTAAGAACGAAGATTGGCTTCCCTCTCCATTTTTCAACTATTAACTCATTCTCTTGATAGATTGACATATCAAGAGTAGTAAAACCAGCTGCTTTTACACTTGGAAGTGGATCCCAAGATTTTTTCATAGCAACTAATGAACCAACAGCACCAACACCTGCAACGGCGCCAAATGCTTTACCCATAAAACCTCTACGGCTACTATTATGCATGTTTGCTCTCTTTCATAATAAATTTAAAGGTCGATTATATATTAAAAATATTTAATTACTTATTAATTTAAGTTTTCTTTTATAATTTCTACTATTTTGTTACTATTTTGAGGCAATTTTTCATATTTATGATTATTTATGTTACTTATAACATTAATAAGTTCTTCTTTATCATAGTTTTTTATTATAGGTATATTTAAACTTCTGAAAATATCATTAAAATCAGTTACATAGTCTTCTCTTTGAATATATATAGGCTTTGCGTTAGAAGCGAGACTTTCTAAAACCGCTTGAGGTGATGCAGTTATAAGAATTTGTGATTTTTGGATTATCTCATCATAATCTTCAAATTCATGGTAATTTTTAAACTTATTTTTAAGCATATCTTCATAGTCTAAAAAATAGTAAAACCCAAGTAATAAATCTATCTCTAAACCCTTTATAAAATCAAAATTTTTCTCTAAATCTTTCCCATAATCATCATCACCAAAAAAATAAGAAATCTTAATAGTTTTCTCTTTTTCTTTAAAATATTTTTTATCAACAATAGATTCAGAATTTTTTATATGAATAAATGTAGAAAAGAATTTTTGCATATCATCTAACATAATTGGATTTGCTTCATCTGAATCAAAAATAAGTTTATCTCCATGATGCGCAATTTGTGGAATATTTCGTACAACATCAATACCAACAGCATTCTCGACACCAAAATCACGTGCAATTTGAGCTATACGAAAGTCAGAACACAAAAGAGTTATATCTATATCTAATGCTTTTATAATTGTACATGCCCGTCTAAATCTATCTAAACCTATTCTATGACCAGTATGTACATAATAAAAATTTCTCATATCTACTTCTTTCTAGCTTGAATTTTAATATAAATATGAAGTATCTCTATCGCAGCTGGAGTTATTCCACTTATTTGTGAAGCAGCTTGTAATGTTGGCGGATTAAAACTTTCTAACTTTTCAACAATTTCATTACTTAAACCACTTACATTTTTAAAGTCAAAATTCTTAGGAATAGTAATTTTAAGATATTTCTTCATTTTTCTTATCTCATCACTTTGTTTAATAATATAACGATAATATTTACCCTCAACTAAAATTTCTTCTTTTATATACTCATCATATTTATCAAGTTCAGGTAATAATTTTATCATTTTTTGTATATTAAAAGTTTTTCTTGCAACAAGTTGTTGAGCTGTTTGTATATCTTTTATAGATTCTTCATCTATCTGTTTTAAAAATTCATTAAATTCTTTATTTGGAGTAAAAGTTTTTTCAAGTAAAAGTACTAAACCATCTTGAATTTGCTGATTTTTAAGCCTTATTCTATCATTTTCATCTTCACTTAAAAGTCCAAGTTCAAATCCATATTTTCCAAGTCTAGTATCTGCACTTTCTTCACGCAGTAAAAGTCTATATTCTGCCCTACTTGTAAACATTCTATATGGTTCATTTGTTCCTTTAGTTACTAAATCATCTATCAAAACGCCAATATAAGCTTCATCACGACGCAATACTAATGGCTCTTTCTCTTCAAGTGAAAGTGAGGCATTTATCCCAGCCATCAGTCCTTGTGCGGCAGCTTCTTCATAACCAGTAGTACCATTTACTTGACCGGCACAATAAAGTCCAGATATTTTTTTAGTTTCTAATGAATGTTTTAGTTCCCTAGGATCTACAAAATCATACTCTATTGCATAACCATAACGAACTATTTTTGCATTTTCTAAGCCCTTAACTGATTTTATCATATCACGCTGAACTTCTGGTGGTAAAGATGTTGAAAGACCATTTATATAACATTCTGTATTGTCCATAGTTTGTGGTTCTATAAAGAGATGATGTCTATCTTTATCTGCAAATTTACTTACTTTATCTTCTATTGATGGGCAATATCTTGGTGATTTTCCCTCAATTTGACCAGTAAAAAGTGGTGCACGGTAAAAATTTGAAGATATTATCTCATGAGTTTTTTCATTTGTATAAGCTATATAACAGGGAAGCTGTTCTTTTGTTTCTCTAAATTGTTTCCTATTTGTACGAAATGAAAATGGATTTGGTAACTCATCTCCACCCTGTTCCTCCATAACAGAAAAATCAATAGTTGAACTATCAAGCCTTGCACAAGTTCCAGTTTTTAATCTTGCAATATTTAGTTTTGCATCATTTTTAAGAGAAGAAGAAAGCCCTTCGCTTCTCTCTTCCCCGTAACGTCCCCCTTTTTTTTGCACCTCTCCAATATGTAAAATTCCATTTAAAAATGTACCTGATGTTATAATAACTTTCTTCGCAACATATTCATTTAAAAGATCAGTTTTCACACCTTTAACAATGGAATCTTCTATTATTAAAGATTCTACAGTTTCTTGAACAAGATTTAGATTTTTAGTATTTAGTACTCTGTTTCTAGCAATTATTCTGTACTTATCCATATCAATCTGCGCACGACTTCCACGAACTGCTGGACCTTTTGTTTGATTGAGAATACGAAACTGTATACCTGCTTCATCGGTAATCATCCCCATTTCACCACCAAGTGCATCTATCTCACGAACAAGATGACCTTTTGCAAGACCACCAATAGCAGGATTACATGAAGTAGCCCCCACATTTTCAGCAAGCATTGAGATAAGTAGAGTTTTATTACCCATTCTAGCACTTGCAAGTGAGGCTTCCACACCAGCATGCCCACCACCAATAACTATTACATCATAATTCATATTACTTCTTCATATTTTATTAGTCGAATTTTACCATAAATTATGCTACAATTCACTCGATACAACTGATGTTGAATTCTTCTGCTTGGGTGATAAGTAAGAGAGTATAAATAGTTTTATAATCAATGAAAAAAGAAGCTATAAGATACAAGGCAAAAATCTGTAGGAGCTACTAGTAACTTCAAAGGTTTTTAACGAAGTAGATTGTAGCTTATTTTTTCACCCGCAGGGCATCATTTAAAAAGTTCATCTTCTACGTTGAACTTTACTTAACGATACTAGTATCGCAAAGCAAAGTTCGCCTTGAATTTAAACCTTTTAAATGATGTTGCTTATGAAACTATTTATACTCTCTTACTTAATTAGGGAGTTGGGGAAAGTTGGGTATCTCCAAAGAGGAGGATACACCAGTGAGGTTACTCATTGTACTTATGGTTTTAATCGTTTTAGCAGAACGTTTATATTAAACTAAGTAGAGGTTTTAAAGCCTCTACAACCATTTGTATAATTGTATCATAAATTTAAAACAATAAGAATAATTATGATAGAAAAAGCACATGAAGCTTACAATAAACAAGATTTTACAACAGCCTTTAAACTATATGAAGAACTAGCTAAACAGGGAAATGCTGATGCTATAACTTCACTTGGGTTTATGTACCAAAAAGCACAAGGTTGTGAAGTAAATGAAGAAAAAGCATTAGAACTTTATACCAAAGGTGTAGAACTAAAGCAACCATATTCACTTTTTAATTTAGCAATTATCTACATGAATGGCTTATGTAAAGTTCAAACTGATCAATTTAAAGCACATGACCTCTATATGCAAGCAGCAGAACGTGAAGTTCCTCCAGCTATGTATGAAGTAGCACTTATGCTTGAGCGTGGTCTTGGTTGTTTACAAAATTATAGTGAAGCAGCTTTTTGGTATGAAGAAGCAGCCAAGAGAGGGCATACAGAAAGCTTTAATAATCTTGGTGTACTTTACAAAGATGGACATGGTGTTGAGCAAAATAGAGATAGATGTTTTTTATGTTTTTCTCGTGCAGCTGAAGGTGGACTTGCTGAGGGTCTATACAATCTTGGTCAACTCTACGATCAAGGTTATGGCTGTGAAGAAGATCATGATAAGGCACTAGATCTATGTCGTAAAGCAGCGTATAGGGGTCATGCAAAAGCTAAAGAGATTATCAAATCTTTGCAAGAAGATGGGAAAATCGTCTTTTAAAATACCAATCAATAAAATTCCGCTTGACTACGCGAAGTGCTATAGTTAGCATCTTTAAGGCAGAAATAAAAGGAGATAATATTTTTACAGGATTAATTAGAGAAATTGCAACTGTTAAAAACTTTAGTGGAAGTAAACTTTGCATAAAGTCATCTCATGAAGCTGCACTTGGGGATTCTATTGCCATAAATGGAGCATGTCTAAGTGTTACAAAACTTTTAAGTGATGGTTTTTGTGTAGAACTCTCACCTGAAAGCCAAAAAATACTAGCAATAGGGAACTATAAAAATGAAGTTCATGTAGAACCTGCTATGAAAATGGGCGATAGATTTGAAGGTCATATTGTTCAAGGTCATGTTGATTGTGTTGGAGAGATTACAAATATTAAAAATCTTGGTAATTCTTATGATGTCTTTGTTAAAGTACCAAAGAAACAGATTGCATACATAATTCCAAAAGGTTCAATAACTATTGATGGAGTAAGTTTAACTGTAAATGATGTAAATGATGACAGTTTTCGCCTTACTATCATACCTATTACCATGAAAGAAACACTTTTTAAAAACTATAAAAAAGGCTCTAAAGTAAATATTGAAACAGATATGTTTGCTAGATATGTAGCACATATTATCTCACATCAAAGTAAAAATACTTCCTCATTATCTTGGAATGAAGTTGATGCAATAAACTCTAGTTATTAATCTCTTAGTGGTTTAGTATCTGGGTTGCATGAAATTTTATGCTTCATGTTTACAAGTTCAAATTCATCTAACTTTACTAATGAAGCCACAGTAGCGCTTCTAAAATCTTCTCCAGAATTTATGTACAAATTATAGCCATTTTCATAAAGCGCTAATCTAGTTGGAAGTGAAGTTGAGTAAGTTGTAATTATTGCATCTTTTTTACAAGAGTTTTTAATATCTAAAAAATATTCTTCTGTCCAAAGAGCTGAATTTGTAGATGGTGAAAATGCATCTTGGTAAACTATATCAAAAAAATTACTAAATTTTTTAATATATACTCTTGCATCACCTAAAAACAATTCTATATGTATAAAATTATCTTTGTAAACTTGTTTTTCAATAAGTTCTAAAATAATATGCTTATATTCTTCAAATTCATTAGGAAAAGTAAAATTTTTTAATGAACTAATTAAATTAGTATCGAGTTCTGGAGAATAAATATTTATTTTACATGAAGAATTAAGTTGCTTTAAATGATAAAAAGTTGCTAAAGTATTAAAACCCAAACCAAAGCAAATATCTAAAATATTCAACTCTAGTACATCTTTTTTAATTTTAAAAGCAGGATATACATGTTTATAAAGAGACTCACATAAAGCACCATCTTTAGTAGAGTGGTAATGTTCATCATACTCTTTTGAGTAAGCGGTATAAGTTCCATCTTTACTTAATATCTCTTCATGTAGTTCATCACTAAAACTCAAACTTTGTACTCCAATTCATAAATTATCTATACTAATACGCTAAATCATGCAACTCTTTAAAAAGATATGCTTCTACAATATCATCTACAGATTTTTGTACATGAGCTACTAAAACCATCATTGATTTCTCCATAAATGGCCATACATATTCTTTGTCATTATTCACAACTATAGTTTCGCTAAATTTATTAAACTCATCATTTTCACTATTGTGATTTACTTCAAGAAGTTCACCATCTTCTATACGAAGTTGAGTCCATACCTTTACATCTTCAAGTTTTGTGATACTCGCTTCTTCAATATTATCAGAATCCATAGGGACTAAAATATACATTTTATTGACCCACTTTTTTTAAATCCAATTTTATTGAATCATTATTCATAATACTTACGCCTTTTTTAAGTACTGCTCTTGCTATTTTTTTTGCATCTTTAAGTGAATGCATTTTATAAGTTCCACATTGGTACACATTTAGTTCAGGGATATCTTTTTTTCTTTTTACATTAAGTACATCTTCCATTGCAAGTAACCATGCAGCTGCGACTTTAGACTCTTTTGGTTTTCCAAGTACAGACATATAAAAACCAGTACGACATCCCATGGGAGAAACATCAATAATTTCAACTTTTTTTGAATTTAAATGTTCACGGATAAAACCTGCAAAAAGATGCTCTAATGTATGGATTCCCTCTGAAGATAAAATACCTTTATTTGGTTTAACAAAACGCAAATCAAAAACAGTAATATCATCACCAGATGGTGATTTCATTCCTTTTGCTTTACGAACTGCTGGAGCTGGCATAATTGTGTGATCTACTGTAAATGAGTCTAATAATGGCATAAAATATTCCTTAGTTTAATTATCCTATTGTAACAAGTTTTAAGCTAATTATATGTAAATAATGATAACATATCTGAAAATTTTAAGGATAATAGATGCAAACTACAACTTTTAAAGGTCAAACAGTTAATCTTGCTGGAACTCAAGTAAATGTTGGTGATAAAGCACCAAGTGTTATAGCAATAGGGACAGATTTAAGTGATGTAGAAATTGGTGGAGCAAAAGACAATATTCAACTCATCATAACAGTACCATCGTTAGATACAGATACTTGTGCGGCAGAGACTAGAAGATTTAATCAAGATATAAATAATTTAGATATATGTGAAACTACTGTTGTGTCAATGGATTTACCATTTGCATCACAAAGATTTTGTACAACTGAGGGTATTACAAACTTGACTGTTGCTTCTGATTATATCGATAAAGAAGTTTCTAAAGCTTATGGTATTTTAATGGATGATAATAAATTAAAAGGTTTAAGCGCAAGAGCTGTTTTTGTAATAGATAGAAGTGGTATAGTTGTTTATAAAGAGATTGTTCCTGAAGTTACAGATGAGCCAAACTATGAAGCAGCTTTAGAGGCTATTAAAGACGCTAGATAAAAACTTTAAAACTCAGATTTTACTCTGAGTTTTAAAATCTATTAAACTTTTGCTTCTTCACGGCGTTGTAAATAAGCCCAATTTTCATCTACTCTCTCTTGCCACTCTTTAATTAAGTACTTGTACTCATCTTTAAATAAGTGTTTAAAACGACCCTGTGCAGCTAAATATTCTTCCACAGGAATAACATTTTTAGGTCTATAGGTAATATTATATTCTCTACCATCAATTACTTCATATAATGGAAAGACTAAAGTATCAGTAGCTAAATCTGCAAGATGCATTGTATCTTTAGGATCAAATTTCCACTCGGTTGTACAAGGTGATACAGCATTTATAAATACTGCACCCTCAGTTGCAAAACCTTTTTGAATTTTTTTAACCATGTCTTTCCACTTATTTGGAGATACCTGCGCAGCATAAGGGATATGATGAGCAGCCATAATTCCAAGCATATCTTTTTTATTAATTTTTTCACCATAAGAGTGTGAACCCGCTGGTGAAGTTGTAGCAGATGAACCAATAGGAGTTGAACTTGAACGCTGTCCACCAGTATTTGCATATACTTCGTTATCTAAAACTACATACATCATATCGTGGTTTCTTTCCATACAACCAGAAATCCACTGAAAACCAATATCATAAGATGAACCATCTCCACCAAAAGCTACAAACTTAGGCTTACGATCTGGTTGCTTCAAGCGACCTTTAGTTTTAAGAGCTTTGTACATTACTTCAGCGCCAGAAACTGCTGTTGAGCCATTTTCAAAACCAATATGAATCCAAGAAGCATCCCAAGATGTATATGGATAAACAGCAGTACAAACTTCTAAACAACCTGTTGAAGCCCCAAGAATCAAATCATCATTAGTTGCATTTAAAACTTCACGAACGATGATTGAGTGAGCGCAACCAGGACAAAGAAGGTTTGCACCTTCAAAACGATCAGCCGATGTTGAAAACTCTTTTAAGTTTTTTATTTTTTTCATTTCACTCATAAAAATTTCCTATAAATAAGCTAGTTTCGGTCCACGAACACCGATAAACTGTTGTAATTGAGTAGTAACTTTACCAGCTTTAACATTTGAGTCAAGCTCATTATAAAGTTCTACTAAGTGTGCCTTAGTTAAGTCACGACCACCAAGACCATAAATATAACCACTCATTAGAGGTCTATTATCTGCTGCATACATTGCTGTACAAACTTCATTAAATATTGCACCAGCAGCACCATTTGGAGATGATCTATCTAAACTAGCTACTGCTTTAACATCTTTCAACGCTTCACGAACTTCCATAAATGGGAATGGACGAAGAACACGAAGTCCAACAACACCAGCTTTAATACCTTTTTCTCTCATCTCTAAAGCCACTTCACGAGCAGTTTCAACTGATGTACCCATACATAGGACTGCAACATCTGCATCTTCCATATCGTAAGATTCTACTTGATTGTATTTACGACCTGTGATTTTTGCGAAAGCTTCAAAAGTTTCATCTATCTTAGGACCTACCTTAGTCATTAAATCATTATGTTGACGAGCTTTATGTTCAAAATGCCAATCTTCTTCAGTTTGTACACCATGAGTTACTGGATTTTCAAAATCTAGCATATCATTCATAGGATTATATGTACCAACAAAATTAAATGCCGTATCATCATCCATTGTATGAACACCTTGAGCAGTATGAGAAGTCATAAATCCATCTTGGTTAACAATAGCTGGAAGTCTAATATCATGATCTTCACTTACTTTAAAAGCAATAAAATTTAAATCATAAGCTTCTTGCGGAGAAAATGCATCAAATTGAATCCAGCCAGAATCTCTAACCATATACATATCGGAGTGATCACCATTAACATTTAGTGGTGCAGCTAAGGCACGATTAACTAAATTTAAAACAATTGGAAGTCTCATTCCAGATGCTTGGTAAAGTGTTTCTGACATCAGTGCAAGACCTTGAGAAGATGTTGCAGTTGCAACACGACCGCCAGCCGCAGCTGCACCAATACAGCCACTCATTGCAGCATGTTCTGACTCAACCATTACAAATTCACCCTCAACATAATTGTCAGATTTGAATTTTGCATAACCTTCAACAATAGGAGTTGATGGTGTAATAGGGTAAGCAGCAACTACATCTACTTGACACTGTCTTAGAGCTTGAGCAGCAGCAAAGTTACCGTCCCAAACTTCAATATCTCTTAATTCCATTTTATCAAATGCCATTATGCTTCCTCCTCATCTTTTTTAGGCCACTGAGCAATTTCAGTTTCCTCATCTGCTTGTTCTGGGAACATTAAAAGTGATTTTGGATTTGTAGGACAAACCTCAACACAAATTCCACAACCTTTACAGTGATCCATATCTATACCAACAAGTTTTTTATCTCTTGAAATAATAGAAACATCTGGACAATAAATCCAACAAAATTGACAATCAATACAGTAGTCTTTATTAAAAACAGGTTTATTAATTCTCCAATCAGCTACCGATGCAGTATATGAACTATTTTCAGTATATGAACGGTCTTCTTGTCTTGTTGCTGCGATATTATCTATGCTACCCTCAAAAGTACGAAGCATCGCTCCGATTTCAAATTCATCCCATCCTTTATTTGCCATAAGACGCTCCTATTTCACTTCATCGTATGCGCGCTGAATTGCTATCATATTTGCATCGATAATTTTTTGTGGTAATTTACCAAGAATTCTCTTCATTGAGTCTTTAAAAAAGTCCATTTCGTACATACCTGAAATTTTCATAAATGCTCCAAGCATCGGTGTATTTGGAATAGCACGACCAATAGTATCTAAAGCAATTTGAATACAATCTACTGTATAAACTTCTTTACCTTCAAGTTTTGGTTGAGCTTTTTTTAACTCATCTGTACTCAAATGTGTAGTAACTATATACTTTGTAGTATCTTTACCATTGATTGTTACATCACTTGTATATACCAAAGCAGGATCAATTACAAAAACATAATCAGGTTCCATATATTTTTCATGATTCATTATTACTTTATCATCAACACGATTAAAAGCAGTCATTGCAGCCCCGCGTTTAGCAGACCCATAAAATGCAAATGCTTGTACATGTTTTCCAGTTGTAGAAATAACATCAGCTAAACCTTTAGCACCTGTAACGGCACCTTGACCAGCACGACTATGCCATCTAATTTCTAGCATAAATTCTCCTTGTAATTTTAAAGACTATATTTCAATTCTTAATTATCCCATATTTTAGACAAGTTGCTCTTAAAAATAGCTTGAAGTTATGAGGTTTATAATTAAGTAGAGAAAATGTGTTATTTTTTCCTATTTTCTAAGAAATTAATAGCATCTAGTGAATTATTTAAGACAATATTTGTAAACTCTTTTAAACTTTTTTCATCTCCATATCCACATAAAAGTCCTATTGCATTTATACCAGCATTTTTTGCAGAAATTAAATCAAGTTTTGTATCTCCGATCATCCATATATCTTTATCTGTAGTATCAAAACTATCCAATGCTTTAAGTATTGGTTCTTCATGAGGTTTTGGATTTTTAACATCTTCATATCCAATGAGAATTTTAAAGTACTTCATCAAATCAAAATGCTCCATTAATACTTTGGAATATTTACCAGTTTTTGTAGTTACAATACCTAGTTCAGCAAAACTTGCAGCTTTTTTTATGGACTCAACAGCATTTGGAAGTAACTTTGTTTTTATTGTTGATATTTTTCTATACTCCTCTTTATAAGTATCCACAAAATCCCAAACTTTATCTTCATCTATTCCTAATTCCCTATACATTACATCTAACGGATAACCAATTAAAGCTTTTATAGCTTCATCTTTAACACAAATAAGCCCATGAGCCTTATAAGAATGATGAAAAGTTGATACTATTGCATCAGTTGAGTCAATAAGCGTTCCATCTAAATCAAAAAGTATTATCATTTATTTTTCCCATTTTATATAGTTGTGCCAAATTCCACTTTTTGCAACATCTATATTTTTTATATTTTTATTTACAGCAGTTATAGAGTTTGGTATGTAAAGAAAAAGGTATGGATTATCATCAGTAATTACTTTAAACATCTCTCTCCAAATTACACCTAATTTTTCTCTATCTACTATGGTTTGTGATTTTTCTATCATTTTGTCTAACTTTTTATTTTTATATCCAACTAGATTAAATCCACCCTTTTTATCATTATCACTATGCCAAATAGAATAAGGATCAGGAGTTACAGAGAGTCCCCAGCCAAGTAAAACTGTATCAAACTTATGTGGAAAAACTACCATATTTAAAAAAGCCTGCCATTCCATAACTCTTAGTTTTACTTCTATTCCAACCTGTTTTAATTGATGTTGCAGAATTTGTGCAGCATAAGGTCGTATAGCTGAAGAGTTGGATGTAACTATCTCAAATTTCAAAGGATTAGATTTAGTATATCCAGCTTCATGTAAAAGTTTTTTAGCTTTTTTTATATTTTGTTTTGGTGCTTTAACTTTTTCATTATATGCTTTAGTTTCAGGTAAGAATGGTCCATTACAAACTTTTGCATGTTTAAAAAACAGTATCTTTAACATCTCTTCTCTGTTAACTGCCAAAGATATAGCTTCTCGAACTTTTGGATTTTGAAACTTTTTAAGACGAAGATTAAAACCTAAGTAAGTATATGACTGCGAAATTTTCTCATAAATATTAAACTTATTAAAAAATTCTTCACTAAGCTGTCGCTCAAATTGCATAGGTTCAACACTACCCAAATCAACAGCCAAAGATTTTAACATTAAAAATCTAGTCATGGTATCTGCAATTACATGAAAACTTATCTTATCTATTTTTGGTCTTGATTCAAAATATTTATCATTTGCTATAAGTATGATATCTTTGGAATGTTCAAGTTGAAAAAGTTTATATGCACCTGTACCTATTGGGTGAGTATTGAACTTTGATGTCATTAAATTTTCTTCATCTTTTAAAATATGTTTGGGAAGTATCCCCATTGACCAAGCCTCAAGTGATTTAAAATACGGTTTTTTATAAATCACTCTTATTGTGTAATCATCTAAAGCTTTTACACTTTTAACAAATCTAAATTCAGAAGAATATGGGGTTGATATTTTAGGTGAGATTATTGTTTTGTAAGTAAAAACAACATCTTTTGCATTAAACTTTTCTCCATCATGCCAAAGTACATTTTTTCGTAATTTAAAAATAATAGTTGTATTGTTTTCGTAGTAAAAACTCTCAGCTAAATCACCTATGATTTTTGCATTATCTTTATCATATTTTACAAGTCCGTTAAATAAAAAATTTGTTATTTCTGAAGAGCTTGAATCTGTTGCTAAAATAGGGTTTAGTCTTGATGGATTTGCAGAAGTTGTTAAATGTAAGGTTGATGAATATAAATTTATAAATATTAGTAAAAATAGTAGATATCGCAAAGTTACTCTTTTTTAAGAGTGATTATATCGAAGTTATAGTTATGATTTTATTTAAGAAGATATTTACCAAGACAAAAAAGTCTTGATAAAAAGTTTTGTGAAACGGATTAACGTTTTGAAAACTGACGAGAACGACGAGCTTTACGCTTACCTGGTTTCTTACGTTCAACAACACGTGAATCACGAGTCATCATACCCTCTGGTTTAAGGATAGCTTTAATCGCTGGATCAAAAGAAACTAATGCTCTTGAAATACCATGACGAAGTGCATCAGCTTGACCACCAAAACCACCACCTAAAGTAGTAGCTACGATATCAACTGAAGTATCTTGTTTAGAAAGAACTAATGGTTGTTTAACACGAAGTTTTTTTGCTTCAAGTCCACCTAACCATGCGTCTAATGAAAGACCATTGATTGTGATGTTACCAGTACCTGGAGTTAACCATACTTTTGCGATTGACGCTTTACGGCGTCCTGTTGCATATATTCTTGTTGCTGCCATATGTCAGTCCTTACTTAGCTAATTGTGCAGTGTGAGGATGTTCAGCACCTGCATAAATTTTTAATTTTTTAATCATTTTAACACCAAGCTTAGTTTTTGGAAGCATACCACGAGTAGCTAATTTGTATAGTTTCTCAGGATTTTTTTCTAAAAGCTCAGTCATTTTAACACTCTTAGTTGAACCGAAGTAACCTGAATGAGAAAAATACTCTTTATTTGCTATTTTACCAAGTCCGTTGAACTTAGCTTTAGAAGCGTTGATGATAACTACATAGTCACCACAATCAATATTTGGAGTCCAGCAAACTTTGTTCTTACCACGAAGTATAGTAGCTACTTCAGTGATCATACGACCAAATGTTTTACCTTCAGCATCAATCAAAATCCATTTTTGATCAATTTGTTCTGCAGTTGCAATTTTTGTAAATTTCATTGAGAACCTTTCTTTAGTAATTTGTTAGGCGAAGTATATCTTCATAAACTTATAACTTACTTAATTTTAGGTTTTCTTAAGGATTGGCTTTTTTTATGTAGCCATCTAATTGTACCAGTTAAGCCTAAAATTAAAAGTGCGATAGAAACAAAATCATTTATCCATTTCCACCAAGGTGCAAAAAATACCCCACCGTGTATGGTAAGAAGTACAGAGAAAAGTGTTGCATCTTCAAACTCTGGCATAGAGCCTTCATAGTTACGATAAGTAAAAAACTTAGCCTCATCATCATAATTATACACATCACGAAACTTAAATGCAACACCTTGTAAATAGTTCCATTTCCCATCATAAATAAAATTTGAAGAACCACTACCACTTACATAAAGAGTACTATCTATTCTAACCATACGAAAAGCAAAACCTTTAGTTTCTTGAGTCCATATCTTCAAATCTTGACTTTTATAAACACCATATCTATTCCCTATTCGGTAAGTTGTACCATCAAAATCAACAGAATAAATATCATGTTTAAGTGAGGAGTAAACTGGTGGCAAAATCTTATTTGAAACTGTTGTTGTATTCATAAACTTTTTTAATCCACCAGAATGATCTAACAATATCCCTGTTATAACTAATATAACCAAGGGTATCAGTGCAATTACAACAAAATAGTTTGAATGCCAACGAATTAATTTTCTACTAACTTTAGCTTTTTTCTTTACATGAATATACCACCAAATAAGATAACCACTAAGAGCTAGAAAACTTAAAATAATAGCACCATAATCATTTATAAGTAAAGATATATCTCCACTAAAAAGTCCACGACCAAAGTGTAAATCTTCAACTAACCTACTTAACTTAATATCATCTTTTAATTTTGAAGATTCTATCTCAACTATAGTATTACTAATAATTCTTGCATCTTCTTTATTTATAATAAGCAAATTATGCTTATCTATACTTGCTATTATTTTTTTATCTGAAATGGCAAGTGCATTTATATATTTACCCTTAAGGGCATAAGATTCCCATTTATCATTTTTTAAAATATATATACCATCTGAGGTTGCAGCATACATAAAATCGTTATCTTTTTTAAGAGCAAAACATTGAATATTTAACATTTTTGTATATGTATCACCCTCATCTTGTGTTTCATATATCCCTCGCTTACCACCAATAATAATATGATCAGTATCTTCATTATCTACATAATACGCTTCAAAAAGTTTCTTATCTTCAGTAAATGTAGAGTTTGGAACATTTTTGAATGTTGTTGTATATAAAAAACTCCAGCTATCATGATTTATAAAAAAACCTGTAATTCCCAATATTAAAAGTAATAAACCAACCATTAATCCAAAAAATTTATGTATTTTAAACATTTTTACCATCTCTACTTAACTCCTTGTTAAACTTTAACAAATTTTATTTTATCTTTTAGCAAATAGCAGATATACCCATCTACTTCTTCCCCAGTTATCTCTTTTATTGCTTTTACATAGTAACGAACTTGTTTTAAATGATGCTCGCTAAAGCTAATAGAACTTTTATAATCAACTACATTCCATGAAGAAAACAATCCATCAGATTTTTGAACTAATAAATCAATATATCTAAGATTACTTTTATATCTTAGTGCTTTTTCTTTAAAGCATTTTCCAGAACTAAGTATTTTAAACTCTTGATTTTTTAGTAAATTTTCAACTCTTTGCTCAATATCATGTATATCTTTTAATTCAAGTATATTTCCATATTTATTTATCATTATATTTTTTGCTTGTTCTACATGAGAAAGATTAAACTCACCCATCATCTCTAACATATAGTGCATAGCTAAGCCAAAATTTATAGATTTTAAATCTTCTTCTTTTTCACTCTCTAGTTTTAAAATCTCACTTTGAGTACCATAGTATAAATCTTGAAATTTAAAACTTTCTAAAAATACGGGTGTTTCTTCATGAAGCACATTATCTATTTGTAGCATTCCAAAGCTTTGTATATTCAAATCTAAAATATCAAATATTGAAGCTTTTGACTTTTTGATAATAAATAAATTATCTTTAGCACGTGTAAAAGCAACATATAGCGTGTTTAATAAATCCTCATGAACTAAAGCTTTTTCTTTTGCCAAAGCATTTGCATAATTCTCATCTACACTATCTCGACCTTTTATGCGAAGATAGATATTTTTTAAATTAATTCCATCATATTCATAAATAATAGTATCACGATTTGCTGGTGTTCTTTTCAACCTATCCATCACTATAACATTTTTATATTCTAAACCTTTTGATTTATGAACTGTTAGCACTCTTACACCATTTAACTCAGAAGCAGCAGCGGATATATCTAGTCTTTCGTATTCAAATAAAAGAGCTTCAATATCATTATATTTTGAAATAGCAGTTAAAAATCTAAGCAGATTAAAATCACCTCTAAAGAGTTTAAATTCTTCTATAGCACGCTTTACAACATTTACAATACTCACTTCACTAAAATTAATTTTTTGAATATTTCTCAATCTTTGATTAATAAGAGCAAAAAAGTTATATTTATAAATTTCCTCATCAAAATATAAATATTTTAAATATTCTAAAATTGCTTTAACAGATTTTTGATTTATAAGCTTTGTAGTAGTTTCTGTTACAACATCAATTCCAAGATCTTCAAGAGAGTTTTTTACTGATTCTCCATCCCCATTTGTAGCACATAAAATAGCAATCTCATTTATATTTGCACCTTTTTTAAGCAAAACTTGAACTTGCTTTATTAGTTCATCTAAAAGTTCATCATTTTGTAAAATTTCTACAAAACCACCACTTGATTCAGGGCGTGTAAGTTGAGGCGAATAATTTTTTATTTTTCCATCAAAAGCTCTATTTACAAACTCTATAACTTCTTTTTGTGAACGATAATTTGTAAGTAACTTATCTATTACAGTATTATTTTCATCTGCAACAACACCAAAAAGAGCAGATACCCCACCACGAAATCTATAGATAGATTGCTTCACATCTCCAACAAAAAAGAAACTCCCATCATCAAAAATACCATTACCTGAAGTTATCTCATTTATGAGTGGTTTTAAAATCTCATATTGAAGTATAGAAGTATCTTGAAACTCATCTAAAAGCATATGCTCAATTTGTGAATCTAGTCTAAAATATAAAAATTCACTATCATCTATCAGATTTAATATCTCATGAACTAAAGTTGTAACATCTGAAAAAGAGAGTTCAGAATCATCCATATAAAGTGCTTTTTTACTTTTTGCATAAATATCTACTAACTCTTTAATAGCATAAAAAAAGTTTTGTTCCTTCGCTCTATTTTGATTCTTAATTGCATTTTTTATGTTTATTAATAATTCATCCATTTTTGGAATAAAACATTTCTTAAAAGTTGAATATTCCATCGTATCACGACTTATCCAAGCTTTTGTACTTATATCTTCAAAATTTTCAAACTCCACAGATTTTATGGCAGTTGTTGAAGCCACTTCACAAGATTCTACAATTTGTTTAAGTTCGCTCATGTAAAGCATAGCCTCTTGCTCAAATTCTAAATAGTTTTGTTTTTTAAATTCTATATGTTTTAATTCTTGAAATTTTTCATAAAAATTATCTAATAAAGAAAAGATATCTGTTATACGTTTTTTAGATTCTATAGACAGGCTAACAAGTGTACTTTTTTTCCCAGCTACACTTACCTCTTTTAAAAATTGGGAAAGAAGCTTTAACTCATGTTGAGAAGCAAAGGTTGAAAAATCAGGCATCAAAGAGGCATATAAAGAAAATTTACGTAAAATAGATGTGAAGAAACTATCTATTGTCATAATTTTAGTGTGTGCATTTAAAAATTCATCTAAAATTTGTTTCCTATTTTGAAGTAAATACTCTCGTGAAAGTTGAGTAACTTTTACAATCTCATCAAGTTCACCTCTATTTTCTAACTCTTCTAAAGTTTCAACTATACGCTCTTGCATCTCTGAAGCTGCTTTATTTGTAAAAGTTAAAGCCAATATTTTTGAAGAATCAGCACCCTTAAAAAGTAAAGAAAGATAACGAACAACAAGCATAAATGTCTTACCACTTCCCGCACTTGCTTCGTAGGCGAGATTACTTATAAACAACTTTGAATATCCTCATAAAAATCAACCCCATCAAGAATTCCATTAGTATTAAATTTATATAGTTGTTTTTGCTCTTTTTGATTTGCTATGACAATAACTTTTATCCCATCATTTTTTAGTTTATTTATAAGATCTTTAAGTGTAAATATTGCTGTTAAATCGATGAAAGGGATGGCAGTAATATCTATGATAAACTTTTTAATATTTAAAATAGAACTAGCTTCACGCTCAAAACTAACACTTGAACCAAAGAAAAATGCTCCATTTATTTTAAGGACTCTTGTATCTTTTGGAATATTATAATCAACACCTTCATCTTCATTTTCTAAAACTACCTTTGTTTCTTGAGTAATTCTATAAACTATAAGTAATGATGCCAAAACTATTCCAACACCAACTGCTGTAATTAAATCAACAAAAACAGTAATAAAAAATACACTTAGCATTACAGCTAAATCTTGTTTTGGGCTTTGTCTCCAAACTTTAATAAAACGATAATCTAAAATATCTATACCTACTTTTATTAGTATTCCTGCAAGTATTGCCATTGGTATTTGTGAAGCTATTGGTGCTAAAAATAAAACTACACCAAATAGTGCTAAAGAGTGAATTATTCCAGATATATTGTTTGTTCCGCCACTTTTGATATTTATAACAGTCCTCATAGTTGCACCAGCACCAGGAATAGCTCCAAATAAACCACAAACAGCATTCCCAATACCTTGACCAACTAACTCTTTATTTGGTTTATGTTTTGTATTTGTTATAGAATCAGCGACTATTGATGTTAAAAGTGTATCTATAGTTCCTAAAACTGCTAAGGTAAAAGCAAGGATAACAATAAGCTTTAAATTTATTATGTCAAAATTTGGCATAATCATATCTGGCAAAGTTGTTGGTATTGTACCTATGGAGTCTACATGTAGAGACAAGTATATACTAAGTGGTGTTAAAACAAAAAGTGCTATTAAAGGTGTTGGTATAAGCTTGGCAATTTTTTGTGGTGTAAAATACATTATTGCCAAAGTAGCACTAGAGAGCATTACTGATGCAATATTTATATTTGCCAAGTTTGATGGTAATGAGATTAAAATATCTACTATTGATGCACTACTAGAGATACCAATATATGGGTTTATTTGTAAAATAATAATAATTATACCTATTCCACTCATAAAGCCAGATATCACAGGATATGGAATATATCTAACAAATTTTCCTATCTTTAAAATACCAAATATAATTTGAAATATTCCAGAAAGTATAACTGTAGTTGCGATAAGATTTATATCTTGATTTAAAGAGATAACTGCTGATGCCATTACAACTGTCATTGGTCCAGTTGGTCCAGATATTTGAGTAGGTGTCCCACCAAATAGTGATGCAAAAAAACCAAGTATTATGGCTCCATATATCCCTGCAGTTGGACCAATACCACTAGCTACACCAAAAGCAAGACCAAGAGGAAGAGCAATAACCGCAGCCGTTAGACCACCAAAGAGATTTTTTTGTAAGGATAAATTATTCATAATGCACTTTTTGTTTGCATTATATAACTTTATATTTAAAAATTATTTATAAAGCTAAAATTTCCTCCAAAAAGAACCACTTAATAGTACAAAAACCGTATAACACTCTAGTCTTCCTATAATCATGGCTACTGAGAAAAATATCTTATCAAAGTCATTAAAAAATGCAAAGTTATCAGATGGGCCAACTAAGGAAAAACCAGGTCCAATATTTCCAACTAATGCAAAAGCTGCCGAGATTGCTGTCATCTCATCAAATCCTCTTGCATAAATATATATAGTAACTACACCAACTGTAATCATAAACAGAG
>Ga0256826_1000598_pt1 | contig 22041 bp, 24 predicted proteins | sample CV79metaG_FD_185975 | JGI IMG/M metagenome (GOLD analysis project Ga0256826, IMG submission 185975) | Hydrothermal vent microbial communities from East Pacific Rise, Pacific Ocean - CV79 | ecosystem: Environmental > Aquatic > Marine > Hydrothermal vents | place: Pacific Ocean: East Pacific Rise...
CTACACTGAAAACACTTCATCAGTTGCAACTAAGAGCTAATAGAGGTTCAAGAGGTCATGCTTTGGGTCTACTGCTTAATGCTCCTGATATTCAACCTAAAAGTGATGATGTATTACATTAGGATTAGGATTGCCTCACGCCCCTGCCGTTGAATCTCCACTTTTCTCTTACCTTTCAGAAAATGGGGGGGATTGAGAGCGATGGGGCAAGTCCAACAATTACAATCTACGGCAAAATCTAATGCTAAGGTTATTTTAATAGTCGTGGCAATATATCTTTTAAACCTGTTTTATTATCATTTTCATAGTACTCTGTTATAAATCCAAATTCTATAGCTTCACTTATTCGTTTTTCTATTTCTATTCTTTTTAATAGGTGTCTAGGTTCAACACATTCACTATTCCAAATATTTTGATTGTCTCCATATTTATATAGCTCATTAGGTGTAAATATAAAACCTCTAATTGCTTTTGCTACATAAATATATATGCCTTGATTATTTTTAGTATGAACCAATTTACCATCTGTTGAGTTTTGCTGTTCAACAGATTTAATTCTATCAAGTAGGGAATCTATAGCTTTATTTAACTCCTTAAAAAGCACTCCTCCCGTATCACGGTTCATAAGTATATCATTTTCTATAAATTTATTAATAACATGAACTTGAAACTTTGTTGATAACTGCATTGCACAATAAATTAGGAATTGCAATTAGACATTTTTAATCCTTTTGGTTCGATTTGCATGACATCCTCTAAATGTCATGCTATACTATTTTTACCTATATAATAGCTTTATATAGATAGATAATTAGGTAAATTAATACGGTATTATTAATACGGTATTAATTTACTCAAATAATTGGATTTTATATTGATATTACTACGCTAATTTGGTGAAATTAATTTTAAATCGTTTAATCCCGTAGTTCCTCAACTTCAGTTATTGTTAATCCTGTTTTTAAAGCAATAGTTTTATTATCAAGAATATCTAAAAGATTTTTGGCTATCTCTATCTTTTCCTCTTTTTTCCCTTCTGCTCTTCCTTTTTCTATTCCTTTTTTGATACCTCTCTCCTCACCCTCAATCTTTGCTGTATACATCAATGACTCTCTATACATCTTATTCTCTTCTCTTCTTTTATATATAGCTCTCTCTTTTTCTCCAAGTTTTAGCATATCCAAAGTCTTTTTGGCTCTATCAAGCCCTTTTGCTTTGAATGCTGTTTTTATCTCTTCATTTTTGAGAAAATATATCCACTCATCAAGGCTACTTTTGGCTATATCATTAAATTTATTGACTCGTAAAATATAGTATTCAGGATATATATCTGATATGGTCTTTATATTAAAATCATCTTTTTGCTTTTGTGATGGTTTTAGCATATCTTCATTTTTATGCAATCCTTTAAACTCTGTTTTTCCATAATAGACATAATCCTCTCCTTGACCCAATGCAAAATAGACGATATTAACAGAGTAGACCTTTTTTACCTTGGCGTAACCTTTTCCTTTTTTGATATATTCAGTAATTAGCTTGGATGTACCATATAACATTCTATGAAAATAGTCTATTTCACTTCTATGTTGAACCTCTATTAAAATAAGCTCATCATGTTCATTTTTTGCAAGTAAATCAACTCTATTAAACTTATCTTCTTCTGTTTCTTGATTGGCTTCACTCTCTAATATCTCTTCTATTTTTACATCAAATTTAAAAAGCTCACTCAAAAAACCTTCCAATATTCCAAAGTTTGCCTTTTGTCTTAGAATCTTTTTCATTGCCCAATCAAAGCTTACTAATTTTCTCGACATTTTCTATCCTTGTTTTTAGGGAGATTATATCATATTTTATCACTCCTTCTGACAACTATGAGACTCAAACTACATCTTGCATTTTTGCACATCTATAACTGTTTTGCCGTGACCATTGCCAACTGTTATTAACTCGCCTTTTTTATTGGACAAGACCACTTTGACTCCTCCTTTTACGGGGGTTAGGGTTTCGATTTTGTAGAGGTTTTCTGTATCTAATAGCACCCAAAAGCCCAAAAATGCTAATAGTATGGATATATCAGCCTCTTTTTTTTTTTCATCTTAACTAAAGTGTCAGACGTTGAAAAACTACTTTTTCATAAAATTTTTCTAATAAAAACCTAACAACCATGCTATCTCAACACTCACTCCCAAAAATACTTCCAAAAAGGAAGAACCTCAATTCCCTCAACTAATTCATCTTGATTATATGTTAAAAGTATCTGATTGGAGACTTTAAACTTTTTGGCGACCTCTACTAACCCTTTTATTTCTCGCTCTTGGTTTCCACTGTGTAGCTCATAACATACTTGAATGGCTAAAAGCTCATTCTCTTTTTTGACCAAAAAATCACACTCAAACGAGCCATTATTAAAAACAAAAATCTCATAACCCCTTTTTTGTAATTCGGAGTAGACAAGATTTTCAAAAAGTTTTCCTCTGTTTCTTGAAAAACGAAATGAGATGTTTCCTAAAAAACTGTTGTCAATAAGATAACCCTTCTTTTTAGAACGAATCTGACTTTTTAGAGAGTAAGAGAACTGTTTTAACTCTTGGTAGAGATAACTATCTTCTAAAGCATAAATATAGTTTTTGATACTATTTTCATTGATTCCCAAAGCTTTAGAGATACTACTGTAAGCATAAAGAGAAGCCCCATTTGAGATGAGATATTTGGTTAACTCTTTAAACTGTTTTACCTCTCGTATGCCATGATTTGCCACACAATCTTTTAAGATAATCGTCTCATAATAGTTCAAAATCAACTCTCGTTGGTACTCTTTGCCCTCTTTTTTATAGACCTCTGCAAAAGAACCAAACTCCATCATTTTATCTATAATATTTAAAACTTTTGGTCTGTTGTCAAGTAGTTCAAAATAGCTATTGATGTTTTCAATTTGATAAATCTCTTTAAGTGAAAGTGGATAAACAATGGTTTTTAGGTATCTACCCGAAAGACTCACAGCATACTTCGAACTTAAAAGAGAAGAGTTAGAACCTGTTACATAGATTTTTTTGACGATTTCATTATCGTAAATAGCTTTTATAAACTTCTCCCACATCTCTACATTTTGAATTTCATCAAAAAAGAGATACTTAGGTTTTATACCATTTATTTTTTCGGAGAGTTCCAAAAGAGTATAGAGTTTTTTAGAATCACTCCACAGCTCTGAAAAATAGGGGTCATCAAAGTTGATATAGAGAATTGAACGAGGGTTGATATTTTGCATAAGATGATTAATTAACAGCTTAAAGATGGTTGATTTACCTGAGCGACGAATACCTTGCATTACCTCTATCTCTTTATGTTCAATTTGTCTTATTAGTTTAAAAGCAATATCTCTATGAAAAAGCTCTTCATAAGGTTGAGCTTTCCAATGTTTATTATGTGATATTAGTGCTTTTTCCATAATACAATTCCTATGATTTTATTTTTACATAATTATAATTATGTAATTATGTATATTATAGTAATTATCGTTAGGTTAAACTTATATTGTTGATGTATCAGCTAGCTATAAGAAGCTGTAGAGGTGCTTCTGTTCCCATAATACAGGGGTTTTTAGAGTCCAAATACTGTTTTGTGTAATCTAAATACTACTTTTTGTATTTTAAGTAGTTTTAGCTATTCTTACCATAAAAACTCTATCAAACAGAACTTTTTTGATGCTAAACTAAACAACTACCGTCTTGAAGACGGTAGTTGTTTAGATGTAGGCTCTTAATTTAAGAGGCTTAATATCCTAAATGATAAATATATTTACTCAAAATTGGATATTTACGCTCTTTTTTAATTTGCTCTTTTACTCTATAAAACTCAATGGTTTCATCTACATCCTCTTGAAAATCAAAATAACTATATACAATATCAAATCCAATTATTGAGCAGACTCTATCATCCTTTTTTAAATCTTGTGGAAAACCATAATAGACTGCATTTTGTTGTATTCTTGTATATGTTGTAAATTCATTTATATCTATATCTCTTAATTTATTGGCAAATTCTTCAATCTCTTTTTGTTTGCCATCATACAAAAGATTGGTTTTTATATCAAGTTGTTTGAACAGTTCTATAAAATCATCATATCCTTTTTTGCTTCTATGTCTATTCAAAATATTTTTGGCGATTAAAAGCGACTCAACTATAAAAGGTTGAACTTTATCAAGATGCTCTTTTTTTAATGCAAATAGTAGATATGTCTTTTCAATTCCTTGTGGATATACAATATTTTTATCTACATAATCTTCTCTATATACTAATTCAAAATCTTCTCTATATGTTTGAGGTAGAAGCTGTTTTAAATCCTGCTCTTTTATATATTTTGTGGTAATAGATATAGCAATTTGTGTAGTTAAATGTATATGATGGTTTGCACTCATTTTTTATCCTTTTTGAAACCATAGTCTGTAAATGGGTCTATATATTTATCTGTTATTGTCATACACAATTTAAATCCTTTTTAGTTTGAGTTTAGCATTTTTTTACTTAATAGTGTTTATATTTATTAATAGAATATAAACCTATAATCTAACTACCCCTTGCATTCTAAGTCTCTCTTCAAATCCTAAATCAAGTTTTAGCTGTACTTTTTCCATCTTTCCTAGAATCTCTTTTGCCTCTTTTGGTGTGTATTTTTTTCTAGAATAGAAACCAAAATTTACCATCTCGTTGACTGTTCCATTTTGATTTGAAATAATAGTAAAACGAAAATGTTCAAAGCTTACATGACGGTTTGAGAAACGAATGATGGTTAAATCACTGTTTTCATAAGGCTCTTTGATGATTAAACTTTGGTTTTTTCCAATTTTCAAGTATCCAGCATTACCCCAATAGTCTATAACCGAGTGGTCATTATGTATGGTGGTCTCTACAATCCAAATCCCTTCTGTCTCTTGAGCAGATTTCGGATTAGAGGGATATAGATAGGCATACCATACCCCTTTTAAATTTTCAAAAAGTTTTTGATTTTCTCTAAAAATAGTATCTTCTTCATCAAAAGAGATTCTTGAATCTTTATGGCTTTTAATAAGTTGGTCAATCTTCTCTTCATCAAACTCAAAATTAGAATCCCAAACAGTTAGAGGGATTTGATGATGTCGCTCCATACTTTCCATATGCAGTTTTTTCAGATATGATTTAACTGTTTTGGAGCAAAAATTACTAACGACATTCTCTCTATCATATCCAAAAGTTCTGATGGCTAATACTTTTTTACCACCTTCTATATGGGTATCAATAATATAAATGAGTTTCTTACGTATTAACTCATTTGTTTTCTCTTTTGTTGTTGTATAGTTCATTATAAAATCTTTTAGATAGGTAAGCTTATTATATCAAAAAAAGTTTCCAAAGAGTTTCCAAATACCCTAAAAAAGTTTTCAAAAAGTTCCTGTCTAATTTCCTTATATCCCAATAAAATAGCATTATGATTACTTAATCGGTTAATCATAAATTTTATTTTAAAGGATAAATCATGAAAAGATTTATGAAACTTATGAGTGTTGTTTTGGTATTGGGTGCTGTTGCTACAGCTTCGAATTTTGGGGGTAATCCTGAGGTATCGATGAATGAAAGTAGTAACCCTACAAGTATTTCAGATCATTGTGATCCTTATGAAAGATTACTTGGTATGTGTCGAAGTTCTCAAGATATTCTTCAAGAGAACTAGCGTTATTTTTTAAGTTGTTTTCTTTAGTTCTTTTGTTTGATTATTTTATAATCAAGAAGTAGTTTGCCCTTTTTGTCTTTAAGGGTAATGCTACTCTCTATGTCTTTAACCTCTATGATTATGGCTAAGTGATTCTTATGTTGTAGTTTTTTAATGGGATTGATATTTGATGTAATTGGTAGTTTTATATTTGTGGTATCAATTGATAAAATAATTCTATCTTGAGTATCAATTATAAGCTCTTTTCTTTTGACTGAACTGCTTCTTCCTGCTAGTTTTATATGTAACCCATCTTTAGGATAGATACCAATCTCAATATCTTCGGGATAAAAATAATCTATACAGATGTCTCGTTCTCTCCCTTTTTTATTTAAACATTGGTTTAGGTACACTTCTGGATTTCCTCCTATTCCTTTCACTTTATTAATAGATACTTTGTATGGTACAGTTGTTGATGTTTTACAAGCTGTGATAAAAAATATTATGAGTGTTATAGGTAAAAAATAGATCTGTTTCATAAAAAATCCTTTAATAATATGTTACTATTGTATCTCTTTAGAAGTATAAATATGTTTATTTTTGTTGTAAGTATGAGGAGAAAATGAAAAAACTTATTTTGGTAGTCATGGTATTGTTTTTAGGGTGTCAAAGTAAAAATATCTCTTTGAATAAAAAAGTTAAACGTATGGCACTGGTTATTGGCAATCAGTCGTATGGAGAAAATTCGCTGGAAAATCCGATTAATGATGCAAATGGTGTGAGGTCATGTTAAAGCATGATTTAACGTTACAAGAGTTTTATCAAACTCTTTCAGAGTTCAAAAAAAAGATAGAGCCTAATAATACAATGGTTTTTTTCTATTTTGCAGGGCATGGGAATACGTTGGTTAAAAACAGTACGCAGGAGTATCTGATGATGACCGATAACGATGCAAAAGTTTTAGTTAGTATGTATAAAGTATATGAATTTTTAGATAATATAAAAGCACGATATAATATCATCGTCATTGATGCTTGTAGAGAGTTTCAAGCCACTTATATTCCTATTAATGGCGAACAAAATCGGGCATATATTGAGGCTTCTAAAAATGCGAAAGGTAATGCACGAGCTACTGTAAGCGATATGAGAGGAAAACCTATTAATGAATTTGTGGTGCATTATGACAGCTGTTCAAGTACTTTTCCTAAATCCACAATTATCTCTTACTCTTCTGCAAATATTGCAAAAGATTGGAGTAAAAGAGATAGAGAACATAGCCCTTATAGTGCAAGTTTAATAGAGCATTTAGATGATGAAGAGATACCCATTAATGAACTTTTTAGAAGGGTTCGCAACTCTGTAATCAAAGATACCAACAGAACACAAATAAGCATGGAACGAACAAGTTTAGAAAAAAATATTTGGCTTGTTCCAAAAAGGGCAGAGGTTGCTCTTGCCCCACCAATATAGGTTCTTTTATGAAAAGAATATACTTTGGATTCATTTTAATGTTAATAGCTTCCTTAGCGTTAAACGCTCAAAATAATGAAGAGAGATTTTTGGAAAACAGCTTTCATGTTCCCTCTGGTTTTGGTCTGCATAGCGATTTGGCATACAGCTCTTATTTGGTCGAGGTAGACTCTAGCGAGATGAACTCTGCCATTGACTACTCTGTATTGGAAAGTACCTTAGGGGTCTCTTATGTTTATGGCTCTTGGATGTGGGGGGTCTATGGTAAATTTTTACTTAATGAAATCTCTAGTAATATGTATATGGTAAACACGGATAAAAAGTTGACCAACCATGCTAAGATAGATAAAAAAGAGTTTGCTCTTTATACCAATTATATGCTTTTTCAAAATGAAAAAAGCAGTTTTAGAGTGAATGTAATCTACAGAGAGAGTGAACTTGATGCTACAGATAGCTATCGCTCTTTTAATGATTATCAGAGTTATTTTAATTACGATACAAAAGGTTTGGCTCTCTCTTTTGTCTATGCGAAGAAGTTGAATAAAAAAAACTCTTGTTTTATAAGTTCAGCTTTACTCTACAGCAAGGCAAATATTACAATAGATGAAACCGTAAATCAGTTAAAACAAGATGCTTTTATAGAAGCTGACAGTTCTGCTACAGGTGTAAAAATAGCCCTTGGGTACAGTTATATTCTCTCTAATTATCTTATTTTTACTCTAAGAAGTGATGTTTGGTGGCTAAATTTTTCTAAATTGCATGTTCAATCACAAGTAGGAGACTCTTTACCCAAAGCAACATTGACAGAGCAATCGTTTAGCTCTTATATGGGGCTTACTTGGCGTTTTTAGAGGCTCTTAGAGCTTTGATGTTTATAATTTTTGAACCAGTAGTTATATAATTCCCATTGATTTTAATACCTAATTTATAGCTAAAAGGAACAGTTAACTCTTCTATAAAAATTGGGTTTATTGGATTTTTAACATTGTAGAGTATTAATAAATTTTCTTCTAACGTATAGAGAATATCTTTTTCTATTCCTATGATGTTGCCTGTTATATTGAGTTCATCATAAATATTTTTTAAATTGGCTTTAGAATTTGTCTCTTTAAAGATGCACATTTTATTGTCTCCAATAACATAAAGATACCCGTTATTAACCCACAAGCTTTGAATATTTGTTAGTTTTGAGTCAAATTGGAATTGGTAGAAAATATCGTTCTTATCTACATTTAAAAATTTAATTATTTGCGTACCATTACTGTTTGTATTAAAGTTATATAAGTGTGTTTGTCTCTCTTGACCAAAAAGATAGGCTATAGTACTGTAGCCTAATGCTGTATGCGTAAAGCTTCCTGATAGTAAAGCCTCTTGAATATACGGTTCACTATCCAAAGTAGGGTTGCTTTGGTTCTTAAAATTTATTTTATAAGACCAATTACTTAGACTTGTAATTCTTGCTTCATTATCTAATAAATTTATATAAATAACATGATTATCCTCCTCTACAGGAGTATTTGGAAGTTTTAATTTCCCAATTATTTTTTTTGTTTCTAAGTCATAAATCTTAAACTCTCCACTCTTTAACATGTCAATTGTATAAACAGTAGAACCTACAATTTCTATAGCATTAGTTTGATAGGACTCGACAATATATGCAGTAAAAATATCATTTTTATAACTTGAATCTCCTGCTAGTATTTTCTTAACGATATTTTGGTAAGTATCATTATACGTTAGTGTAGGACTGAGTAGTTTCTTGTGATAAAGAGGGTTAAATATGATGATGTCTTTTGCATCTATTTTATAATCTGTATTCAGAGACTCTTTTAGTAAAAGTGTTGCATGATGATGAAGTTGTTCCTCTAATTCACTGTACGGTAAATTTTCTACATAGGTATAGAGTATTTCACTTAATGGGGTTATGCGTATTTTATACATGGCATTTTTTATCCAAATCCCTTTGGTTATGAGCCGTAGTTTTCCTAAATTCTTAGTAGGGTTTTTATCGTGTATCCCGTCATCATTGCTATCTACATCAACACCTTCACTTACTTCATAGATATAAAATTCATGGTCATCCAACTGTTCACTCATTAAGTCAAAATTTCCCAGTTGATTGAGGCTACCTATGGATTTGCTAGTGGTAGAGCTAATTAAATCTTTTGTTCCTTTAGGGTTGAGTTTAAAAAGCTTTATTGTTGCATTTTTAAGTCGTCCCATTTGAACTTTTCCTATCTTTCCAGTGTTTTGAGCATGAATTTTAATACTTTGAGTGCTGTAGCCATATTCATTTGAGGCAGTTACTGTTAGGTCAAAATCTTGAACATGGTCAATCATCTTAGTTAAGATAAGTTTCCCCTTATTGTTTAATAAGAAAGATTCTTTTCCTTTTCCTTCTAAAATAAAAGGATAGTGAAGTGTGCCATCTCCTGCATCGATAGAGAGTTGTCCAATGGTGTTTCCTACCATTAAAGAGGTGGATATATCTTCTTCAAAAGCTTTAATGGTAGGTTTTCCAATATTGGTGTTTTCAGAATTTAAAATAAGATGAAGCTTTGCTTCTTCGGCATCTATAGGGGTAAATCCCATTTTTCTTATCTCTTTATAGAGATTTTCTATACTTAGACCATCCAAACTTTTTAGGGTAATTTTATCTTTTGTTTTTTGAGATATATTTATATACTCCGTATGTTTTTTATCGTCTAGTGATTGCAAAAGTATGGCTATTTTTAGTAATGATTCATTATTGTAGTCTCCATCAAACGAGGAGACTAATGTTTGAGGATAGATATTTTGTTGGTCTTTAATTGAGCTAATTTCTCCTAAATAGAGAGAACCTAATTGGAAAATAAGTGGAGAGTAGACACAGGTAAGTGTGCCTTGCTCTGTACTATTATTTTGAGTAGAACTTTTTGTAACTCCTTGACGTTCTCCACAATAATAGTCGATTCCATTGGTAGCAGAACCTTGAAAATAGAGTGTTTTAACCTCACGTGGCTCATGTTGACTCCCTTCCCCACAAGCAACAAAGATGAAAATTAGAGAAGTAAAAAAATAAATTTTAAACATTTACAACACCTTTTTATAAATTTTAACATTAAAATATAAAAAATACTTTGTCTCTACTCAATTATAAAAATATAACTTAACCTACAATCAATATATTTTAATTTATAATAGTTAAAAAGAATAATATAGGGAAAAAAGTGGAAAAATCAGAAGTATTAATAAGTATTCGAGCAGCAAGGCGTGCCCATATAATATGGATGGACAGTGCTAAAGCCCTTGTACATGGATTAGATATAAAAAAAGAACAAATTCCTATCGCTCTAACCGAGTGTAATTTTGGAAAATGGTTTTATTGTGATGGTCAGATACTTCTTTCTCTTTTTACAGAGCATGCTGTTAAAAAATTGGACAACAAACATAAAGAGTTACACGATACCTATATGAAAATATTTAAAATTTATTTTCCTGTACGAAAACGTTCACTTTTGGCAAAATTGATTAAGAGAAAAAAGAAAATTACGGCGAATGATGAGTACAATTCTTTGGTTTACTTGGCTGATTTAGAAAAAACCTCTGATGAATTAATCTCTTATCTTAATATTATAGAAAAAAAACTCAGTACTATCAGTGAGGAAAAATTTAGAACCTTGCATTAAATATAACAAAATTACATACTTTTAATTTAGACTCTTTGTGTTAAAATATATCATTATTATTTAAAGGGTGCTTATGAATTTTCTGCTTGATATTTTTGATAGATTATCACTAACTCTATTGGATACACTAAAACGTTTTCCTTTAGCCAGTCTTTCTTCTTTTTTAGTCTCTCTTATTTTAATACTTCTTATTGAAATAGATTACAATCAAACGAATGAGACTGCACTGTTGGCGAATAAAGTAGCTTTTGTATTGAGTTTAGGGATTTTTCTTTTTCCTGTTTTACATCTATTGAATCGTTCTGTATTCTTTAAAGTTTTGGGAATAGGTATTTTATCGGCCTATTTCTATTTTTTACCATTAGAGATAGGTTCTTTAAATGTTTTACGGCACATATTACTTCTTTTTGCACTCTCTTTTATGTTTTTTTGGGCTCCTTTTTTAAACACAAATATTTCCAATAAAAATATATGGGAATGGACAATGAAGATTTTAATCATTCTTCTTGTTACCATACTGTTGACACTAACTCTTTATGGAGTTTTTTATATATTGATGTTTTCTTTACGTGAACTTTTTGAAGTGGAAATTTTGGATAAACGTTATTTACAATTTATAATTTTAGTTTTAGGGGTTTTTTCCGTGAATTTCTTTTTATCTCAAATGCCAAAATACATCTGTCTGTTACAGCTAAAGAAATACACACGAGTAGGGGAGGTTTTTACAAAGTACATCTTGACTCCTATAACCATGCTCTATATGTTGGTACTTTTTGCTTATATTTTTAAAATTCTTATTTTGGGACTTTGGAATATGGTTACTATTGATTGGATGATTATTGGGTTTACTTTTTTTGCCATAGCCACGTATATGTTTTGGACACCTCTTGTGGTGGTATTAAATCCAAGTTTCAGGAAGTTGATTTGGGGTTCTTTGTTAATACTTAGTATTCTGTTGGCACTCTCTATTTGGTTACGATTTTTACAAGGAACAAGTTTTGAGTTACTCTATCTTATTTTGCTTTTTGATGCATGGCTTGGATTAATCTCTTTGTATTTTTTACTTTTTAAAAAGGCAAGTTATAAGTGGTTGTTTTTTTCGATTAGTCTGTTAATTGGAATTTCTCAATCGGAGTATGTGATTGATTTGTTATTATCTTTAAGGGTATATGTGTAGGGTCGGTTATTATCGACCCTACGTTGCTATGTTATTGGTTTACAGCTACTTTATAAGTAGGGTCATCTTCTGCATAGGTACAGAATGGTCCTGCTGTTGTCAAGACTTTCTTACAGTCATTGGACAAGTGTCTAAGGCTTAGTTTTTTTCCTGCTTTCTTATAACGTTCTGTCAGAGCATCAATTGCTTCTGCTCCTGAACTGTCCATTACTCTTGCATCTTTAAAGTCAATAATTACTTCATCTGGGTCTTCATCAATATTGAACTGTTCAGCAAACGAGGTAACTGAAGCAAAAAATAGAGGTCCTTCCAGTTTATAGACTCTTGTATTTTCATCATCTTGTTCTATTTTTGAGTGAATTTTTGCATGTTCCCATGCAAAAACCAATGCAGAGATAATAATACCTGCGATAACAGCAATAGCTAAATCGGCAAATACAGTAATAATAGTTACTGTTAATAGTACAAAAGCATCTGATTTCTGCATGTGTTTGATTCTTCGTAGACTTGAAAATTCAAATGTTCCTATGCTTACCATAAACATAATACCAATCAAAACAGCTACAGGAACAGCCGAAATAACAGGGAAGAAACTAACAACAAGTATAAGAAGGAAAACTGAAGCTACAAATGAAGACAATCGACCCAAACCACCAGAAGAGTAGTTAATAATACTTTGCCCAATCATGGCACAACCTGCCATACCACCAAAGCTTCCTGAACATACATTTCCAATTCCTTGGGCTACACACTCACGGTTTCCTGAACCTTTTGTTCCACTCATCTCATCAAGTACCGAAAGAGTAAGCAGTGACTCAATAAGTCCAACCATTGCTACTAAAAATGCAGTAGGTAGTATAATGTACATGGATTGCATGTTAAAGAGAGAGCTATCAGGCATAACAAAGTGAGGTAGAGAGATAGAGGTTATGTCTCCAAAGAGTTGACCTACCAGTTTTGTATCAATACCTATAATATAGACTACTAAAGTCAAAGAGATAATTGCTACAAGACCTGCTGGAATGGCTTTTGTATATCGTGGTAAAAAGTGCATAATTAACATGGTTAGAGCAATTAATATATACATAAAATAGTTTTCACTAAAACTATTTTGAATAAGCTCTGTCCATGAGAGTGAATCGGCATTGGCAGGAGCTAAAAATTTAAATTGAGCCAAGGCAATAACAATCGCCAACCCGTTTACAAATCCAAACATGGCAGGTTGTGGCACAAGACGGATAAATTTACCCATTTTCATAAGACCAATAGTAATTTGGAACACTCCTGCAAAGATTGAGGCGATGAGTATATGATGAAGTATCATCATGGAGAGTGCTTCTTTATCAAGTTCTGGGAATAGAGCGTTTACAGCCACCCCTAACGAGACAAATACAATAGCAACAGCACCCGTTGCTCCCGAAATCATACCAGGTTTACCACCAAGTAATGAGGTTACCAAACCAATAATAAAAGCAGCATAAAGACCCACCATTGGGTTAACCCCTGCAATGGCAGAGAATGCAATTGCTTCAGGAATAAGTGCCACGGCAACCAATGACCCTGAAAGAATATCATTCTTTATATTTTGTGTAGAGTAGTTCTGTAAGTTGAACAAATAAGTTCCTTTTGTGAAATATTTTTGGAATTTTAACATATTATATATTATATAAGTAGAGAGAATATATCTTAAAAAAAAATTAAATAATAAATTAATTTATAAAATTAAATTAAATACACGAAAAATACACAAACTTATATTATACTTTCCCCATGAGAGATACATAGTAACTTTCTCCAGTTACTAAAACTGTCATAAAAGTGTTTAAGTTTTTGTTTTATATATTTTTAACGCATAACCGATAAGGTACGGCAAAAACTTTTGATTTCCTTCTCTTTCATACTTGTTCATATTCTCCCTCCTTTTAAATTTTGATACCCTTTCTTTGGAAGGGGAGGAAATCATTTTTTATTTCAACAGTTTCCCTAGACTATTTTTGCTATAATATCCTATACATCAAAAATAGGAGCATAGAAATGAGGGGTATTATTGTACTGTTTTTACTCATGGTGGCTGTACGTCTGACAGCTACATTAGATATGGGATGTTGGCTTATTGGAGCTTTTGCCCTTCTTTTTACATCACTTATTTGGCATCAACTGATTGAATTCAAAAAAGGATTAAACCTTTTTATTTGTCCTGCTTGTACCCCAGATTCTTTGTGTCAAAAGTTTTGTAGAAGTACGAAGGTTTATGGACTTATTGCATTGGTTTTATCTCTTATTATGTCTGTTTCTCTACTCTCATTTTTAGTCCTTACCGAACGCTTTTTTATGTTGATTATTGGTATGGATATGTTTGTATTTTATTATCTTTTTACCTATTGGAACAGTTCTAAATCAAAAGAATTGACCAAAGATGCCATGAAAGTTGCCTCTGAAATAGCCGTTAATTTTTTAAATGTTTTACTTTTAATTATTATGCTTATCTCTTTAGAACTTATGTATGTCAAAGAGGTTATTATGAGTCCTGAAATCTTTGGAACGATTAATGAGACGGTTCAGCACTCTTGTAAAGTGTTTCAACATATTTTACGAACCAAAGAGTTTGCTGAACAGTCTATTTATGCAATGAGAAACATAGAGGGTATAGGCGATATACTCTTTAGCTTTTTCTATATCTCTACTTTTTCCCTTTTTCCTGTGACAGCAATTACTTTATTGTACAAATTTGGTATTAAATTTGATCAGAAATATCTAACTAAAAAGGATTAACCGTGATGAAAGCATACTTAATAGGAGGCTCTATAATCGTAAGTACAATTTGTATTTTAAGCAGTTGCGACAGTAAAGATGTAGCAAAATCAGTGGCTAAAAGTGAGTACATGGCATTAGAGAAGAGATTTGAAAAATTGGAACAATCCTATAAAGAGAGTCAAAAAAGAAACAGAGTTTTAGAGAGTGAAAATGAACTCTTAAAGGGGAGACTAAAAAAGTATAAAAATGGTTTTAAGAGCATGTATGAGTAGAGAGGAAATCCTCTCTACTTCGCTGTATATTTTATTTCAGATGCTTGACTAAAGTTTGGAACATTGTCGTAGGTAAATATGGCAAAATATTTATCCATTTTGGTTGAGCCAAAGTTATCAAAAGTATAGTTGTCTAAACCTGCATAGAGTTTGACTCCATCAAATGGGCTTTTTGGTGTATGCCAACGATTTCTTACCACATAATAACCGACTAAGTCGTTATCTTCAATTTTATCCCATGTTAACTTAACCAATTTATTTTCAACTTTACATTGAAGGTTTACAACAGAAGGAAGAGGATGTTTACGTCGTTTAATGTATTTAACCATTAATCTTGCTGCTTTTTTTCCTTTGTATGACCATTTAATAAGGTGGTCTCGACAAAGAACAGAGGTAGGATGAATAACAAATTTTGCTTCTTCTCCATGTAGTTGTTTCTCTTCTAGAGCCAGTTTTGAGTAGTGGTCAAAGATGAAATGGTGCTTCTTTTTCTTTCCAAGCTCTGCTGAACTCACTTCGTAGCCAATAAACTCTATACGTTCACGCTCTCGAATGTCTTGGTAACTAAACTCTTCTAAATCAACAAACTCTACATTATAACGAATATCAACGGTTTTTTTAACCGTAGAGGTGTTGGCGATTTCTATCCATGCATCTGTAATAATAGATTCATCAGGGTTAGGTAGACTGGATAAGTCAAAAGACATGTAGGCATAAATCTTTTCATCATTTTTATTAAAACCACATGCCATAGAATCTTGTGTAATATCTTCTGGAGAAATGGTCATAGAGTTTTGAAGAGGAATGCTTATCTCTGTACTTGGTACAGTATACTTAATATCAATAGCGGGGCGATAGTGTAATCCACCACCTGTATTTCCATATCCTAAATCAAAAATCATAACTTGTGAATCACGACCTATTGGTAATACGGTTGGTCCTTCTAGCTTAAGAGTTATTTTTTGTTTTCTTAATTGGCTTTGAATAATCTTTTTTTCAAAATCATTGCAATCCCAATGAGACCAAATACCTTGGGTTAATTTTTCAGAAGGAATACTTCCACCAATGGTTTTGATGTGTCTTGCATTATGAACTTGTTCAAAATCACGAATATTTGAGATGGAGTCTTGGTCAATAATAGAAAGAGACCACTCTCCATATTTTTCGATTTTGGCTGATACACGATTTAGAGGATAGAGTGAAACTTTGGTCTCTAAAATAATTGCATCTTCAGGAATTGAACTTAAATCAAAACTCATAATACCATAAGAGATTCCCCGACCTTGACTAACACCAACTTTAAGAGATTGTACCCCAAAATGTCCATGATTCGCTTCTGGAGATTTCTCTGCTACGTAACCTACATCAGAAGCATGAGGGAATATTGTTCTTGAAAATTCAGCTTCTCCCAATAGGGTTTTTAGCTTGACCTTTGGAGCATAAGGAGATTTACTTTTAGAAAGTTTATTAACAGCTCTAATATAATAAAAGTACATCGTCCCACTCTTTAGATTTTCATCTAAGAATTCTGTATTGCAGGTAGTTCCTATAAGTGAAGAGTGGTTACAGGACATCTTATTGTTTAAATTTCGATAGATTTTAAAATAGACAGAGGGGTTGTTGTCGTATTCCCATTTTAATGCACAGCTGTTTGATGAAAAAGAGTCTATATGAAAGTTAGAGACCCGTCTTGGTGCTGTTTGTCCATAGCTTTTAGCTTCGTTAAGTGCGTAAAGTAGGGCAGGAATATTTTCGCTGACCGATTCAGACATATTTTGAATGTAATCTGGAATATTCCGTGTTCCTACCTCTACAACAATGGCTAAAATACCTTGTTCATAATAGTACTCACGACCTGAACCTGAAATAAGCTTTGTAGGTGGCTTTCCTCTATTAATTCCATATCTACGCCCTGTTATTTTATGAATATGATAGTTCATATTGGCACAAAGAGTATTCATGTCTGTACCCTCTATTTCGCTCTCATGGTTAAATTTATGTGCAGGAAAAAATACATTTCCTTGTGAGTGGTAATCTAATGCAATAGTAATGTTTTGATGGCTATCAACAAATTTTTTAATGGCTAATGTTTCAGGTTCTGAAAATGGATGAGATCCACTGTAGGTATTTCCTGCTGTAAAGGTAGATTTGTTGTACCCTACAGAGAAATTTCGATTAAGGTCAACACCAAACGTCCCATCGCCATTGTCTCGTCGATTTTTTCGCCAAAATGAGAAGTGCTTTCTACTGTACTCAAATCCATCAGGGTTAAGACAAGGTACAAGATAGAGTGTATTGTGGGTTAATGTTTCTAAAATCTCTGGATTATTTTGGTAGTTACTTAAAAGATAGTTAATAAAATCGATACCCAACTCATGACCAATCCACTCTCGTGCATGGACTGTTCCTGTATAGAGCAGAGCAGGTTTTAGGTTTGCATAAGCAACATGTAGACTAATGGTCGCTAAAAGTATAGGTCTGTTTTCCCAAGTAGTACCAATATTTTCTACTGTAATTAAATCTGGATATTTTTGGACACACTCTTCGAGAAAGGCACAACCTTCTGCATAAGACTTATATTGTTGTTTCATAGATAATTTCCCCTATGTTAAATTGTTTAAAATTCTAGCAAATTGTTACCTCTATAGAGGTTAATAAGGCAAATTGGATATAATCACAAAAAAATATTTTAGATACAAAAGGTAACATCAATATGGCAATTAATACAGTTAGTTCAACAGAAGAGTTTAAAGCATTGGTAGCAGAAGTAACAGGACAAGAGGGCTATAGAGAGCCTATTGCTTTTGGTATTGCTAGAGTTGATAGAGGTCAAAAAAATGCAGAAAAAGTGTTGCAAGCAAACTATGCATTGATTAATTGGAATGAAAATTTTGGTTCAGCAGCTGTATTTATTAAATCTATTCAAGAGGCAAATCACTTGGTTGATTTTTCAGGTTCAGAATTTGTAATAACACTTAATGATAATATGATTAATAACGCAATATCTGCATTTACTCCTTATCTTGGAGAGGCAATAGGAGACGCACATAAAAATGTTCAAGTTATAAAAACATTAGCTTCTATGGAAGATATAGCCAAAGATTTTAGAATTTGTTTTCTTTTTGAAGACGCACCTGCTCAGAGTGTTGAAGCTGTTTATTTAAAACTCTATGCTCTTTCTCAAGAGAAAGCTCCGTTACGAAGCCTAAATTTAAATGGTGCATTTGGAATTCTTAGTAACGTTGCATGGGTTGGAAATACTCCCTATGAGTTAGAGTATTTAAGAGATAACGAAATAGAGATGAAATTAAACGGTACATTCCCTGTAATTGATGCTGTTGATAAGTTCCCAAGATATTTACAACATGTTATTCCTGCTGAGAATACACGAATTTTAGACACATCAAAAGTTAGAATGGGAGCTCAATTGGCTGCTGGAACAACCGTTATGCCAGGTGCTTCATACATTAACTTTAATGCAGGAACATTAGGGGCTGTAATGGTAGAGGGCAGAATCTCCTCTTCGGCTATTGTTGGTGCAGGTTCAGATGTTGGTGGAGGAGCGAGTATCTTAGGTGTTTTAAGTGGAACAGATGGTAACCCAATCTCTATTGGAGAGAACACCCTTTTAGGTGCAAACTCTACTTGTGGAATCCCTCTTGGAGATGCGTGTATTATAGATGGTGGTGTTGCTATTTTTGCAGGAACAAAAGTAAAAATTACTTCTGAGCAGTTACTACTTATTAATGAAGCAAATCCAGAAGCAAATTTAGAAGCACAAGAGACATTTAGAGCAGATGCTCTTCAAGGTTTGAACGGTCTTCACTTTAGACAAGACTCTACAACAGGAGAGATTGTTGCAAATCGAAGTACTAGAGAAGTAAAACTAAATGCTGAACTTCACTAAGGATTAGGTATGGAAGAGCTGGATATTGTTAAAAAAGTTTTTCTTTTAGGGGTTTCTAAAAGAGAAGAGGGCGAAAGCATGCAAGAGACATTAGTAAGTTTAGTGAACACAGGTATGTTTGAGATGAAAGAGGCAAAGCAGGTTCTAAAAGAGCTTCGTGATGCCAACTATATTGTAGGGGATAATCTCTCTATGATAGGTGTTATAGAAGCTGATAAAGCCGAGAAAGAGTTTAAGCAGTAGGTTGAGATGTCCTCTTCCCGACTCTTCTAGTTCCCACGTTGAATGTGGGAACTAAATGCGTTCGATGAAATCGAACCTACAGGATAAAAGGTAAAATATGCGAATAGACAAATGGCTAGCAGCCGTAAATGTAATTAAACGTCGTACCATTGCTTCGGACATGGTCAAGAGTGATGTGGTTTTTATTAATGGTATTAAAGCCAAAGCGAGTAAAAATGTGGCGATTGGAGATAAGATAACGATTGAGTATCTTAAAGGTGCAAAAAAGTTTGAAGTGTTGCAAATTCCTACAACTAAAACCATTCCAAAAAGTAAAAAAGATGAATACGTTAAAGAGTTATCATGACAAAAACAGAAGAACAATTTGAAAAACTATTTTCTAATGAACTATCAACAGATGAATCACGAAATTTTTTGATAGACCTTTATAATAAAGGCGAGACTTTTGATGATATTGCTGATGCAGCAAAAGTGATGCGAAGACACTCTATAAAACTTCCTATTTCAGAAATTTTACAAGAACAAGCCATTGATGTGGTTGGTACAGGTGGGGATAAAAGTGGTAGTTTTAATATTTCAACCACGGTATCTTTACTTTTGGCTTCGTTAGGTTGTGTGGTAGCAAAACATGGAAACCGAAGCATTACCTCTAATTCTGGTTCGGCAGATGTTTTAGAAGTGTTAGGTGTAAACTTGAATCTTGCACCTAAAGAGCAGGTTGAAATGTTAGAAGAGACAGGGTTCTGTTTTATTTTTGCTATGAATCATCATCCTGCTATGAAACATATTATGCCAATTCGTAAAAGTATTGATCATCGGACAATTTTTAATATTCTTGGACCTTTAACCAATCCTGCTGGAGCTAAAAAGTATCTTTTAGGTGTTTTTGACCCCGAGTATATTTCTAGAATGGCAAAAGCATTGGTGGCTCTTGACAGTAAAAACAGAGCATTTGTTGTGAGTTCAGATGATGGTATGGATGAAATCTCATTGGCAACAACTACGCAGTTTGCTTTTGTAGAGAATGGAACGATTTCCCCTGGTATTATTGCGCCTGAAAGTTTTGGATTTAAACTCGCTCCAAAAGAGGCAATATTGGGTGGAAATGCAGACGATAATGCAAGAATAACACGAAATATTTTTGAAAATAGAGCGACCGATGCCGAGCGAGATATTGTACTGTTAAATGCAGGGTTTGCACTTTTTACCGATGGAAAAGCAAGAGACATTCAAGAAGCATTTGAGATGGCAAGAATGGGGCTAGAGAGTGGAAAAGCACAAGAGCATTTGAAAACTATAGCCAAAATTTCAAACCAACTGTAGGGTGTTGTGCCTCACAACACCAACTATTCGGGGCTAAAGCCCAATGCCAATGAATTAAGGAATTTTGGATTCTTTTTTGTAGGGATACCCTTTATGGGTATCCAAATATTGGGATAAGTGTGGACACCCACAAGGGATGTCCCTACAAGTTCAAAAGCTTAATTCATTGGCATTGGGCTAAAGCCTCCGATTCCAAAGAGAGAAGAGATGAAAGAGATAATTGCATCAGAAAATGAGTTAGAAAGTGTAGTAGAGTATTTAAATTCTACCGTTCCCAAAGATGCTATTATTTTTTTAGTTGGAAATTTAGCATCAGGTAAAACAACATTAACAGCAAAAGTAGCTAAAATACGAGGCATTGAAGGAGAGATTACCTCTCCTACCTTCTCTTTACAGCAGTGTTATTCTGAAAATCTTTATCATTATGATTTATACCGTATTGAAAATGCTGAATTTATGGAGCTTGGACTTTTTGAAGAGTTTGATAAAGAGGGTTGGCACATGGTAGAGTGGGGAGATGAAGCGTTAAAAGCTTTTTTCCTTAATGCAGGATACGATATTTTTACAGTGACGATTACACCTTATGAAGATAGACGAAAATACATTATAGAAAAGAACTAAAAAGAGATTTTAATGGAAAAAACATACACACTAGAAGCCAAACATTTATCAAAAGTTATTAAAAAAACCCAAATCGTACATGACGTTTCTGTGAAAGTATCTTCTCGCGAGATTGTAGGTCTTTTAGGTCCAAATGGTGCAGGTAAGACCACCTCTTTTTATATGATTTGTGGTCTGACCGATGCTACGACAGGTTCTGTCTATATTGATGAGGTTGATGTAACAAAGATGTCTTTGAGTACACGGGCTAAAATGGGCATAGGTTATTTGCCACAAGAGTCAAGTATTTTTAAAGATTTATCGGTTGAAGACAATCTTTTTATGGCTGCAGAAGCAATGAAGTTGAATGAAGATGTAGCACACAAGCGTATAGAAAACTTATTGAGCCTTTTTAATATTGAACCCATTCGTAAACGCTTAGGTATTCAACTCTCTGGTGGAGAGCGACGACGTGTAGAGATTGCACGGGCTTTGGTGGCTGAACCTAAATTTCTGTTACTTGATGAGCCTTTTGCAGGGGTTGACCCCATTGCTGTTGAAGATATACAGGGCATTGTTCGAGAACTTATCAAGCTAAATATGGGCGTTTTGATTACAGACCATAACGTTCGTGAGACCTTAGGAATCTGTGATAGAGCCTATGTAATGAGAGCAGGGGAGATGATGGCAACAGGAACGAGTGCTGAAATAAAAAAGAATCCAAACGTAATTAAATATTACTTAGGAGAAAATTTTCATTTCTAACACTCTAGTTTAGTATGACTTAGATGATAAAAGGGTTCTTTGTAACCAATATACACAATTCTATAGCTATAGTTCCCTACACCCTTACTTAAGCTCGATTTATAACTACTATAACGAAAAACAAAGCCTTTCTAAGCTATAATCCCCCAAATATTTTGTAACACAGGATGGATAAATGG
>Ga0256826_1000599_pt1 | contig 22031 bp, 17 predicted proteins | sample CV79metaG_FD_185975 | JGI IMG/M metagenome (GOLD analysis project Ga0256826, IMG submission 185975) | Hydrothermal vent microbial communities from East Pacific Rise, Pacific Ocean - CV79 | ecosystem: Environmental > Aquatic > Marine > Hydrothermal vents | place: Pacific Ocean: East Pacific Rise...
AACAGAAGTAACACGTGCAACAGATGCAGAAGTAGCAAATAAAACATTAGTTGATGCGATGGATACGGCATATAAAACAGCAGATGAAACATTATCAGCTAATTTAGCAACAGAAGCAAAAAGAGCAACAGATGCAGAAGTAGCAAATACAACATTAGTAAATGCGATGGACACGGCATATAAATCAGCAGATACGATATTATCAGCTAATTTAGCAACAGAAGCAAAAAGAGCAACAGATGCAGAAGTAGCAAATACAACATTAGTAAATGCGATGGATACGGCATATAAAACAGCAGATGAAACATTATCAGCTAATTTAGCAACAGAAGCAAAAAGAGCAACAGTAGCTGAAACAGCAGTAAATGCTAAAGCTGATGCAGTAGCAACTTATGTAGATGATGCAGGTCAATTAAAAGCAACTCTTAAAGCGATAGATGCTTCAAATGCACTAGCAAATAAAGAGGGTACAAAAACAGTTTCTACATTAAATGATGAAACGGATACACTTAAAGAGGAACAATCTGCTGGTAATTTATTTGTAGATTTCTTTAATAAATTATTTTCTTCAAAATAGTTTTTTTAAGATAGAGGATTTTACCTCTATCTTTAGGTAATAAACTAGATTAAATATATAAAGGTAATAGATGTATAAAAAAGTAAAACTTTTAACAAAAGATGATAAAAACTTAAAAGTAAATAAAATTGAAGATTTTAAATATGCTAATGAACTAACACAGTCAATTATAACTGTGGATGAATTTTTTAAAGCTTCAAAATCACAACCAATAGTATTTGCTCAAAGAGGTGAAGAGTATTTTGCTTCAATCGTTTTAGGTTTAGAAGAGGGTAAGAATAGTTTTATTAATAGTAAAAATGAATGGATACAAGGTGAATATATTCCCGCGTATGTAAGAAGATACCCATTTATATTTGTACAAGAGAATGAAACTTTGGCATTGGCTTATGATGAAGCATGTAAAGAGATAAATACTCAAGATGGCGAAAGTTTCTTTACACCAGAGGGTGAACAAACAGAATATGTTACAAATGTAATGAAATTTATGGAAAACTTTCAAAAGTCATCACAAACAACAGCACTTTTCATAAAAGATTTAGAAAATCTTGGTCTACTTGAAGATGCAAATGCAAATATGAGCATAGATGGTAAAAAGTTTGCTTTCACAGGATTTAAAAGAGTAAATGAAGAGAAATTAAACTCTTTATCTGAAGAACAGACAATGAAGTTAATTAAAAATGGTTCATATAAATTGATTGTAGCACACTTGATATCTATGAGTAATTTTGAAAAGTTAATTTCTTTACATAAGTAAGGAGTGTAAAATGAGAAAAACAACTTTAAGTGCCATAACAGCAGGTATTCTTTTATCTGCAACACTATTTAGTGGATGTGAATCTAAAGATAGTGAAGTTATAGCTGCATTTGATGGTAAAGCAGTAGATGGTTATCTTGCAAATGCAAAAGTTTATTATGAAGATTATGAAAATGAAGCACGTATAACAGATTCTGATGGTGATTTTTCATTAAGAGCAAGAGATACAAAAATTATATTAGAACCAATTTATGATGATGAAGGGAATTGTCTTACTATTGATATAACAACAGGATTACCATTTACAAAAGTACTTTCAGCTCCAGCTGGTTATCCTATAATAACTCCATTAACAACAGTATTGGCTGAAGCAGATATAACTGTTCAACAATTAGCAAAAGCATTAGATATTAATGTAACTTCAGCAAATAAGATGTTAAAACTAGACCCAGTTTTTGTTATGAATTCTGATTTATATAACCAAGCAGATAGAGAAGAAGCAACAAAGATTTATATAAAAGGTGTAGTTTTAGAAAATCAATTAGATATTCTTTTATCTGATAAAAATAGTTTTGATGCAAATAATACAGATAATAAACTTGATGATAAGGGTATAGTTTTAGAATCATTTTTTACTACTATTTTAGATGAAAATGAAACAACATTTGATAATATATCAACAGATAACCTTATAGATATTTATAATTCTGCGCGTTTAGCAAAGAGTGCTAAATCATCAGCACGTTTAGCAAATAGTGCTAAAGTAGATATATCTAGTGATAAAGCTAAAACAGCGGCTTATATTGTTGCTTCTATAACATCTAGTTTAAATGATGGTTTAGAAGATATGAATTATACAAATGCAAATAGTGCTTATAATTTATCTGTTGAAGTTGGAAAAGGTACAGAAGATTTAGTTGAAATCACAACAAAACTTCTTGAAACAAACTCTACATCTATTTCTGATGATGTGGCAACTATATTGGATGCCGTATCATTTAAAGCAGAAGCAATGGTATTAAATGCAAAAGTAAATACGATGAGAAGTGCAGGTGAAGATACACAAGAACTTTCTGCACAAGCTCAATCAACTCTTGTATTTGCACAAAAAAGACTTGACTCAACAAATCTTATTAAAATGAATCCTGCACCAACTATTACAAATTTAGTAACTCAGGTTGATTTAAATACATCATCAGAAGAGTATGGTTTAAATATCACTTTATCAGATTTTAATTTAGATGGTAAAGATACTTCAGAGAGTTCTAAATATATAGCAAGAATCGAAAATAATGATATTATTTCTATTAATAACTCTTCATTAATTCGTATAGATAATAAAGATATATTAAATGTAACTATTAATAGTTCAGGAATAGCTAAATTATATATTACTCCTATTGATAGTGAAAATAAAGTTGGATTAGAACAGCTCGTAACATTTTCTATTAATGATGGAATGAAACATACTCCTTTAGAATTGAGTTTATCTAAAGATTTTTGTAATTTTACATCATCTATAAAAAAAGAGATAACATTAACTATTGAAGATAAAGATAATGATGGTAAACTTGTTGATGTGATTACTCAATCAAATAATGAAAACATTGTAAAAATTGACTATAATAAAGAAACAAATATATTATCAGTTTATCCTATTACAAATGGGACTACATCAATAGATATAACATTAATAGATGCAAATCAAAGAACTACTAAAAAGACTATATCAGTAGATGTTGAAGGTATATCTTTACCTCCAGTATTGACTTTTAAAGAGAAATTAAATGTAGCAGTAAAAAATAGTGATGAAAGTTATTTTGTAACTATTCCTTATATGGTTGAAGACCCAGATATAGATGATAGTGTTACTTTGGATAATATAATATCTAATAATGAACAGATAGAATGTAGTGATAATATAGAGCAAAGTTTAATAACTTGTATTGTAAATAGTAGTGTTCCAAAGGGAATATATACTATAACAGCTACTCCAACAGATGGAACAGTTTCTGGTAAAGCAGTAACTACCGAGATTAAACTATCCACTACATCTAAAGTAGAAGAGCCTTCAAAAGTAAATGAACTTGATAAACTTGTTAGTTCTTTAAAAGTTGTACCAATATTTAAAGATGATACAATTATTGATTCACGATATACAATGACAAACTTTAAAGCTTCTTATGAGGTAGCATCAAAAAGTATTATAATCAATGGAGATGTAACTTCAGATAATGATGTTTCATATCCTCTTTCTGATATGAGTCTACAAGCAGACACAAATTTATCTCAATTTGGTGGTAGTGATGTTGAAAAAAGATATGCTTTAGTAGTAGATGTGAATGTAAAAGAAGCTGGACAATCGTTTAATGCTAGAGCACTTGCTTTTAGTACAAATGGTGAAAATATTGTTCCATATACATGGGCTTTAGCAACTGATACAGAGATTTGTAATGCTAACTTTAGTGACAATGTAATGAACCTAATCAATAGTTCAAATTCTGATGTTGTAAATTGTACTAAAGATTAAAGGAAATATGAGAATGAAAAAAAGTTTAATTATAAGTATGATAGCATCAACATTTATTGTTGGTGCATTAGATGCTAAAGAGAGTTATATGATAAATGAAGAGATAAAAGTCTCTTCTTGTGATAACTTTCATTGGTGTAAAACAGATGAAGGGTATGTTAAACTTTATCAGTTGAAAAAAACAGATAAAGAGAATGTATATAAAGCTAAAGTTAATAATCTTGTTATATATAATAAAGTCTCTGAACATAAACATGATAAGTTTACTGCTTTTTTAAATAAAATTCAAAATAATGAGAAAAAGTATCTCTCTGATTATGAATATAAAAATTTTAAATATGATTATATTAAAAAGAGTATTTTGAATGGCCTTGAAGCAACAATTAAAAAAATTGATGCAAAAGAAGAGCTTAAAAAACCTAAAGCGATTGTTAAAGAACCAGCAGTTGTAGAGGTAAAAAAGGTTGAAAAACCTAAAGCGATTGTTAAAGAACCAGCAGTTGTAGAGGTAAAAAAGGTTGAAAAACCTAAAGAGATAGTTAAAGAAGCAACAGTTGTAGAGGTAAAAAAAGTTGAAAAACCTAAAGAGATAGTTAAAGAACCAACAGTTGTAGAGGTAAAAGAGGTTGAAATACCTGAAGAGATAGTTGAAAAATCAGCAGTCGTAGAAGTAAATGAAGTTACAGAAACAGAAAAAGCTAATAATTTTTTTATAATAGCTACTCTCAATTATAATAGTCTTGATGTTTCACAAACAGATAATAAAGACAAAGCGAAACTATCAGATGGTTCAGATGATAAAGATGGTATCGGTGGTTCAATAGGTATTGGGTATACAATAACTCCAAATATTTTTACAACATTAAAATACTCTACAACATCATTAGATAATGTAACTATAAATAATCTATTAGTAGGTATAAATTATCAGTTTATAAACACTCCTGCTCATCCATATATTGGATTAAGTATAGGTAGTAGTACTTTAACTTGGGATAATGATGTAGTTGATAAAGTTGAAGAGGTTATTGATAATAAATCTGAAAAAACAGCTTTTGGAATGCAAGTTGGAGCTGAATACTCTATAAACACAAAATGGAGTGTAATAGGTGAATATCAGTTACTAATGCAAGAACATACTACAAAAATCTCGTCACCAGTAGTAGATACAGAGTTAAATCATAAGATGCAAAATATTGTAAATATTGGTTTTAAATACTCTTTTTAAAACTTAAAAGCCCTAATATTAAGGGCTTTTAAAAAACAACTTTAACCCTTTGTTATTTTACTTCTACTAGAATATCTCTTTTAAATTAAGGGATTTCACTCATGAAAAAAATTTTATCACTTGTCGGGTCGATGCACACTATGCTCGTTCTCATTGCTATCTTTGCATTTTCTACTGGTTATGCTACTATTGTAGAAAACGATTATGGTATTATTACTGCTAAAGCAGATATATATAATGCTTTATGGTTTGAGATACTTTTATCACTTCTAGCACTCAATCTTATCTATAATATATTCAAATACAAGATGTTTACAGTAAAAAAAGCTCCAATTTTTATCTTTCATATTGGATTTCTTGTTATTCTTTTTGGTGCAACTGTAACTCGTTTTATCGGATTTGAGGGTACAATGCATATTAGAGAGGGATTTTCTTCATCTGTTATGACAAGTGCTTTAACATATTTTAGTGTAGAGGCAGTCGTTGGAAAAGAGAAAGATATATCATCTCAATCTATTTTTCTCTCTAAAAAAGGTTCAAATCATCTCTCATCCTCTTTAGAAGTAGCAGGTAAAGATATTGATGTTAAACTTATTAAATATATTCCAGATGCTATTGAATCAAGTGTAGAAGATAAAAAAAATGGAGTACCAACATTAAATATGATGGTATCAGGTGCTGGTCAAAGAGGTCAGACTATATCTTTGTCTTATGGAAAATTTAGAGATAATGGAGAATATATTTTAGATTTTGCTTCTAAAAAAAGTTTTAAAAAACCTGTAATTTCTATCTATCTTAAAGATGATAAACTATTTATGAAACATAGTATGGTTATCAAATATCTTAAAATGAATGACCGTTCATCAGGAGAGTTACCAGCTAAAGAGAATGAACTCTTAGCAACAAGAACACTTTTTACAATAGGTAAAAGTAGTTTTGTTCTTCGTAAATTTATGCCGTATGCTTCAACTCAACTTATAACAAATCCAAAAGTTTCTCTCAAGAGTAGTGGAGTAGATGCTCTTATATTTCGTATAACAGTTGAAGATATTTCAAAAGATGTTACTATATTTGGAAAAGTTGGTACATTATCTAAACCATCATATCATCAAGTAAATGGAGTAGATGTATCTGTTACTTATGGTGCAAAAGAGATACAAATCCCTTTTAAAATCTATCTTAAAGATTTTCAATTAGACCGTTACCCAGGTTCGATGAGTCCATCCTCTTATGCTAGTGAAGTTGTACTTATAGATAAAGAGGAGAATATTACTATGCCATATAGGATTTTTATGAACAATATTTTAGAACATCGTGGATATAGATTTTTTCAATCCTCTTATGACCAAGATGAGAAGGGAACTATTCTTTCCGTAAATAATGACCCAGGAACTTTACCATCTTATATAGGATATGCACTTTTAGCATTAGGGATGTTTTGGTCTATCTTTTCACGCAACAATAGATTTGCATCACTTCTTAAAAAAGCACAAAAAGCACGTGATGCAAAAGTAGGTGCATTAGTATTATCATTGATGTTAGGTTCTCTTTTTACACCAGCTTATTCAGCTGAAATAGACCCAACTATTAAGACTATTTTAGCTTTTGATACACTCCATGCAAATAATTTCGGGAAACTCATAGTGCAAGATAGTGGAGGGAGAATGAAGCCTATCAATACTCTTTCAACAGAGATATTAGCAAAAATTCATAAAAGTACAACACTTGAAATAGGTTCTCAAACATTAAATGCAAATCAAGTTTTACTAGGGATGATGGTTCGTCCAGATGCGTATAAAGATATTAAAATGATACGTATAAAAGATAAAAAGGTATCAGCACTTATTGGAGCTAAAATAGGTTCGAAATACGCCTCTTTTTCACAATTTTTTGAAGACCCTTTAAATATGAGAGGGTATAAGTTAGCACAAGCAGTAGAAACAGCTATTAGAAAAGAGCCTAAACATAGAGATAAATTAGATAAAGCTGTTTTAAAAGTGGATGAGATGGTAAATATCTCTTATATGGTTTATACAGGTTCCATTGTTAAAATGTGGCCAAAGAAAGATGATTTAAACAATAAATGGTTCGCAACAATAGAAGCTCTTCAAACATTTAAACCTAAAGAAGCAGATAAACTAAGAGATATAGCTTCAGCATATTTTACAGCAGTTGATGAAGCTTTGGTAAGTGGTAAATGGAATGATGCAGATAAAGCTTTGTCAAAAATAGCACAATATCAAAAATTTTATGGTGCAGAGGTGTATCCAAGTGAAAATAAAATCGCAGCAGAGGTTTTTTACAATAAAGCGAAAATCTTTGAAAGAGTCTATCCCTATTATTTTTTAGTTGGTTTTACTCTGCTTATTTTAAGTTTTATCAAGATATTGAAACCAAATTTTAATATAGATAGATTTACAAAAGTAGCAACTATTTTGATGACACTATTTTTTGTAGCACATACGATAGGACTTATTAACAGATGGTATATTTCAGGTCACGCTCCATGGTCAGATGGGTATGAGTCTATGATATATATAGGTTGGGCAACAGTTTTAGCTGGGTTTATATTTTCTAAACGCTCCTCTATGACTATGGCTTCTACGGGTATTTTAGCAGGACTTATCTTATTTGTAGCACATCTAAATTGGATGAACCCACAAGTGACAAATCTTGTTCCTGTGTTAAATTCCTATTGGTTAAGTATTCACGTTTCTATGATTACAGCTAGTTATGGGTTTTTAGCTTTAGGTGCATTATTGGGATTTATAACTATCTCTCTCTTTATCTTTAAAAATGAGAAGAATGAAAAACATATATCTTTATCTATCAAAGAGTTAAATGCTATTAATGAGATGAGTTTAATGATAGGATTAGTGCTTCTTACAGTTGGAAATTTCTTAGGGGGAGTTTGGGCAAATGAATCGTGGGGAAGATACTGGGGTTGGGACCCTAAAGAGACATGGGCATTGGTAACCATTTTAGTTTATGCAGGTGTATTACATATAAGATTTATTAAATCATTTTATAATGATTTTAATTTTGCTGTTATCTCTGTACTCTCTTTCACATCAGTTTTAATGACATATTTTGGAGTGAATTACTATCTTGCAGGGTTACACTCTTATGCTAAAGGTGACCCTGTTCCTATTCCAGATTTTGTGCCAGTGAGTTATGCTATTGTATTTATTATTATAGCTTTAGCATTTAGAAATAGAAAGTTAGTCTAAGATATGGAGTTTAATGGTTTTTCAAAAAAGACACTCTCTTTTTTAGATTCTATAAAAAAAAACAATAACAAAGAGTGGTTTGAAACTCATCGTAAAGAGTACGATGAGTATATTTTAAATCCATCTCGTGCATTTGTAGAGGAGTTTGGAGAGCATCTTCAAGCCCTCGAACCTACTATAAACTTCTCCCCAAAAATCAATCAATCCCTTTTTAGAATATATCGAGATACTCGTAGAATGGGAGCTATTAAAATCCCTTTAAAAGAGCAGATAGGATTTATATTTTGGCAAGGAAGTGGTAGTCGAATGCAAACATCATCCTTTTATATGCACTTTTCAGTAGAGGAACTTTTTGTAGCAGTAGGTGTACGATGGTTTGAAAAACCTATGCTAGATGCTTATAGAGAGTATATAAAAGATGATAGAAAAAGAGATACTTTAGCTCAACTCTTAAAAAAATTAGAGTTACAAGGATATAAAAGTATAGAAAAAGGTTATAAACGATACCCTAAGGGTTTCAGTAAAGAGATGAGCAATGTCGATTTAAGTTTATATAAGGGTATGGCAACATATAAGATAATAAACCCAAAAATTATAGCAGATGGAGAAAAGTTGATAGATACCTTGTATAGAATCTATAAAGATATGTTAGAGTTACAGCAGATTGTTTACAAGATTAGTTTGTGTGTGAAATAAAGATGATTTTGAGAATAGGGAAGTAAAACGGTTTGAAAATAGTAAAAGAAGATATAATAGAAAATATAGAGAGTTCCTACTATAAAAGAGGTGAGAAAGACTATAACGAAAAAAAAGTTATGGAGTATAAGGTTGAAGAGGAGAGTGAGGTTGAACTTTTTTTGACTGCTGTTGTAAATGAAAACAATGGTGTGAAGTATAAACAAAAAATTATAATAGTTAAAGATAAAAAAGATATATATATTGATGGAAAATGTAGCTGTCCCATCGGTTATAATTGCCGACATATCAGTGCTGTTTGTTTGCAATACCTTGATGATTTAGAGGAAAATAATCTTAAACAGATTAAACCTGTTGTTGAGGATGATAGCTCTTTAGATGATTGGCTCTCTCTACTCGAGATAGATGATGAGAAAATCCTTAAACCTCAAAATGAGTATTTTTTAGTATATAGACTTTTTAATAGTGATAATAGATATTATAAAGATGAGCTTCAATTTTTTAAAGCAAAAGTGTTAAAAAATGGTTCTATAAGTCAAGGAAGCTATTTAGATAAATTAAAAGTGGGTAACCAGCACTCCTATCAAGAGATTAAAAATAGTGATGATATTGAGATATTATCTATTGGTTCAGCTCTTTTTACAGATAGTCGTTATAGAAATAAAAATATCATTTTAGATGGAAAATTAGGTGCTATTTTAATCAAAGAGATGATTAAAACAAAAAGATGTTTTTTTGATGATAATAAACACCCTCTAACTTTTAGTAAAGAACTTTTTAAAGTAGAGTTTGAATTTAAACTTCATAAAGGGGTCTATACACTTAAATCTAGTATAGATACAAATATATATAAAGTAGTAGATTCAAGTCCTTCTCTAGTGATAGATACTTTAAAAAATATTGTTTATGAGATGGAGATGGAAGATAGTTTATATAAGCAACTGACTCATGCACCTAAGATAGATAAAACAAAAATAGGTTATGTTTACTCCTCTATTGGTCAAGCTATACCAACTATTGAACTTAAAGCTCCTAAAGCGATTAAAACAGTACAACTTGAGATGAAACCTACGCCTCAACTCCATCTAAAATATACAAAAAATGAGAATGGAAAAAGTTTTAACTCCTTTTTCATAGATTTTAAATATGATGAATATATTTTACATTATGAGCCTCAAAATGAGATACATTCTATTTATAAAGATAACTCTAAAATAGAGTTAAAAAGAGATTTGGCTTTTGAAAATAGTGTAAGACGAACTATTGAGGCATTAGGTTTCAATCTTCATATTATAGAGAACAATCTAACAGTAAAATTGACTGATTTAAACAAACAAGCTCAGTTAAAAGTGTGGAAACAGTTTTTACACTTCGATATTTTAGAGTTAGAGAAAGAGGGTTGGATAGTAGAGTATGATGAGGAGTTTGACCTTAAATTTGAAACAGATTCAACAATAGTTGTTGATAGTGAAGATAAAAATGGTTGGTTTCATCTCTCTTTTAATTTTGAATTTAATGGTATCTCTCAGCCTATCGCCCCTTTAGTTATAGGGATTGTCGAGGAGTTCGATGATTTTGAGAATATGCCTGAATTTATAAATATTGAGGTAGCTGAAAATCATTTCATAGAAGTACCTACTCAGCAGATGAAGCCTATTATAAAAACGATTATAGAGCTTTTAGATAAACAAGATAAAAATGGAAAGATAAAAGTTTCCTCTTTTGATGCACATCTTATAGATTTTTCAGATGAAGATATTACTTGGAGAGGTTCTAAAGATATACTCAATATCTCTAAAAAATTAAAAAATTTCAAGGGTATAGAGAAAGTTAAACCATCTGAAGTTTTAAATGCTGAGTTAAGGGATTATCAGCAAGATGGTTTGAACTGGTTACACTTTCTATTTGAATTTAATTTTGCTGGTATTTTGGCTGATGATATGGGTCTTGGAAAAACTATTCAGACCTTAGCACATCTCTCAAAGCTTAAAGAGGAGGGAAGACTAACAGCTCCATCACTTATTATAATGCCAACATCTCTGATAGCCAACTGGAAAAATGAAGCAAAAAAATTTACACCAAATCTTTCAGTATTATCTCTTCATGGAACAGATAGAGCGCAACGTTTTGGAGAGATAAAAAATAATGATATTTTATTGACTACATATCCACTTATTGTAAGAGATAAAGAGGTGTTTGATGAGTATAAATTTGCCTATATTATCTTAGATGAAGCACAAAAGATTAAAAATCCAAAAACAAAGATGACATTGGCTATAAAAACACTTAAAAGTGAACATCGTTTAGCTTTGAGTGGAACACCTATTGAAAATCATCTTGGGGAACTTTGGAGTATATATAGTTTCTTAATGCCAGGATTTTTAGATACATTGAGTTTTTTCAAAAAATATTATCAACTTCCAATAGAAAAAGAGAAAGATTTTGAGAAGCAAACACTTTTAAATAAACGTGTAAAACCTTTTATGATTAGACGTACTAAAGAGAAAGTGGCACACGAACTTCCAGCTAAAACAGAGATAATAAAATATACACAGTTTGAAGATAAACAATCTAAACTATATGAATCTATTCGAGTAACGATGGAGAAAAAAGTACGAGAAGCTGTTTCAAGTAAGGGTTTAGGCTCTTCACATATTACTATTCTTGATGCACTTTTAAAACTTCGTCAAGTGTGTTGTGACCCTAGTTTACTTAGTATAGAGGAAGCAAAAAGAGTTCACGAATCAGCAAAACTAGCACTTTTCTTAGACCTTATAGATGAGCTTTTAGAGGAGGGTAGAAAAATCTTAGTATTTTCCCAATTTACAACTATGCTAGCTATTATAGAGGAAAAAGTAAAAGAGAAAAATATCAACTACTCAAAACTTACAGGTTCTACACGAGATAGAGAGGGTGCAATAGATAAGTTTACAAAAGGTGGAGCAGATATGTTTCTTATCTCCCTTAAAGCTGGTGGGGTAGGGTTAAATCTTGTTGAGGCAGATACCGTTATACATTATGACCCATGGTGGAATCCTGCCGTAGAAAATCAAGCAACAGATAGAGCATATAGAATAGGGCAAACAAAAGCAGTATTTGTGTATAAACTTATAGTTGAAAATACAATAGAACAGAAAATATTAGATATGCAAAAGAAGAAACAAGCACTTCAAGATGGGATTTATGATAATAATAAACAGCAAGAGGATGTAAAATTTAGTGGAGATGAGTTGTTAGCATTGTTAAAATAAATTTTTTAAAGAGAGCTAAATGGCTTTAAAGCCATTTAGTTTGGATTACTTTTTATAAAGAATCAGGAGTTAATCCAACCTCTTCAAGATAGTGACGTAATTTTACTATTGCATCTTTAGAAAGTTCAGGTCTATGTGAAAGAGCTAAAGAATGCTCCTTATTTTTATAGTGAATTAATGCACGATGTTCTTTATTCAAATCAATAGTTGCACCATAATGCTCAAGTGCTGATAACACTTTTTTACTCTCAATATTACCAGATAATGGATGCTCAAAAATTTTTGCTATTTTTTGCTTATGTTTACTCATTGTATATCTCCTGTGTGTATAAATATCTCTTTTTCGAGATTAATTAGTATTTTATCTTAAAAATTATACTATATCCTTAAATATCTCTAAAAAAAATTATTAAAGGATTAAAATGAAAATTATGTTAATGATTTTTATATTGATAAACATATTAAATGCAAAATCGCTATTACAAATACAATTAGATGATTTGCTTATTGCTAGCGAAGATTATCCACCTATTAGTTTTAAAAATAAAAATGGTAAAGCAGATGGTTTGGCATCTGACGTTGCTTATGCAATTATGAAACAACTAAAGATGACTCAAGAAATCCATATATGGCCTTGGGCGAGAGATTATAAACTGCTAAAAAAAGGACCAAATTATTTAGTCTTTTCTGTTGCAAGAACAAAAGAGAGAGATAAATTATTTCAATGGGTTGGACCAATTTATTCTATGAATACTGGATTTTATACAAAAAAAGATTCATTAATCAAGATTAATAGTTTAGATGATGCTAAAAAACTACATAAAATAGGGACATATTTTGAATCATTTGATGAGCAATATTTAGAAAATAAACATTTTTTAAATCTTGAATCAACAAGAAATAATATTTTAAATATAAAAAAAATGATGATAGGTAGATTTGATGTTATCACGGCAACAAATGTCACGATTAAATCAATGGTACAAAAAGCTGGATATTCAATGAATGATATTAAGAATACATATACATTTATGAGTACAGGAGTATATTTTGCTTTTTCTCAAGATGTACCTTTTAAAGTTGTTGATGCTTGGAGAAAAGAGTTAGAAAATTTAAGAAACAGTGGAAAACTACAACAAATAAGAGAAAAATGGCTTAAATAAGTAAAAACAATATTAAATTGAAATTTTTTTATAGGTTTAATACTAGAAATTTTAAAAATGCTATAATACCTCTGTTTTTTCTAAACACTAAAATAAGGAAACATATTGAAATTAACTATATTATTTGGTGGAGCTAGTTTTGAACACGAAATTAGTATTGTAAGTGCTATAACTGTTAAAGATAAACTTACAAACTTTGATTTAAGGTTTGTTTTTTGTGATGAAAATCATATTTTTTATCTTGTTGATAGTTCAAAAATGAAAGCAACTACTTTTAGTAAAGGTGAGTATAAAAAGATGCCTCAACTTACTATTACCAATCATAAATTTATTCAAAAAGGTTTATTTAGTTCAACAGAACATAAAGGTACAGTACTAAATCTCATTCATGGCGCAGATGGTGAGGATGGTTCTATCTCTGCACTTCTTAACTTTTTTAAGATAGATTATATCGGTCCACGTATCGATGCAAGTGTTTTCTCTTACGATAAGCGTTATACAAAATATTTGTGTGATGCAAAAAATATCAAAAATGTTTCCTATGAGATTTTAAACTCAGCAGAACATAAAGAGATAACTATTCCCTATCCTATTATTATTAAACCTTCTCGCTTAGGCAGTTCTATTGGGGTATCTATTGTAAAAGATGAAAGTGAACTTGATTATGCACTTGATTGTGCCTTTGAATATGATAATTCATTGATAGTAGAGCCTTTTATAGAGGGTGTGAAAGAGTATAATCTTGCTGGTTATTTTGCAGATGGAGAGATGCACTTTTCGATTGTAGAAGAGCCTCAAAAAAATGAATTTTTAGATTTTGAAAAAAAATATATGGATTTTTCACGCAGTGAACAAGTTCATCAAGCAGATATTTCTCCTGAACTTGAAGCAAAACTCAAACAAACTTTTGAAAAAATATATAGAAATCTTTTTGAAGGTGCTTTAATCCGTTGTGATTTTTTTGTAGTTAATGATGAGGTACTTTTAAATGAGATAAATCCTATCCCTGGTTCTATGGCAAACTATCTTTTTGATGATTTTCAAGAGGCGATACACTCTATATGTCGTTCATTTCCTAGAGAGAAAGATATTAAGGTATCTTATGACTATATTCATTCTATATCTTCAGCAAAGGGTAAATAATGGCTATTAAATCTATTCAATACAATCAACATACATTAGATATAAGTTATGAAATCCTAAATCCTAAAGAGAGTGTAGATATAATCATTCTACATGGTTGGGGAAGTAACAAAGAGTTGATGAAAACATCATTTTCAAAATATATGAAGGGTTTTCGTCATATCTATATAGATTTACCTGGATTTGGAAATAGTACGTGTAACATTGCACTAAAAACAGAAGATTATGCAAGAATAGTGGAACTTTTAATGATACATATCAATGCTTGTAAAGATATTATTGTTGGTCACTCATTTGGTGGAAAGGTAGCTACACTTCTTGAACCAAAAGTATTAGTTCTTTTAAGTAGTGCAGGTATCTATATCCCTAAACCATTAAAAGTGAGTGCTAAAATAGCTCTTTTTAAAGCTGTAAAACTCTTTGGTTCTGAAAAATTACGTGCAATGTTTGTTGCTGAAGATGCAAAAACATTAAGTGAACCGATGTATCAGACTTTTAAAAATGTGGTTGATGAAGATTTTACTCAAGAGTTTGAGAATTTCCCAAATAAAGCTCTTTTATGTTGGGGAAAAGAAGATACAGCAACCCCACTAAGTTCTGGTCAAAAGATAGCATCTCTTATAAAAAACTCTACTTTAGTTGAATATGATAGTGACCATTATTTTTTTATGAAGTATGCTGAAGATGTAGCTACAAAGATAGAGAGTAACTTTTTAGAAACTTTAGGAAAGAGCAATTAGTTTTGCTCTTTTCATCGTTTGTTAATATTTTCTCTAAAACCCCAAAATCGACGAGATTGAATAACTTCTGAATGACTCATATCGACTATCATAAGCTCCTCTTTATCCGCTATATGCTCTATAATCTCACCATTTGGCGATGCTAAAGTAGAATCTCCATAAAAGTTCCAATTAAAATCTTTATCTTTATACTCTCCTATACGATTTGCTCGTAAAATATAACAATTATTCGTAAAAGCACGAGTGACTAAAAGTGACCTCCATCGCTCATAGGATTCAAAAGTAGCAACACTAGGTACTAAAACACAATCAACATTTTTAGTTCCCAATTTACTCCATATCTCATCAAAATGAAGCTCAAAGCCACTTACTATGGCAAACTTAAATCCATCAACTTTAAATATAAGAGGAGTTTCTATTGGTTTGACTTCATTAGCAAAGAATTTGTCTTCGTTCCAATGTTGATACCCTATAAGAATTTGTTGTTGATAATAGGATGTAGAGTTTGGTGCAAATTTGGCAACTGTTTTATAAATCTCTTTCTTTTTGACAATAATAAGAGGTGCTATAATAGTTATATGATATGTAGAAGATAGCTCTTTTAAAACTTTTATTTGACTCAATGCTTGCTCTTTTATCATTGAAAAGCTCATAGTCTCTAACTCTTTAAAAAAAGGGTTTAAAACATATTCTCCTAAAAGTAAAACTTTTACACCTTTTCTATGAGCCATTCGAATATAGTTATAGAGTTTTGTACTATGTAATCCTTGTGCATTAAGTTGTAAAACAGCTACTTTCATATACTACTCTTTATCTCTTGGATTTTTAGTTGAGCATCTTCTAACATTTTTTGAGCATCTTTTAGCTCTTTATGACCTTTTTCATAAGCTTTTACACTCTCTTGAAGTGTTATTTCGGGGTTCATTAAAATTTCAAGTGTTTTTTTTGCACTTTCCAGTTTTGTTTCAAAATCTTGTTTAGCCATTGAGTATATTTCCTATTCTCTCTTCAAATTTATCTAGCTCTACTAAAAAAGCATCGTGTCCATAGTTACTATCTATATCTATGTATGTATGATTTTTATTTCCAACTCTATTTAAAACATCATCTAGCTCTTTCATCTCAATATTTTTAAATAGCATATCGTTTTTAAAACTGATAAGATGAAGTTCTGAATGTATCTTTTTCATCGCCTCATCTAAAGAATCAAACCCACGAGATAAATCAAAAATATTGATAGCTTTTGTTATATAAAGATATGCTAAAGGGTCAAACCACTTTGTGAAGTTATTACCATTATATTCAAGATAGGACTCTACTTGAAATTTCCCAAAAAGCTCATATAAACCATCTGTACGTTTATATTCTCTACCAAATTTATTGTTCATAGATTCATGAGATAAAAAACTGATATGTCCAGCCATACGACCAACAGCCATTCCAGATAACCCTTTTTGTTTAATCACCTTAGGGTCATAGTAACCATCTTTAAATTCTGGGTCGTTAAGAATAGATTCTTGTGCAACTTTATTAAAGGCTATTGCCCATGGTTGAGTCGCATAAGTTGATGCCATTACAATAATTTTTTGTGCAAAATTTGGGTAATGTATAGCAAATTGAAGTGCTTGCATACCACCCATCGAACCACCAACGATAGCATAAACTCTATGAATATCAAGTTTATCAAAAAGTATACGTTGTGCTTTAACCATATCTTTTATCGTAACTACTGGAAATTTATATCGATATGGTTCATGATAGAGATGTTGAAGACTCATAGGTCCAGTTGAACCAAAACAGCTTCCAATAACATTAGAACAGATAACAAAATATTTATCTGTATCTATCGTTTTTCCTGAACCGATAAGTCCATCCCACCATCCAGCTTTACTCTCATTTTCATAAGTTCCAGCACAATGATGAGAACCTGTAAGTGCGTGACAGATAACGATAACATTACTTTTATCTTCATTTATCTCACCATATGTTTCATAGGTAATATCATAAGGTTCTAAAATACGACCACTCTCAAGATAGAGAGGGTTTGTAAAATGTTCTGTATAAGTTTGTAAGTTTAATGACAAATTGTTTATCTTTTTATTGAAATAATTTTGTTATTTTATCGAAAATGTCTTAATTTGCTATTTAGCAAACTCTATCGCTCTGCTTTCTCTAATCACACTTACTTTTACTTCCCCCGGATATTGAACTTTTTCCTCTATCTCTGATGCTATCTCTTTAGACATTAAGATAGATTCATCATCATTTACTAAAGTTGCATTTACTATAACTCTTACTTCACGTCCAGCATTTATAGCATAAGCTTGTTTCACACCTAGATGAGCAATAGCTATCTCTTCTATGGCTGTGACTCGTTTTAAGAAACTCTCCAATACTTCTCGTCTTGCACCGGGACGAGCAGCCGAAAGGGCATCAGCAGCACATACAGCACCACACTCAATAGAGTTAATCTCTTCATGACCGTGATGTGCATAAATAGCATTGATAACAATTCCATTTTCATCATAACGTCTACATATATCAGCACCTAAATCTACATGATTTCCATCGACATCATGTGTCAATGCTTTTCCTATATCGTGGAGTAAACCAGCTCTTTTTGCTAGTTTAGTATTTCCACCCATCTCTGATGCCATCACACCAGCAAGATGTGCTACCTCTAAAGTATGTGCTAAGGCATTTTGTCCATAACTTGCTCTATAACGAAGACGACCAAGAAGCTTCATAAGTTCTGGGTGCATTACTCCTACATCCATATCGGCAACTATCTCCTCACCTTCACTTAAAATACCTGCTTCAAATTCATCGGAAACTTTAGTATATATCTCCTCTATTCGTGCAGGTTGAATACGTCCATCTTCTATAAGTAACTGTAATGTTTTTGTAGCGATAGCCCGTCTATAAAGGTTAAAACTACTAACAACAATCGCATTAGGAGTATCATCTATTACAATATCTACACCAAGTATAGTTTCAAGAGCTTTAATATTTCGTCCCTCTTTACCTATAATACGACCTTTTAACTCATCGTTATTGAGATGAACTAAATTTGTAAGTCTTTCTGATGCAAAGCTTCCTGCAAAACGACTTGTTGCTTGTGCAAGAATATAATTTGCTTTTTTCTTTGCTTCCTGTTTTGCTTCCTCTTCATAACGTCTTACAGTATGTGCAATATCTGCACGTGATTTTTCCTCTATTTTTTGAAGTAAAACAACTTTTGCTTCATCTTTTGTCATTCCAGCACTATGTTCTATAACATGTAAAGATTCTTCTATCTTCTCTTCATATCTCTTTTTTAAAAGATTGATAGATTCCTCAGCTCTTTTTAAATCAATATTTTTAGATTTTAAAACTGCTTTTTCATTTTTTAGTTTTTTCTCCTCATTTGATTTATAGTTTTTAAAACTTCTTTCTTGAATATTTACATCATCTTCTCTTTGATGTAAATCTGCTTTTGCTCTCTCTTTTGCAGTTTCATACTCTTTAATAGCCTCTAATTTCATCTCTTTTGCTTTTACAGAAGATTTTTCTAAAAGTTCTTCTGCTTCAGCTTCGATAGCTTTTGCTTTTGCTTTTGATTGTTCTGTATAAATATCAAAATTTTTGCTACTGATTTTTTTAGAGATGAAGAAACCGACAATCCCACTTATAATAGCTGTTCCACTAGCTAGTAGTATCTCATCTAACATCTATTGTCCTTTTATAATTATATTTTTTGGAAGTTTTCCTAATTTTTGGTGTTAAAAGTAGGTCTGCTGAAATATCATAACTATCGCAAACTTTTCTATTTGTATAACAAAATTCGGATTGTATAAAAATTGTATATGGCTTTGTTTTTAATTTAGCAAAGAAACGGTCATACATTCCTTTTCCAAAACCAACTCTTTGAAGATTAAAATCTACTCCAACAGCTGGAACTATTGCAACATCTATTTTTTTTATAGTTCGTAAACTGTTTCCTGCCTCAAAAATACCAAACTTTTTTTGTTTAAGAGGTAATCTAAATAGTACCATCTTAAAACTTTCTCCTTCCATAAATGGAATATAAATCTCGCAACTTTTACGCATATAAAGGAGTGTATCTATTATATTGGCTTCAAAACCTAAAGGATAATAAAAAAGTATTTTTTTATTTTTCATACCTTTTAATTCTTTTAAAAGCTTTTGATTTATCTTTTTATTACGATATATTTTATTATGCTGAGAAACTATTCTCATCTTTTTTAAACACCTGTTTCTAAAACTATTTTTTGTCAGAGTCATATTTATTCTTTATTGGATATAATTAGATGAATTTTACAATAAAAAGGTATGTATATGTTTAACAAAACACTATTAACACTAATGTTTATGGTTGCGATATTTTCGCAAGGATGTTCTAAAGATGAAAAAACATCAGATAGTAAGATAGCTGAAGCTAATTCTATGGTATCTAGTAATGAGTTTGTATTAACATCTACTGATAATAAACAGTATGTAATTAGAAAAACTGATACTGGATTTATACTTGATAATGACAAAAAAAAGATGATTGTTTTTGATATATTTGCAACATGGTGTCCACCTTGTCGAGCAACTGCACCAATACTTTCTGACCTTCAACAAAAATATAAAAAAGATATAGTAGTTATTGGTCTTACAATTGAAGAAAATATATCTAATGATAAATTAAATGAGTTTAAAAAAATGAATTCAGCAAATTATGTTTTAGCTAACTCTTCTGTAAATAGACCTCTTATTATGGAGATAGCTTCTACATTAGATGTAGGAACTAATTTTCCTATCCCTTTATTGGCTATTTATAAAGATGGTAAACTTGTAAATCATTATATTGGTGCAACTGAAGAAGAGTTTATTGAGAGTGATATTAAAAAAGCTTTAGCTAAATAGGATAATATAGATGTTTGGATTTATAAAAAAATCATTAAATAAAACTGTTGAAGCGATAAAAACAGTTGTACCGAAAAAGAAAGTTAGCTTTACAAAAGATGAACTTGAAGATATTTTACTTGAAGCTGATATGGAATATGCTCTTGTTGAACTTATTTTAGAACAAACATATCAAGATAAAGTTACTAAAGATATTTTACGTTCAAAATTACTCTCTACACTTCAAGATACATCTTACACAGAACCAAAATTTACAGCTCCTTTTGTGGAGCTTATTATCGGTGTAAATGGTGCTGGAAAAACTACAACTATCTCTAAACTTGCACAAAAGTATAAAAAAGATGGTAAAAAAGTTATCTTAGGTGCTGGAGACACATTTCGTGCAGCAGCGATAGAACAGCTTACTTTATGGTCAAAAAAATTAGATATTCCTATCGTATCATCTCAACAAGGGCATGATAGTTCTGCTGTTGCTTATGATACTATCGATTCTGCAAAATCTAAAGGGTATGATAATGTTATCATCGATACTGCTGGTCGTTTGCATACTCAAACAAATTTAGCTAATGAACTTAAAAAAATTCATCGTATCTGTGAAAAAGCACATAAAGGTTCTCCACATAGAACTGTACTTATATTAGATGGAACACAAGGAAATTCAGCTATTAGCCAAGCAAAAGCTTTTAATGAGATGGTTGGAGTAGATGGTATCATCATCACTAAACTTGATGGAACTGCAAAAGGTGGAAGTATATTTAGTATCGCTTATGCTCTTAAACTTCCTATACTTTATGTTGGAACGGGAGAGCAACCTGATGATTTAGTTGTTTTTGATAAAAATGAGTTTGTCGATAGTTTTCTTGATGCTCTCTTTTTAGAAGAGAATGAAGAGTTAAAAACTATCGCTCAAAACATAGGCTCAAACAAGAACACTGATGGCTAAAAAAAAAATATTATTTGAATGCCAAAACTGTGGACTTACTACTCCAAAATGGATGGGTAAGTGTACAAATTGTGGTGGATGGGACTCTTTTATAGAGTTAAATGAACATCAACAAGATGTTGTTAAAAAAACAAAATCTACCTCTTCTGCTTCAGCGAAAGCTGTTAGTATAAATGATGTCAAAGAGGATTTTATATACCGATATAGTTCTCTTGATAGTGAACTTGATGGTGTTTTAGGTGGAGGAGTTGTTCCCGGGTCGCTTACTCTTATAGGTGGAAGCCCAGGGGTTGGTAAATCTACTCTTTTATTAAAAGTTGGTTCAAACATCGCTTCAACAGGAAAAAATGTACTTTATGTAACAGGAGAGGAGTCTACTTCTCAAATAAAACTTCGTGCAAATCGTTTAAAATCAAATGAGCAAACCCTCTATCTTTTAAGTGAAATTCGTGTTGAACAGATTTTAATAGAGTTAGAAAATCGTGATTATGAATTTCTTATTATAGACTCTATTCAAACTATCTACTCTGAAAACATCTCCTCTGCCCCAGGTTCTGTAACACAAGTACGCCAAATTACATTTGAGTTGATGCGTATCGCTAAAGAGAAAAATATCGCTATATTTATTATTGGACATATTACAAAAGAGGGTTCTATTGCAGGTCCTCGTGTTTTAGAACATATGGTAGATACCGTGCTTTATTTTGAGGGTGACTCCTCTCAAGAGCTTCGAATATTAAGAGGGTTTAAAAATCGTTTTGGTCCTACAAGTGAGATAGGTGTTTTTGAGATGCGAAGTGAAGGTCTTGTTTCTGCAACAGATATAGCTTCAAGATTTTTCAATCGTGACTCAACACAAGCT
>Ga0256826_1000600_pt1 | contig 22011 bp, 19 predicted proteins | sample CV79metaG_FD_185975 | JGI IMG/M metagenome (GOLD analysis project Ga0256826, IMG submission 185975) | Hydrothermal vent microbial communities from East Pacific Rise, Pacific Ocean - CV79 | ecosystem: Environmental > Aquatic > Marine > Hydrothermal vents | place: Pacific Ocean: East Pacific Rise...
CCAGAAGCTCCTCTCTTTGGAACGCCAAGAGAGAGAATCTCTGTAGTAGAAGTTAATGGTGAAAACCGTATCATTACAGATGAAACACATAGAGATGTAACCCAGCGTTTAGAAGATGAAATCAACTCCTTTGTAAAGAAATTTCCTGAGGTTGATGCTATCGTTTTAAAGTCTAAAAGTCCTTCTTGTGGGGTAGGAACTACACCTATCTTAAATGCTAAAAAAGAGATTGTATCTCTAGGTAATGGGATAGCAGGAGATATTTTTTTACAAAAGTTTCCTCATATAACATTAAAAGATGAGAGAATTTTTAAAGATAACTACGCTCAACAATAGATTGGAAAATATTATTTACCATACGTTTTCATAATATCCACAAGTGTATCCATCTTTGCTATTGCACTACTTTCATCTTCTGAATCACGAATCTCTTTGACTAAATGTCCCTTTGCAAAATGCTCTATATAGGAGTTTATCATTCCATTGAGTGCACCTTTTACTGCCGTGAGTTGTCGTATAACTTCATAGGGGTCTTGATGAGAGTTCTCTTCACTCATCTCTTCTTCAAGTCTCTTTTTGACACTATTTACTTGCCCTGAGATACGGTTTATACGGTTTAGTAACTTTTTGTTTTCTACATCGCATTGGTACATTGTCTACTCCTTACTACAGTAGTGATTTTGAGATTTATTTATATCACTCTTGAGTGCTATGGTGATATGAGAAAAACCTTTTATTTTAAGTTCTTTCTCGATGTTCTCTAGCGTATCGAGTGACTCTTTGAGTGATAGTGTAGCATCACTTAGAACAATAGCAAAAGAGATAAACTGCTCTTTTGAGTTTGGTGTGTAGATATGTAAATCTTCTAAATGCGATACACTATTACCTTTTTTAATGATTTTTACTAGCTCAGTTTCACTAAGCGAAATAGTATTTATGTCCATAAGCGCTAAAAAACTTCTTTTTAAAAGTGGGTAAGCATGAAAAAGTATGTAGATAGAAAAGATGATAGTCAAAAGAGCATCTATAAAGTAAATATGAAAAAAGTATATAACAATACCGGCAATAACAACACCTGCAGATATAAGTGCATCTGAGAGCATATGTAGGTATGCTGAGGAGATATTTGTATCGTTATGGTGATGTTCTTTGTGTGAGTGTGCACAACTTGATACATTGAGATTTTTTAGTATATAGGCACTTACACCATTTGCTATGAGTGCTATAAAACCAACTATTATCATGTACGAGGGTTCTACTTCTTGGGGAGTATTTAAACGTAATAGTGCTTCATAGAGAAGATAAAACATCGTCACAAAAAGAAAGAGAGTATTTACAAATCCAGCCATCATTTCTGCTTTGTAAAAACCAAATGTAAATCTGTAGGAGCTTTTAACATCTGCTAAGCGAAGAGCCAAATAGGTAATAACAACTGCAAGAACATCTCCTGCATTGTGAAGTGCATCTGCTATAAGTGCATAGGAGTTTGAGATAAAACCAAATAATACCTCACTAAAAATGATTATAAGATTAAAAAATATAATCAAAAGTATCTTTTTTTCTTTCATAAATTGACCTTAAATATAGTATAGGGGGGTATAGTATATTTATTCTGCTTAAAATGAAATAAAATACTCAAATAGTATTTATTCAACTATTTTTTGATATAATCGCGTAATTTTATATAAGAGATGTAAGCTATGAATATTAGAGAAGAATACCTAAAATTTTTTGAGTCAAAACAACATAAGAGAGTCGCTTCAGCGCCACTAGTGCCAGATGATGCAACACTCCTTTTTAACAATGCAGGAATGGTTCCTTTTAAGTCTATTTTTACAGGCGAGATTCCAACACCTTCAAACCCTCGTGCAACTTCATGTCAGACTTGTATTCGTGCAGGTGGTAAACATAATGACCTTGAAAATGTAGGTCACACAGCACGTCACCATACTTTTTTTGAGATGATGGGTAACTTCTCTTTTGGAGATTATTTCAAAGAAGAGGCTATTGCCTTTGCTTGGGAGTTCATTACTGAGGTTATTAAACTCGATGTAAATAAGCTTTGGGTTACAGTGCATGACTCTGATGATGAAGCAGAAGAGCTTTGGAAGAAACATATCTCAGCAGATAGAATTATGCGTCTTGGCGATGCAGATAACTTCTGGTCTATGGGTGACACAGGTCCATGTGGTCCATGTTCTGAGATTTTTTATGACCAAGGAGCCGAAGAGTTCAATGGCCCTGAAGATAAGATGGGTGGAGAGGGCGATAGATTTTTAGAGATCTGGAACCTTGTTTTCATGCAGTACGAAGTAAAAGAGAAGGGTGGAGAGAGACTTCCACTTGCGAAACCTTCTATAGATACTGGTATGGGACTTGAACGTGTTGTAGCCATCAAAGAGGGAAAAACTTCTAACTATGGTTCTTCACTTTTCATGCCACTTATAAACCAAGTACAAGAGATGATAGGTAAAGAGTATGTTTACAAAACTGGTGCTTCTTACCGTGTAATCGCTGACCATATTAGAACAGCTGTTTTCTTACTAAGCCAAGGAACAAACTTCTCAAATGAGGGTCGTGGTTATGTACTTCGTCGTATTCTTCGTCGTGCAGTTCGTCATGGTTACTTACTAGGATTTCGTACTCCTTTTATGTACAAACTTGTAGATACTCTAGTAACTATAATGGGTGGTGAGTATGACTACTTAAGTGCAAAATCTGAGGCTGTTAAAGAGCAGATAGAGCTTGAAGAGGCTAGATTTTTTAAGACTATTGAGTCTGGGATAGCACTTTTTGAGGCTGAACTTAAAAATACTAAAGATATATTTTCAGGTGAAGTGGCGTTTAAACTCTATGATACTTACGGTTTCCCACTTGACTTAACAGAAGATATGCTTAAAGAGAAAGAGTTAGGGCTTGATAGTGAGAAGTTTGAAGCTCTTATGTTAGAGCAACGCAACCGTGCAAAAGCTGCTTGGAAAGGAAGTGGAGATGCTGCTACAAATGGTGACTTTAAAGAGTTACTTGAAGAGTTCGGTGAAAATGAGTTTATAGGTTATGACTCAACAGAATCTCCAGCAAAAATTTTAGCACTTCTTGATTCTGATTTTAAAAGAGTTGATAGTTTAGATATAAATGAAAATGGTTGGGTACTTCTTGACAAAACACCATTTTATGCAGAGAGTGGTGGACAGACTGGAGATACAGGTAGTTTAAAATGTCGTGCTGAGGTAGCTGATACGAAAAAGTTTTTTGGACTTAATCTTTCAGAAGTAAAAGTGACATCAAACTTGAAAGTAGATACAAATGTAGATGCAATAGTAGATATAAGTCGAAATGAAATCATAAAACATCACTCCGCTACACACCTACTTCATGCAGTTCTTAGCGACATTTTAGGAGATCATATCTCTCAAGCTGGTTCTCTTAATGAAGCGACTCGTTTACGTTTTGACTTCTCTCATCCAAAGCCAGTAACAGAAGATGAATTAAAAGAGATTGAGAGTCGTGTAAATAATGAAATCGCTCGTGGCATAGCTACAAAAACAGAAGTTTTAGGCATAGATGATGCGAAAAAATCTGGTGCAAAGTCTCAGTTTGGTGAGAAGTATGGTGATGAGGTAAGAGTTGTAAGTTTTGCAGATGCTTCTATAGAGTTTTGTGGTGGCGTTCATGTTGAAAACACGGCAAATATTGGTTCATTTATCATCACAAAAGAGTCTGGCGTTTCAGCTGGTGTAAGACGTATAGAAGCTGTTTGTGGAACTGCTGCATATAACTACTTTGTAGAGCAACGCCTTCTTCTCAAAGAAGTAGAGCATGAAGTGAAAAATCTAGATGTTATCGCTGGAGTGAAGAGACTCAAAACAAATGTAGTAGAGTTAAAGTCTGAGTTAAAAGAGGCTCAAAACTCTGCAAAAGTTGAAGTGACTGCTAGTGAAGTAAATGGTGTAGCTGTTGTAGTTGAAGAGTACCCAACGGGTGACATCAAAGAGAAGATAGACGCTCTTAAAAATGAAAATCCTAAACTCTGCGCAATGCTTTTTCAAGTAAAAGGGGATAAAGTCCTTATAGCTTGTGGTGTTAAAGATGCAAACGCCAAAGCTGGTGATTGGATTAAAAAAATCGCTCCTATTTTAGGCGGTGGTGGCGGTGGTCGTCCAGACTTCGCACAAGCTGGTGGAAAAGATGCAAGTAAACTTCCTGAAGCTAAAGAAGCTTCATTAGCATTTATAACAGAGGCTCTCAACTAATGAAAGACTTTATGATGACACTCTTTGGAAACTATAGTACAGAGATTGTTTTTTTACATATTTTGAGTGCTGTTGTTTGGGTAGGAGGAATGATAGCTATGCGTTTTGCAGCGCATAACTCATTTAGTGAAATTGAGAATCCTCTTCATAGATTAGAGCGTATTTCTCATGCCTTGAAACGTCTTTTTTATATTGTAAGTCCATTTGTGATTATTTTAATTACTACAGCAGTTATCATGGCTGTTGCTTTAGGTTTTCGTGTGGCAGCAGTAGATGAGAGTGGAAATATTATTAGTGAATATGCAATGAACTTATACAATATCGTTCATGTCAAAGAAGTTATCTGGATGATTATGTCAGCAAACTTGGCTCTGATGATGTATCGTCGAGCGAAGGCAGATAAGCTTTTAGTTAAGGGTGATACAGTTGGTGCTAAAAATGCACTAACTCTTATAGGAAAATATATGGTTCCTGTAAATATAGCCTTAGGTGTTGTTGCTATTTATCTTGGAGTGGTTCTTCGAAATGCTTAGACTCTGTTCCTCTTCTCAAACTCGTGCTATGCTTTTAAGTAATGCAAATGTAGCGTTTAAGCAGGAGAGTGTTGATTTTGATGAGGATAGTATTAAGGCTAGTAGCCCTAAAAACTTTGTGTACCAAGCAACACTAGGTAAGTATAATGCAAATGTCAATGCCTTTGGCTACGAAGATATGCCTCTTTTAGTAGCTGATACAGTAGTAACATCTCAAGGAAAGATTCTTAGAAAAGCGAAGTCTAAAGATGATGCTCGTAATATTTTATATACTCAAAGTGGAAATATTACTAGTATAATCACCTGCATGATCTATCACTCTAAGGTTAAGAAAATTATAGATATTAGTCAAACAGATTATATATTTTCTAAGTTTGATGAAGAGGATTTAGAAAATTATTTAGAGAGTGGTGAGTGGAGAGGTAAAGCTGGTGCTTGTATGGTTGAAGGTTTTTGTAAACGCTACATTCAAGAGGTTAAAGGCTATGAGTCAACGGCTATGGGCTTGAGTGTAGAACTACTACAAAGATTTATGCAAGATTAAACTATGTTTTATTCTAATGAACTAAAAGCACTAAAGAAATCAGGACGTTATAGAACACGTGAAGTAGTACAAAGTTCATTAAAAGATTTCGCATCAAATGACTACTTAGGTCTTTCTCACAATAAACAACTCCACCATCAAACTGTTTTAGAACTCTCTAACTTAGAGATTAACTCATCTAAAGCATCTATGCTTGTAAGTGGTTACCATCAGATACATAAAGATTTTGAAGATGCACTCTGTGTGGCAAATGGTTTTGAGTCTGGTGTAGTTTTAGGAAGTGGTTTTAATGCAAATATTGCACTAATAGAGTCTCTTGTTCGCAAGGGTGACACTCTCTTTATGGATGAACTTTATCATGCCTCTGGCGTTTTAGCATCTACTTTAAATGGTATAAATGTTCTCTTTTTTAAACATAACGATATGGATGAACTTAAGGAGCTTTTGGCGACAAATAGTTCTAAACGCCAGATTGTAGCAGTAGAAGGTATCTACTCTATGGATGGAGATGTAACACCCAAAGAAGTTTTTTCTATAGTAGATGATGCTAATGCAATCTTGATAGTTGATGAAGCACATAGTAGTGGAGTTATAGGTGAGCATTTGATGGGTCTTTTTGACTACTATAGTGTTAAACCAAAAACCAACCATATAAAAATGGGAACACTTGGAAAGGCATATGGGAGTTTTGGAGCATTTATTCTCAGTTCTAAGCATATCAATGAATACCTTATAAATCGTGCAAAACCAATTATCTATGCAACATCACTCTCCTTATATGATACACTTTTAGCACATAAAGCACTTCTCTACATAATTCAAAATAGAAAAGAATTACAAAAAGAGATAGCACTAAGACAAGAGATAGTTTTCAAAGAACTAGATGTTAAGATAGAAGGACTCATTGTGCCTTTAGTTATAAATGACAATAAAAAAGTAATAATGATAAAAAATTTACTAAATGATGAAGGGTTTAGTGTTGGGGCTATCCGTCAGCCTACTGTCGAAAAAGCGATAATTCGTTTAATAGCACGACTAGGTGAAAGCAGTAAAGAGTTAGCTACTCTATGTAAAATTTTAGCAAGGGTAAGTTATGAAAAATTATAAATATTATTTTTTATCAGGCCTGTTTGTTTTTTTTATGGGATTTCTCTCTCTTCTTTATATAGACTATATTGAAAATAGAAAAGAGAACTATCAAGAGAGTATCTATCAGGCAGAAGCATATAAAATGCAGAAAAATGTTTTAGAGTTGATAGAAACAAAAGAGAAAGCAACGGTAGCCATTGCATTAAGTTTAGCAAAGGATAGTGCTTTAAAAGAGTACTTAAAAAATGACAAGTTACCACTCTATTACTATAAAAATATTATTAATTCATATAAAGAGAGTACACATTATAAAAATATATGGATTCAAGTAATAGATAAGAATCTAAACTCCCTTTATAGAAGTTGGACTTCTGAAAAAGATGATAATTTACATCATATAAGAAAAGATCTTGCTACAGCACTTAATTCTAGAAAAGTTATTATTGGGATTAGTTCAGGGAAATATGATTTAACTATAAGTGCTATCGTTCCAATTATTGAAGATAGTAAGGTTGTAGGACTTTTAGAAGTAGTATCACATTTTAACTCTATCGCAAAACAGATGGAGCATTTTGATATAAGTTCTATAGTTTTACTTGATGTAAATAAAAGTATGAAATTAGAAAAACCATTTACAAAAATATTTTTAGATAAACATTATGTTGCCAACTTTAATGCTCCTAAAGAAATGTTAGCACATATGAAAAAAGTAGGTGTTTCAAAATATACCAAGTTACAATCTCTATATATAATTGAGGATGATTATCTTGTAAGTTCTATAAAATTACGTTGTATTCATAATGAAGAGATAGGTGACTACATTATGATAAAAAAACTTTCAAGTATCTCTTCTACAGGTGTTGAGTTTTTATTTTTTAAAGAGCTTACATTAGGTGTATTGTTATTTTTCATTATGATAGGAATAGTAATATTAATAATGTTTTATTATATTAGAAAGCAAAAGATATACTATAAAGACATCTTAGATTCATCTACAAATATTATAATCATTAACGATAGAAAAAATATTGTAGATGTAAATGATGCCTTCTTTAAATATTTTGAAGAGTATACATCTTTAGAAGATTTTAAAAAAACACATAGATGTATATGTGATTTTTTTGAGGAAGAAAAGGGCTATCTTAAATCAAATATGGATGGAGTTCACTGGATAAATTATCTACTTGAAAAAGAAAATGAGAGTAATATTATCAAAGTTAAGATTAATGCTCAAGAGTATTATTTTAAAGTTAGTGCATCGACTATTGTATACAATTTAGATTTATTTAGTGTGGTTTTAAGTGATATAACCGAGCAAGAAAAATATAAAAAATCATTAGAAAAACTTACCATAACTGATCCTCTTACTAAAATAGGAAATAGAAGACATTATGAACAAAAGATAGAAGAAGAGATACAGCGTGCAAATCGTTATAAACGCAGTTTATCTCTTTTGATGTTTGATATAGATTATTTTAAAAAGGTGAATGATACTTATGGTCATGATATAGGGGATGTTGTTTTAAGAGAGTATACAAGCCTAGTAAAATCATTAGTTAGAAATGAAGATATATTTTGTAGAGTCGGTGGTGAGGAGTTCATGTTAATACTTCCAGATACTGATATGAAATCTTCTTATATAATTGCAGAAAAATTGAGAAAGGCTATTGTAGGGTTTGAATGTGAAGTTAGGGTAACTATGAGTTTTGGTCTTGTTGGTCATCAAAAAGATGAAAAAAGTGATGATATCTATACTAGAGTAGACAGTGCCCTTTATGAAGCAAAAAATTCTGGAAGAAATAAAGTAATTGTCGGATGAAAATTAAAAACCTACAGATTCATTTAAATAAAATAGAACTTGTAAATATAAGTTTAGAGATAAACTCTTCTTTAGCCTTAGTAGGTCAGAGTGGAAGTGGAAAATCTTTAACACTTAAAGCATTATTAGGTATGCTTCCTCGAACTATGAAGTCCCAAATGGACTTAGAGAATGACTTTGAGTTAGTAGCAGGAGAGTCTGTAGCTTTTATACCTCAAAACCCTTTTACTGCACTCTCTCCGCTCACAAAAATTAGAAAACAATTTTTTGTTAATGAGGAGAGAGTATTAGAATTATTTAGGGAAGTAGGATTAAGCTCTTTACTCTTAGATAGGTTTCCTCCTGAGTTGTCAGGTGGGCAACTTCAAAGAGTTGTTATAGCTATGGCATTAAGTAGTAAGCCAAAACTTCTTCTTTTAGATGAACCTACCACGGCACTTGATCCAGAAACAAGAGATATAATCATTGTATTATTAAAAAAATTACAATTAAAAGAAAAATTTAAAATGCTTTTTGTAACACATGATATCTCATCTGCAAAGAATCTTTGTGAAGATATCGCTATTTTAAAGAGTGGAAAAGTTGTTGAGTATGGTAAAATGTCTCAGGTGATTTGCACTCCAAAAGAGATCTATACACAAACATTAATCGAAGCAAGTTTTGCTAATAGGAAGTTTAGAAAATGAAAAAAATAATTTTAAGTATATTTACTCTAGGAGTTATCTCTCCCTTTGTTCTCATAGGATATTTTATCTTTGCCTTTGATTATGACATATCTAAACTTGTAGATTATAAACCTGATATGACAAGTAGAATTTATGATAAAGATGGTAAAAAGATAGCAAATCTTTTTAGTAAAAAACATCGTTATTATGCACATTTTGAGGAAATTCCTCCTCGTATTGTTGAAGCACTTGTTGCTATTGAAGATACTACATTTTTTGAACACCCTGGGATTAACATAGATGCTATATTTCGTGCTGCTATTAAAGTAATACGAGCAGGAAAAGCAGTTGAAGGTGCAAGTACAATTACGCAACAACTTGTAAAAAATGTTCTTTTAACACGAGAAAAAAAGTTATCACGTAAAATCAAAGAAGCTATATATGCTATTAAAGTAGAACAAGCACTCACTAAAGAAGAGATTATAGAACGCTACTTAAATGAGATATATTATGGTCATGGTTATTATGGTGTAAAGACAGCTGCTGATGGTTATTTTCATAAAAAGTTAGAAGATTTAACTTTAAAAGAGATGGCTATTCTTGTTGGATTGCCAAAAGCTCCTAGTACATATGCTCCTACAAAAAATTATGATATTTCTATGGGAAGAGCAAACCGTGTTATAAAGAGAATGAAAGTTTTAGGTTGGATTGATGAGAGCACATATACAGATGCAATAGCAGAAAATCCAAAAGTTTATCACGATACTTTAACTCAAAATAAAGCACCTTTTATTGTGGATGAAATTTCACGTAGATTTCGAGATATGAACATTAGTGATTTAAGAACAGGTGGGTATGAGATTTATACTACTATAGATTTGAGGCTTCAGCAAGCAGGAAGAGAGTCTTTGAAGTTTTCTTATGATGAAGCACTCAAGCGAATTGAAATTTATAAAGAAAAAGAGCTTTTAGAACTTCAAAAAGATAATACATATGAGATTCAAGATGTAAATGTTTCACAGTTAAATGGAGCGATGGTTTCTCTTGATTCTAGTAGTGGAGATATCTTAGTCCTATTGGGAAGTACAGACTATAAAAGAAGTTCATACAACCGTGCAACTCAGGGAAGAAGACAACCAGGTTCAGCGTTTAAACCTTTTATCTATCAGGTAGCTGTTGACCTAGGTTTTAGTGGTGCCACAGAACTCGTTGATATAGCAAAAACATATGAGTATAAGAAAAATGGTGAAGATATGAAGTGGCGACCTAAAAATTATGAAAAAAATTATAAGGGTTTAGTAACACTTCGTGAGGCACTTATTCATTCAAGAAATCTTGCAACTATTAATCTCGTGAATGATATAGGTTTAAAAAATTTACTTCAAGAACTTAAAAAGTTCAACATTAAAAATATTCCACATGATCTCTCTATATCACTTGGAACAATGTCAATGTCACCTTTGAAATTAGCTAAATTTTATACATCTTTTTCAAATCAGGGAGTTCAAGTACAACCTCATTTAATTAACAGTATTGTAAAAGATAGTGAAACAATATACACAAAAAAGATACTTAGACATATCACCTCTGTACCTACTCAAGCATATATAATGACTACAATTTTAAAAGATGTAGTTAATCGTGGAACAGCAAGAGGTGCAAGAGTTAAAGGTTTAGATTTAGCAGCAAAAACAGGAACTACAAATAAAAATATCGATGGCTGGTTAGCTGGTTACTCACCAACAATAACTACTGTTATATGGTTTGGTAATGATAATAATACTCCTATGTATAAACGTGAAACTGGAGGTCGTGTTTCTGGACCAGCGTTTAGAACATACTATCAAAATATCTTGAAATTATATCCTCAAGTACAGAGAGAGTTTGATGTTCCAGAAGGAATTATTGAGGTGAATTTAGGGGATAGAAAAGAGTATTTTAGTGATATTTCTAAACCACCGAGAAGTGAGCAGATACAAGACCCACAAGAAGAACTCTTGTGGTAAAAAGTTTTACTTAGAGTGTGTCGAGAGCTCTTTTAAAAGACCATCTTTTATATCATAAATAAGACCATGTATCTTTAAATCTTGACCATTTGCTAAAGCATTCTGAACAATAGTTGTGTTTAATATATTGTTTGTTTGTTCTATTACATTGAGTTCGCAGAGTTTATCATACTTCTCTTCTTTACTCTTAATCAAGTCAAGCTCTGTTGCATGAAATCTATAAACATCTTTGATATGACGTAACCAGTTGTCTATAAGACCATGCTGAGTGTTTTCCATAGATGCTTTAACACCTCCACAACCATAATGACCACAAAGAATAATATGCTTTACTTTTAACACATCAACTGCATATTGTATTACAGAAAGAGCATTTAAGTCAGTATGGACAATAACATTTGCAATATTTCTGTGAACAAAAACATCACCAGGAGGAAGACGCATAATTTGGTTGGCAGGAACACGACTATCTGCACATCCTATCCACAAGTATTTTGGTGATTGTTGAAGAGTTAGTCTATCAAAAAAATTGGGGTCTGAGTCTACAACACTTTTTGCCCATATTTTATTGTTTTCATATATCTGAGATAAATCTTTCATAAGTCTCCTTCGTAATTAAGTTAGACTATCATAACGAATATAAGCTTCTAAAGGAGTAATAAGTTGTGTAAAAAGTATACAGCTAAAAAGAAAAGCTCTTTTTAGTTAAATGCTCTGTTTAATGCACAAAACATAGCTTTAATAGATGCAGTAGCTATGTTGTTATCTGCTCCAACACCATAACATGATAGTGTATCGTTTGTTTGGAGCTCTATATAGGCTACAGCTTTAGCTTCACTTGTGTCACCACATGAGTGCTCAGAATAAGAGTTAATTGAAAAGTTGTTTTTATAGTCTTTCATTAGTGCATTTTTACAAGCATCTATAGGACCATTTCCCTCTCCATCAGCTATTATTTCTCTCTCATTATACTTATATGTTAAAGTACATTTAGATATGCCATCTTTAGAGGAGAGCGTAATATGAACAAATGAGATATGTTCTGGCATTTTAAAGTATGTAGTTTTAAAAATATCAAGTATCTCATTAGCATCTAAAACTTTTCCTTTGGTATCTGTAACAGATTGTACTATTTTACCGATTTCTGGGTGCATAGCTTTAGGTAGTTGATAGCCATAATTTTTCTCTAGTATATAAGCTACTCCACCTTTACCTGATTGAGAGTTAATCCGAATAATACTCTCGTAGCTTCGTCCAACATCAGCAGGATCTATTGGTAAGTAAGGAACTTCCCAAAATGCATCATCTTTACTTTTTTGATGTGCCAAACCTTTATTAATAGCATCTTGATGAGAACCACTAAATGCCGTGTAAACAAGTTCTCCAACATAAGGGTGACGAGCATGAGTTTTCATCTCAGTAGCTCTTTCCACTACATCTAAAACTTCATTTATATTACTAAAGTCTAGTTGAGAATCTATACCCTGTGTTGTCATATTTAAAGCTAGTGTGATTATATCTACATTTCCAGTACGTTCACCATTACTAAGAAGTGTTCCCTCTACTCTATCTGCTCCAGCTAAAAGTGCTAATTCAGTAGCTGCGACAGATGTACCTCTATCGTTATGTGTATGTGTAGAAATGATGACATTTTCGCGGTTATCTAAGTGAGCAGACATCCACTCTATTTGGTCTGCATAGATATTTGGTGTAGCCATCTCTACTGTTGCTGGTAGATTTATAATTACCTTACGTGTATCACTCATACCCCAACATTTAGTTACAGCATTTGAAATATCAGCTGCAAAATCTAACTCTGTTCCAGTAAAACTTTCAGGAGAATACTCTAAAAATATTTTGCCATCATGAGCTTTTTCATACTTTTTAACAAGTTCTACACCCTCTATAGCTAGTGCTGTTATCTCTTCTTTAGTTTTGCCAAATACTATCTTTCTTTGAGCTACAGAAGTAGAATTATAAAGATGAACAGTTGCTTTTTTAACACCCTTAAGTGCTTCAAAAGTTTTTGCTATTAAGTGCTCTCTGGCTTGAACAAGTACTTGAACTGTTACATCATCAGGGATTAACTTATCATCGACAAGTCTTCGTAAAAAATCAAACTCAACCTTTGAAGCAGAAGGAAAGCCAACTTCTATTTCTTTAAATCCGAGTTTAAGTAAGAGTGTAAATAATTCAAGTTTTTTGTTCATATCCATAGGGTTGATAAGTGCTTGATTACCGTCACGTAAATCAACACTACACCAAGCTGGTGCCTCAGTTATAATCTTAGTTGGCCAAACACGATTTGGCAAGTCTATAGTTGGATATGGGCGATATTTTCCTGCTGTTACATTATGCATAATGTACCTCTATTTTGAATTATTTTAATAACACACTCTTACAGTGTTATAATTATGCGAATTATAGCTAATTTTGTGTTATAAAATAGTATAACTTTAGATTAGAGAGGGATTTTAAGAGAAAATTTTGCACCATTTTCTACATTTTTAACACTTAAAACACCACCTAGTTTTTCAGCTATTTGTGTGCTCATATAAAGACCAATTCCTGTACCTTTACCCTCTTGTTTTGTAGTGACTTCAGGTTTGAAGATATCTTTTATAACAGAAGTGGGGATGCCTCCTGCCGTATCTCTTATCTCAAGTATGATTTCTGTTTCATTTTTTACAAAATTTATATATATATCACGTAGTTTAATCTCTCTTTCATTGAAAGCATCTTTCGCATTGTTTATAATGTTTAAAATAAGATGTTTAAACTCATTTTCTATACCATGGAGTAAAACTTCTTGTGTACTTTGAATATGTATATTTATATTATTTTGGATAAATTCATCATTTATTAAAATAAGAACAGAGGCTAAACAGCGTTTGATACCAAAACTCTCTTTTGTCTCTTTAGGACGAAAAAAGTTTCTAAATTCTGTTAGTGTATTTATCATATGGTTTATTTGAAGTTGGGTATCACTTGTAAGTTCTTCTATATAGTTTTTATCTACGGCATTATTGTTAAAATCATCTATTAGCATATCTGACATCATAGAAAGAGCATTGAGTGGTTGTTTCCATTGGTGTGCTACAGCATCCATCATCTCACCCATAGCTGCCATTTTAGCTTGTTGTTCAAAGCGTGTTTGATTTGTTTTTGCTAACGCGATTTGAAATTTGATGCGTTCTTCTAAGTTCTGGTTGAGACTATCTAATTCAGACTGCTTTTCATTATATCTATCTAAAAATATTTCTAAAAGTATATCTAAGTCTCCCCTATGTATAGAGTGGGCACTCTTTTTTACAGCATCCAGTAACTCTTGGGTATTTAGTTGAGAGTATTTTCCTTTTGGATTTTCTCTTCGTTTTATTATTGGTAGTTCTTGTTCAAAGTGATTTTTTTTCATATGTAAAAAATTATATCAGAAGGTAGGTAAGAGAAGTATAAAAAGGGTTCTGGGAATAGTCCCAGAACTCTGTAAGTTTAGATTAACACTGGTATGTAGTTTTAAACTCATAAGCAGTTGGACGACCTTCATCTGGCCATACATCACGTTCAAATCTGTAATGTTGGTAAGCATTGATAAACTCATCACTAAATACTGGTTTAAGGAAATCATTATCAGAGATAAGACCTTCAACAGCTTCACGAAGAGTATGTGGCATTTGAGGAATACCTTTTTCACGGATTTCATCAAGAGAAAGCTCATATAAATCTTCATCCATTGGACCAACAGGAACATCAGTATTTTTGATACCGTCAAGTCCAGCCATCATCATTACAGCAAATGCAAGGTAAGGACATGCAGAGCTATCTGGGAAACGCATCTCTAAACGAGTAGCACCTTCACCTGCACCGTAAGGAATACGACAAGCAGCAGAACGGTTTTTAGCAGAGTAAGTTAAGATACTTGGTGCTTCAAAGCCTGGTAAAAGTCTCTTGTAAGAGTTTGTTGTTGGGTTAGTAAACGCTGAAACTGCAGCAGAGTGTTTAAAGATACCACCAGCATACTGAAGAGCCATATCAGAAAGGTTACCGTAGTTTCCTTCTTTATAGAAAAGGTTTTTACCATTTTTCCATAGTGATTGGTGAACGTGCATACCATTACCATTATCACCAAACATTGGTTTAGGCATAAATGTAGCAGTTTTACCATTAAGGTGTGCAATCATTTTGATAACATATTTATACTTTTGAACATTATCAGCAGCACCGATGATGTCAGAGTAAACGATACCGATTTCATGTTGCCCTTGAGCAACTTCGTGGTGACCAAGAACAACTTCAAGACCAACTTGCTCTAAAATTTGCATCATTTCAGCACGGATATCTACAGCAGAATCTGTTGGTGCAACTGGGAAGTAACCACCCTTAGTTCCTGGTCTGTGACCTGTGTTATACATATCTGGGTATGGGTTGTTTGAGTTCCACTCACCCTCTTCAGTATCTACTTTGTAACCAGCTTCATTGATGTTATCAACAAAAGTTACAGAATCGAACATGAAAAATTCATTTTCAGGACCAAAGTATGCAGCATCAGCGATACCGATAGATTCAGCATGAGTTAAAGCAGCTTTAGCGATTGAACGTGGACATCTCTCATAAGCTTGGTTTTTGTAAATGTCATAAACATCACAAAATACGATGATAGTTGGATCAGCAGTAAATGGATCTAAAAACGCAGAACCTACATCTGGAGTAAGAAGCATATCAGATTCATTGATCGGTTGCCATGCTTCGATAGAAGAACCATCAAATGGAAGACCATTATCTAGTTGACTAGCAGTTACAGCACTCATTCTGTAACTGATATGGTGCCATGCACCTTTAATATCTGTAAATCTAAAGTCTACAAATTGAACATCATTCTCTTCACAAAATTTAAAAAACTCTTCTGTATTATTAACAAATTTACCCATTTATTATCTCCTGAAATTTAATCTGTATTAGTATATCTCAATAATTGATAATGAATTCTTTATTATTGATTAAAAAATATGCATTTATAGGGAGTGTTTCTAAAAGTGATACGTTAAGAACTAAAATTCTATCTTAAAGGTAGAACCTTCTTTCTCTTTACTCTCTATTTTTAATGTAAATTTATGAAGGTTTAAAATATTGTTTACTATAAACAGACCAAGTCCTAAAGAGTTGTTCCAACTATTTTCATTAACTCTATAAAATTTATTTGTGATATTTTCAAGATCTTTTTTAGAAATACCAATCCCACTATCTATAACACTTAAACTTTTTTGATGAAATCTTATATGAACTTCATCTTCTGAATATTTAAAAGCATTTTCAAGAAGATTTGTTATGACAACACCGAGTAGTGATGCGTCACCTTTGATAGTTACACTTTCTGTTGTTTCTATAATTACATCTCTTTTGGGATAGTTAAGAGATAAACTTTCAACTGTATCTTTTACAAGTTCATTGATATTTATATTTTTAAATTGCAACTCTTGTTTTCCACTATCTAGTTTACTTGATAATCTAAGTGTATCTATCAGTTCACTAAGTTTTATACCATTTTTGTATATTTTAGTTAAAAACTTTTGTCTAATATTTGGGTTGATGTTTATGTCATCCATAAGTGTTTGTGAATATCCATTGATAACTGCAATTGGATTTTTAAACTCATGGCTTATAGCAGAGATAATGTCATCTTTTTGTCTGTTTGAGAGTTGAAGTTTATTTGTAAATTTACTTTTTTGTTTCTCTTTTTTTACAAGTATTTGGGCAACTTTCGTGAGTAGTGTTGTGATATTTTGAAACTCTATAGAGAAGTTAGATGTAACATAAGTTGATTTTTCTTTCTTAGTAAGTGATTTTACGAAGTGTCCTATCTTTTGAACTTCATAGTTTATCTCTTTACTGATACGATAAGTTATGATAAATACAGCTGTAAAAAAGAGTAAAAGTAGACCAGTTATCTCTGCTCCTAACATAAATATATGCTTATCAATACTTGTAAGTTCTTTTGCTAAACGAATATATACAGTTGAGTTTTCAAATGTAACCTTCGTTGCTACATAAAGTAGGTCAACATTTAAAGTATGTGAATGTCGTATCTTTGTTGCAAAAAGTTTTTTATTTGTGGCTATGATTTCTTCACGATATTTATGATTTTCCATCTTTTTTTTATCATCATGTGATTCTGCTAAAACTTCTCCATCAGCAGAAATTATAGTGAGTCTTATATCTAAAGTTTTTTTAATATCTTGAGCTAATAAATCATAGTCTTTAGTGTGTTTAATGTCTAGTGAAAGAATTTTTAAGTTACTGATTAAAGCATCTCTTGTTTGACCTAGGTAAAAATCTTTAATCCAAAAGTAAAAGAGTAAACCAAGAGCTAAGAAAAGAAGAGAAAAACCTAAGAGGAATTTTCTTAAAAGTATCTGTTGAAAACTTAACAAAATATATAGCCTTCGCCACGAACTGCTTGAATATAGTTTTTCTTTCCATCTGGATCTATATGCTCTTTAAGACGTTTGATAGCTACATTTACAGTTTTTAACTGTTTACTTTCACTATCTCTCCATACACTATCGAGAAGGGTGTCTCTACTTAAAAGAATACTTATATTTTTCATAAATTCTAAAAGTAAGTCATGTTCTAAATGTGTAAGTTTAATATCTTTACCGTTTATAGTAAAAATTTTGTTGTTTGCATTGTATAAAATATCTTTGTGTTTTAAGACATCTTGGGATTTAGATGTTCTTCTTATGAGTGCACCAACACGTGCTTTTAGCTCTTCAATATTAAATGGTTTTGTTATGTAGTCATCCCCACCACGTTCAAAACCCTCAACTATATCGTCACTTAAATCTTTAGCACTTACATATATCACGGGTTGATTATAACCCTCTGCTCGTATCTTTTCTATAAAGAGACTTCCCTCAACACCTGGAAGATTTCTATCCATGAGAATAAGAGAAATAGTCTCTTCATCTAAAATATCACGAATATTTACAGTATCAATACATGTGATTGTATCGTAACCAGTAGATTGAAGTGTATAGTCAAGAAGATCTAAAATATCTTCTTCATCATCGACGATTAGTATTGTTTTATTCATAATTATATTGTATCAAAATTATTTAGTTATGGAAATTGCCACCAACTTTAGCATAGACTAAAAGGTTGGCTATACTAATAGCACGAGAAGCTATTTTTCCACTTTTTCTAAGAGCTCTTAACATTTTGTGAAACTTCTCAAAACTCTGTCCATCTGCTTGATTTGAAAGATTTCTTTCTACCATTTCATATAAATCATCAGTCTTGTTTTCTTCTATAAGAACTTCATTGTATATCTCTTGTATCTCTTCTACATCGTTACACTCTATCATACTTAGAGTTAGTTTTATAGCTTTTACAGTAGATGTTTGCATAGGAACAGCATACTCGTTAATTGTAGCAACATCTACATCTGTACAGACATCTGTAAAGCCACGAATAAAGCTTCTTGTGTTAGAACAAGCACGTGAAAGTTCATTTGTGATTTTGAGATAAGCGATAACCTGTCTTAAATCCCTTGCTTCTGGTGTGTAAAGTGCTAAGACTTTAATGATATTGTTATCTATTTCATCTGCTTTTGAAGAGATATTTTTAATCTGTTTCTTTGCCAGTGTAAATTTTTCATTGTCACATGAAGCTAAGGCTTCATTTATAAGTTTATTAGCTAAAAAAAGACCCTCTCCTATATGAAGGATTTTTATTTTTATTTCGTTGAGACTTGTTTGAAATTTTGATACCATAATTATATTTCCTTTTTTTACTTAACCAAAACGGCCAGTAATGTAATCTTCTGTTCTTTTTTCCGAAGGATTTAAGAAGATGTTTTCTGTTTTATCATACTCTATAAGGTCACCTAAATACATAAACGCCGTATAGTCACTAATGCGAGATGCTTGTTGCATGTTGTGTGTAACGATAGCGATACTTACATCTTTTTTAAGTTCAACTAGTAGCTCTTCAATAGCTCCTGTACTAATAGGGTCAAGTGCTGATGTAGGCTCATCAAAAAGAAGAACCTCAGGCTTAACAGCAACCGCACGAGCAATACATAAACGCTGTTGTTGACCACCTGAAAGTCCCATGGCTGATTTTCCTAATCTGTCATGAACTTCTTTCCAGAGTGCTCCATCTTTAAGAGCTTGTTCTACTCTATCTGCTAACTCAGTTTTATTTCTAAGACCAGCAATTTTTAGACCATAAGCAACATTATCGAAGATACTCATTGGAAAGGGTGTTGGCTTTTGAAAAATCATTCCAACTTGTTGGCGCAGTTCTATAAACTCATTCTCTTTTTTGATGTCGAGAATATTTTTCATCTTTGAACTCTCTTCATCTAAGAGTTCTATTTTTCCCTCATATTTATTTCCAGGGTAGATGTCATGAATACGGTTCATACTTCTAAGAAGTGTAGATTTACCACAACCACTAGGACCTATAAGAGCTGTTATTTTATTTTTCTTTATTGGTAGAGAGATATTTCTTAATGATGGATGTTCTACTTTAGGATAAGTAAAAGAGAATTTTTTGATGTTCATTACAGTCATAATATAAGCCCTTAAAATTTATGACTAATTGTATGAAAATTTGGTTACATAATGGTTACAAATTAAGTTGAAATTTAACTCTATTATTCTCTTATACTTGCTCTGGAACAAGCATAGGAAAAAGATAAGAAGCCATAGAAACTCCTATTTTTAATCGTATTGATCCTGCTTTAGAGTCTGATACTATAAAATTTCTTTTAAGAAGTTCAGAGATAACACGAGAAGCTGTTCTCTCTTTCATCCCTATTATTTCAGGTATTTTTCCTCTTGTACACTCTCCACTCAAAAGTAAGTATTTGAATATCTTTTCACTATGTTTTGGAAGTGGAGCTATACCAAGTAGACCATCATTTACCCTCTGTACATAGAGTTCTATTTTTTCTGTTAAAGCATTGAGTTTTAAATGTTTGTTCATGTACTCTACTTGGTCAAGTGCAGTATCTAACATAAACTCCACAAACTCTGCAAGTGCAGTAGATGACAAAGCTCCTTTTCCATCTCTCTCCCCTTGTTTTATCATATCTGCATAGGCAAGATTACTCTTATACTCATCAGAGTCCCTAGCAAGTCCACGAGAGATATTCCACAGTCCATATCCTCTCATCTTTATGCTAACAAATGCACCATCAAGTGCTAGTCTAGCAGTACGACCATTTCCATCTAAGAAGGGGTGTATCCACATAAGTCTATGGTGTGAAGAGAGGATATGGATGAGTTTAATAGCATCAGAACTTTTTAAAGATTTATTGTAAAGATACTCAAATTCATTCATAAGAGTATCAACTTCTTTTGCATAGGGTGCTATATGATTTCCTACTTTTACGTCTTGTTGGCGAAGAACACCTGGTATAAGTTCTTCTTTTATATTTTTATGGCTAATATGTAAAAAAGGCTCCATACCTTTTTTGGAATAAAAACTTTTATGAATACCAAGTATAAACTCTTTGTCATAGGCGGAACTGTTAGGATTCTTACTAAAATAACTTTCACACTCTTTTTGGACTTCTATATGAGCAAGAGAGAGTATTTGAAGATTACGTTTTTTTACATCTGTTGAGTACTCTTTTTGCATAGCTCGTTCAATATCTATAATATGAGTTCCCTCAGATTCTATCTTGTTTGAGTAATAACTGTTAACAGTATAAAGTAGATCTTTCACTGCTTGAAGAATTTGAGGAGTATGTGAACCTTCTAGTTTTGCTGCCTCTAAAAGAAGAGTATTTGCTTTTTCTAGAAGTTTATTATTAATATTACCTTTTATATCTGTGGGAGCAATTGGTGTAAAGTTCATAGAACAACCCTCTTTTTTATTAGTATAGCATAAAATGGCGAGTATTTTTGCAAGTAAAGTAATTACTATAATACTTAAAATAGGTATCTAAATATTTATTTTGACTATATAAGTTAATTTTGTGGCGAGTAGTTTTGCATGTATTTAAGAATAAGTAATTTTGACTTAATTAATCTTTATTTCGAGTGATAAATCTTCCAGTTAGGTTTATAACTAAAACTAAAACAGTAAGTATAAATGAAGCTGCCCATGCTAGGTCACGGCTAGACTCTTCTGGTTCATTTGCTAAGTCGTAGATACTTACAGTAAGAGATGGAAAACTCTCTGTTAAGTCTAGACTAAAGTAGTTTGATGTTTCAGATGTGAAGAGTAGGGGAGCAGTTTCGCCGATGATTCTAGCAAACGCCAATAGTATACCCGTCATTATCCCTACTTTTGCAGCTTTTATAACGATGTCTAAAATAACTCTATATTTTGAAGCACCAAGAGCGATTCCCGCTTCTCTAAGTTCACGAGGAACAAGTGAGAGCATATTGTCAGTAGTGTTGATAACTACGGGTATCATCATTATAGCAAGTGCAATAGCTCCAGCAAAACCACTTGTCCCACCAGTAGGTACAACGATAACAGCATATACAAATGCACCTATAACGATAGATGGAGCAGACATCATAATGTCACTTAAATCACGGATGAGGTTAGCATACTTCCCTTTTCCATACTCTTGTATGTAAATACCAGCTGCCATTCCAAGAGGAATTCCTATGGCTGCTGCAAGTCCAGCTAAGATAAACTGACCGATGATGAGGTTACGAAGACCTCCATCTATAAGGTCATTTAAAAAAAGATTGAAGTGAAAAGAACCTAATCCTTTTATGAAAAGAGTGATTAAAATCCAAGCTAGAAACGCCAAACCTATCATAGCTGAGAGAACGGAGAGTGCTAAAAATATCTTATTTGCTAAGAGTCTCATTAATTAGCCTTTTTTAAAAAGTAAAATTTTGCGATACTGATAACTGCAAAACTTATTATGAAGAGAATTAATGCAAGATAAAAGAGTGCTGACTCACCAAGACCACTTGCTTCACCAAAGTTATTTGCCATCGCAACTGGAATAGAAATAGTTGGAGAGTTAATAGCCGTTGGTAGTACAAAAATAGAACCGATTAGGAATGCCACAGCCATAGTCTCACCTAAGGCACGACCAAGTGCTAAGATGATAGAACCGATGATACCTG
>Ga0256826_1000601_pt1 | contig 21981 bp, 22 predicted proteins | sample CV79metaG_FD_185975 | JGI IMG/M metagenome (GOLD analysis project Ga0256826, IMG submission 185975) | Hydrothermal vent microbial communities from East Pacific Rise, Pacific Ocean - CV79 | ecosystem: Environmental > Aquatic > Marine > Hydrothermal vents | place: Pacific Ocean: East Pacific Rise...
CTTACAGGAACAAGCATAGGACTTCTAACTATCTACGATATGGTAAAAGCCATAGATAAAGGTATGGTTATAAGACATGTACAACTTGAAACAAAATCAGGAGGCAAAAGTGGAGACTATAAACGATAGTAAGCAAAAAGTAGTTATAGAGTACCCTTGTAACTGGTGCTATAAAGTTATAGCAACTGAAGAGGCTGCGTTAAAACAAGCCATTCGTGATGTCATAGATGAGCGCGAACACACAATCAACCCATCAAACAAGTCTAAAACTGGTAAATATGTCAGTATGAACCTTGATCTGCTTGTGCATAATGAAGATGATAGAACTTTTATCTTTGATGCACTCAAGAAACACCAAGCTATTAAAATGGTACTTTAAAGGAAATAAAATGAGTAATACTATACAAAATGATATTTTAGAGTCATATAACAAAAGATTTAAGACTGTTTCAAAGCGTGTTATATCTGCGATAGAAGATACTAAACTCGACAAAAGAACTCTTACACTTCAAGAGATGAGAGAACTTACAAGTACTATCATTAACATTGAGACTATTACACTCAAAGATGAGCTTGAAGCACTTATGGCAAAAAAAGAAGCTATTGAACGTGAGCTAGAGCGTAAAGCAGAGGAACTTCAAGATACTAAGTATGATATTTTTAATGTTCTTGAAGATGAGTTTTCAGAGAATGAAGCAGCACTCTCTAAACTTCACCAAGTAAAACTTCAGTCTATCGACCTTTATGATATTTTAAGTGAGATGGTTGAGTCTGCAGTTATTACTGCATTAGAGAAAGATAGTGATGGTGATATCGTTGAGTCTACTACAGAAGTTATCAAAGAGATGACTTATGAAGCTATTAAAGAAGGCTCACTCAATACTATTCGTATTCGTAAAATTCTCTCTACTATACTAGTGAGTGCTATTGATGTGGCAGAAGCTACACCTAATCGTGCTGACCAGATTTTAAGTTCTACACTCAAAGGTATGAGAAGCGGGCTTATAAAAGCTATAGATAGATTTAGAAAGAAACTCGAGTTTATGCCTGTTGAAGCTAAACATATACTTATAGAAGATTATGACACGATTATAGAAGACCTTAATCAAACTGATACACTTTTCTCTCAAGTAGTAGCGACACAAGCCGCTGAGAGTAACCAGGCTATTCGTAAAATACTTATAGACCTAAACAAAGCTATGTCTTATGATCTTGAAGAATTAGTACATATTTCTAAAGAGACAGCAGAAGTTATGAAAGCAAGATTTTCATCATTTGCAAAAAGTGCAGTAAAGAAAGCCGACATTGCAATGAAGTCTGAAAAAGCACAAGAAGCAAAACGTATGGGTATTCAAGCTTTTGGTGTTGCTCGTGAAGCACTCGGGTCTGCCCTTAAATCTGCTAAAGATGCAATGGATAAAAAATAACTTAAAATAATAAATTATTATAATAGTCTCATTCTATGCTATAATAATTTATATATAATTCGAATAAAAAAAGGATAACCCTATGATGTTACACCCAGCGACAGTACACTTTGCAATGGTACTACCAGTAGTTGCCTCAGTTTTTGGACTTATTTACCTTGTAAGTAAAAATGAAATATTTGGAAAGATCACTTCTGGTGCTATATTTTTTGCAGCATTAGCAATGGGGGCAGTATGGTACACCGGAAGTCAAGCCGGTCCTCTTATCTATGATTACCTCAGTGAAGCAGGGCAACATACACTTATCGATCATAAAAACTTGGGACTTTACTTGGCGATAGCTATGGGCATTATCTTTGTTGTTAAAGCAATTGGTTGTAAAACTGGTAAGTTCGCTATTGAAGCTGTCGCTATCATCGCTCTATTTGGTGCAACTGCTACGACTTTTTACCAAGGTAAAATGGGTGGTGAGTTAGTTTACAATCATGGAACACCTTTTAAATCTTTCATGATTATGGATTCTTTAGTTGAAGCAAATGCTGCTGCTGAAGAAGAGGAAGAGGATGAAGCAAAAGTTGAAGTCTATCAAGATGCTATAGATGACATTAATATGCTTAGTGAAGAAATAGATGAAATGTACGGCAACAAAGCTCCTGTAACTGAAGAAGAGTAGAAACTCTTATGGCTCAAGATTTACAAGAGATAAAACTTCGTATACAAAAAGAGTTGGATGCTTACCTTGCAGACAACTCTACTGCTAAACCACTCTTCTCTAGTATGAAAGAGATGACAGAGTGGCTAAAGTCTCAAGAGAAATAGTATAATGAATATACTCTGTACAGCTCTTTACGAGGAACAGCTCAAAGCTATTTTAGAAAATTTCCTCCAAGAAGACTTTGATACAACAAAGAAGTTTAAACTCTATCTTGATACTATTTTAATCAATATGCCAACTAAGGCAAAAAAGTATAAACAGTCTATCTATTTTGAGAATGAAGATATTAAAGATATCCCTCATGAGGACTATACCGTAACATTTTTTATTGATAAAAAAAACAATAATTACCTAATTCTCTCAATAATCAAAAGGGACTAAGTGCCCCACTGTTTCATTTAGTAACGCAAACCTGACTAAAAAATAATCATATCACAATCTTATCTCATAAACTCCATCATTAGCAAAATTTATAAATTTACAATTAAGCATAAAATGGCATAATGTGAAGGTAAAAAGCTTTGTACTTTTAAATTACAGAGTAATATATTCAATTTAAATATTAAGCAACAACAACCTTTGAAGGAGAAAATGTGGATAATAAAAAATCTAATCAAGAAATTGATAGAAGAGATTTTTTCAGAAAAGCGGCTATGTCAGTAACTGCTATCGCTGGAACATCTCTTGTATCATCAAACGCTAGAGCTGATGATCCTGCTATCATGCACCATGTTCCATGGGGACAAACTTGGGGTGATCCTGTCACTAAAAATAGATACGGTGTGCCATCGAAATATGAGCATAATGTATTAAGAAGAAATACTAAGCTACTAGCTTCTGGTAACTTCAGAGCTTCTATTGCTGTAACTCCAATACACGAATCAATGGGAATCATTACACCAAATGGTCTGTTTTTCTCACGTTCACACGGTGGTGTTGCACATGTAGATCCAGCTGAGTATCGTTTGATGATTCATGGTCTTGTTGAGAAGCCTATTGTTCTTACTTTAGAGCAACTCAAAAAATACCCATCTGTAACGCGTACTCACTTTATTGAGTGTCCAGCGAATGGTGGACAAGAGTGGCGTGGACCTCAGTTCAACTCTGTACAATTTGCAAAAGGTTTTATGTCTTCTGCTGAGTGGACTGGTGTTTATGTGAAAACTATCTTAGAAGACTTAGGTCTTAAACCAGAAGCACAGTGGATGCTTGCTGAAGGTTCTGATAACTCTGAAATGGGTAGAACTATTCCTATAGATAAAGTACTTGATGATGCTATGATTGTTTGGGGTCAAAATGGTGAAGCACTTCGCCCAGAGCAAGGTTATCCAGTACGTATTCTTCTTCCAGGCTGGGAAGGTAACTTATGTGTTAAATGGCTAAAACGTCTTGAATTCGCTACTGAACCTTGGTACTGTAAAGAAGAGACTTCTAAATACACTGCTCTAAAACCAACTGGTAAAGCTATTCAACATTTTTATGCGAATGAAGTTAACTCAACAGTTACTTCTCCGTCTCCAGAAATCGACTGGACTAGCCTTAAAGATGGTGATATAGTAGAAATCGAAGGTCTTGCATGGTCTGGAATGGGAACTATTACTAACGTTGACATCTCTTTTGATGGTGGAGACAACTATAAAGAAGCTAAACTTAAAGGTCTAGTACTTCCAAAATCATGGACTCGTTGGTCTTATATGCATACATACAAGAAGGGTGATACATTATTACTTACTTCTCGTGCTATGGATGATGCTGGATATATCCAACCTACTATAGATCAAGAAGTATCCGTTATGGGTGTTGAGTCTGTTTACCATAGAAATGCGGTAGAGACTTGGGAAGTAACAGCAGAAGGTAAAGTGAATCATGTTCAGATGAGAACACCAGGAGGAGTAAAGAATGCTTAAATTAAACCGTAAACTAATTGTTACTGCTTCTGCAGTAACTGCAATAGCACTATTTACAGCTGGCTGTATGGGTGGAAGTGCAGATACAACTGGCACTACTGTAACTAACGGCGTACCAACTATTGATGGTGCTGTTACTTACCCAGTAGTAAATGACAAAACTGGTCCTTACTATGTAAATCCACAAGTTGCAGCTGATGCAACTAAAATCTTTAATGGTCGTGTTCCAACTGCTAACGAATTAGCTGCATGGGATAAAGACGTTATGCCTGATGGTACTGGTTTACCAGAAGGTAGTGGTTCTGTTGAAGATGGTGAAGAGCTTTACGAAGCACAATGTGTATCTTGTCATGGTGACTTCGGTTCAGGTGGTGGTGGTTATCCTTCACTTTCTAAAGGTAATGCAGTAGATATGCAAAAAACTTTAACAAACAATAGATGGCATGATGCAGAAGCTGATGGCCCATCACGTGTATTTGGTTCATATTGGCCACAAGTTAGTACACTTTACTGGTACATCAAAGATGGTATGCCTCACCCTAAATCAAAAACATTATCTGATGATGAGACTTATGCTTTAACTGCCTATATCTTAAACATTAATGAGTTTGAAATTGATGGTGAAGAAGTGGATGATGAGTATGTGTTAACTCGCGAGAAACTTTTAAAGGTTAAAATGCCAAATGTTGATGGTTTTGAGCCAAACATTGATGGTCCTAATGCACTTAATGATGTTCGTACTTTTTATGCTAACCCAAAAAACTTTGGTGCTATCAAAGTTAACCCAAGTGAGCGTTGTATGACAAACTGTCAAGAAGAGTCTATTGTTACTACTCGTATCAAGAATGGTGGTATTAAAGACTTTTTACCACCAATGAATGTTACAAGAGACTTGCCAGTTGAAAAACATGTAGCTATTGATCCTGTAGAAGTTTACAAGAACAACTGTGCTATGTGTCACTCATCATTCCTTGCACCAGGAAGTGCAGAATGGGCTGGATATACGTCTGCTGGAATGGATACAGTATATGCAAAAGGTATCAAAGGTACAGAGGGCGGTATGCCAGCTAAAGGTGGAGCAAGCCTTTCAGATGCAGACTTCAAAACAGTGGTTGATTACTTAGTCACTGGTAAAGTAAAATAATAACAAAGGAATAATTATGGAAAGAAGAAATTTTTTAAGCATGACTTTAGGTGCTCTAGCATTAGCTACAGTTCCTGCAAGTGTTCAAGCAGAAGACTATAGAAAAACAAAGCCGGCAGTATGGTCTGCTCACACAGTTGATGATGCTATTAAAGCGATGTATGGTTCAAATGAGCTTGTTATGGAAGGTGTTTCTTTAACAGCTCCAGATGTTGCTTCAAATGGTGGTGCAATTCCTGTTGATTTTTCAACTGATAAAGATATTAAATCAATCGCAGTATTTCAAGATGCTAACCCAGAGGCAGCTGTACTAGCTATTACTACTAATAAATATAGTGTAAACACTTACTCAATTAAAATTAAAATGGGTAAATCAGGAACTATCACAATCGTTGCTGAAGGTACTGATGGTAAGCTATATGCTGCTAAGAAAACTTTAGATGTTGCACTTGGTGGATGTGAAGGTTAATCCCTCACTCTTTAATAAGAACATAACTAATAATTAAAGGTAAATTATGAAAGTAAAAGCAAAATTAAAAAATGGTGTTGTAAAAGTTAAGGCACTAGCAAAACATGGTATGACTACATTCAACATGATGGAAAAGAAAACTGGTAATCGAGAAGATGCGAACTTTATTGTTCATATTACTGGTACAGTAAATGGAGAGACTGTTATAGACATGTCTACATCTCAATTTTTATCTAAAAATCCTATTTTCAAGTTCCAATTCAAAGGTGACTTCAAAAAAGGTGATAAATTACTTATGAGCTGGGTTGACCGTAAAGGTAAAACTGGTAAAGGTAAAGGTAAAATTAAGTAGTAAACACTCGTTTGCTACTACAAAATTTCACTTCATACACAGATGATAAGTTTAAAACTTATTATCTGGTTTTTCTTCAAACTTCTCTACACTAAAAATTTACATTAAATAAGATAGGTTTTAAGAAGAACTTATATATAAATATAGCGGACCATAAATATGCAAGGTAAAGTACTCTCTCTTTTTATCACAAAAGATGACACCACTAAAACAAGATTAGAAGTTACAAAGGTTTCTGTTGATACTCATGGTATTCTCAAAGATAAATTTTATAAAAAAGACCCTATGCGTGCTATTCTAATAACATCAAAAGAGAGCTATAACCTTAGTAATGAAAATGATATAAATCTAGAAAAAGGTTCATTGGGAGAAAATATATTAATAGATATTAGCCCATATAATCTTGTTTCCGGAGATAAATTTAGCATAGGGGAGACAATTTTTGAAATAACTCAAAATTGCACCCTATGTAAAGGCTTATCTGCAGTAGATAAGAGACTTCCCAAGCTTCTAAAAAATGATAGAGGAATCTTTGCTAAAGTCATAAGTGGCCATTCTGAAATACATTTAGGTGATAAAGTAAAAATTTCCACTTATTAATATAAATTATATATAAAAAACGCTAGAATCTACAACAATAATTTCACAAAAAGGAAATATATATGAAAAAAATATATTCACTACTTCTTGCTGCGTTAGTAGCAATGTCCATAGTTGGTTGTAACGGTGAAGCGACAGCTCCAGCTAAACCTAAAAAGATCCAAGATGTTCAAGTTTTCTCAACACCAAATGCTGATGGTAAAGTCACCGCTAAATCAATCGAAGATGCTTTTGAATCAGTTGGTTTAAGTGTTCCTGGAAACAACGATATGAACAAACCATTTGGAACTAGATTTGGCAAGTTACATTATAAAGTTTACAACTTAGCAATGTATGTAAATAATGACTTAACATTCAAACTAATCAAAAAATATCCTAATTTTGGTGCTTTAACTCCCCTAACTATGTCTATATGGGAAGGGAAAGAAGGTTGTATGAATATATCTACACTTACTATTAACGGTATGGCAAGAGCTACAAATATTCCAGTTACTGATCCAGATTTAATTGCTTATGCAGCACTTATTACTAAAGGCCTTAAAACAGCAATGCCAAGTGGTACATTTAAAGAGTTAGACCATACTGTTAAGTTTCCAAATAAAACTTTAGCTACTAACTTTACAATGGATGTTGAATTAGATGATGATCAAACTGCCGAAGATTTCATTGAAGATTTCGAAGCTGAGTTTGAAGGTGAAATGGAGCCTTTAGGTTTCTTACTTCCTAACTATACAAATGTTCAAGAAGAAATTTTTGATGATAGAGGATATACTGGTGTTTATGACTTCTACCATACTTACTCTATCTGTAAATTTGATGTAATCTATCCAGTATCTGAAAATCATCCAGAAGCTGGTGCATGGGCTCCATGTTCTTTCTTTCTTTATAAAAAAGTTGGCGAGAATAAAATGCATATGGGATTCTTATCTGTTGATAACTGGATTACTACAATCGGTATGACAGAAGATGAAGAAGGTACAAAGAAACTTCGTGAAGCTCAAGGATATATTGAGAGTATCATTAACGATATGACTGAGTAATAAGACACTTTACTATAAATGCCTTAAAAAGCATTTATAGTATTTATTCATAGATATATGGACTCACTAAAGTCTCTATATCTGCGAATCAATACATATAGGAATTAAAATGAAACTACTTACAAAAATGGCATCAACTATTGCTCTTTGCACAACCTTAATAAGTACGCTAAGTGCACAAAATAACTTTACACCTAGTAGCAATGATAAACTTGCGGTAGAGTATACTATTGATGATACTCCTTCTGATTTTGATAAAAGCTTCTTTGAGTTTACAAAAGAACCATTAGAAGAGACTGGATTCTTTTTAAATGATCCCCATCACAATGTACAAAATGTTTATGTACAACAAGTAGGAGAGACACAGCTAGAGCAACTCTCTTTTTCTTCATTAGTGAACGATGATAAAGCTCGTAAACTAATGAATACAGACCCTAGAATTGGTGGATTTACACCATTTAATCTTGTTATTTATAGAAAAAAATCAGATCATAAAACAGTTATAACACATATCTATCCAGAAGCTGCACTAGATATTCTTCACATAGAAGATAGCAATGTAAGAGCAGAGTTTAAAAAAATGTTTGCACCATTAAATACAGCGATAGAAAAAAAATATCCAAAGGCTATAAAATCATATACGAAACTCCATGGTTTTGCTAAAAAAACGATGATGAACTTCGAGATTCCATTTAATGAACCCGAAGATGTAGATGATTTTTTTGATGAATTTCAAGAAAAATTTGAAGCAGCATTTGAAACAAAAGGTTATATTATTGCTGGATTTTATAATATGAAGTATAGTTTAAATACAGATGACGATGTAATGCCAGGATATAGTGAATATGTAGTTTGGTCACTCTGCCATATTCCATTCTCGTATACTATATTTGATGGTAAAAATCCACTTCCTAAAGCAGCAATGTTTGCACCATGTTCTATGTATGCATATATCAAAGAGGGTGAGAATAAGATTATGATTGGTATGCCAACACTTGGTGCATGGGCAGCAGCATTAGGTATTACAGATAAAGACAAACTAGCTAAGATTGACCAACTTGATACAGAAATTCCATCTATTATCCACTCACTTGGTGGTATAGACACAGACAGTCAAAATCCTCTACTTAGAAAGTAATTCTCTTAAGCATTACTTTCTACTCTTTTGACTTTAACTCTGCATACAAGGGAATAATTATCTCTTGTATCTCTTTTTTATTAGGAACGACTCTAACTGAAAGGTAAGTAACTTCTCCATTACTTTTTACCTGTCTCAGTGCTGTTGCATGAACCCAGTAAAATCCTCTATCTTTTCTAATATTTTTGACTATACCTGTCCAGAAACCTTTTGTCTGAATATCATCCCATAAAGATTTAAAAGCAACTCTAGGCATATCCGGATGGCGAACTATATTATGTGGTTCGCCTATTAACTCTTCAAGTTTATAACCAGCCATTTCACAAAAAAGCTCGTTGGCATAGATAATAATCCCATTAGCATCTGTTTCACTTAATATATAACTATTGTCGCTAAAGAACCACTCATCGCTTAATTCATCTTTATATACTCTAGACATGACTTATCCTTTAGTTATAGTATTTTGTGACACCTTGCATATTTGAACCCATATTTAAAAGTAGCATATCTGCTATAACTAATGCAGCCATAGACTCACATACAACAGTACCACGAATAGCTACACACGGGTCATGTCTGCCTTTTAGAGAAAAGTCTACCTCATCATTTGTCGTTGTAACAGTATGCTGCTCTTTAAAGATAGATGGAGTGGGTTTAAAGTAGACATTTAAAACTATATCATCTCCATTACTTATGCCACCAAGAATGCCACCTGCATGGTTACTCTCAAAACCATTTGCACGAATTGCATCATTATTTGTAGAGCCACGTGCTCGAGAGGAGAGTACACCATCTCCAATTTCAACAGCTTTAACTGCATTTAATCCCATCATAGCATCTGCTAAAACACCATCAAGTTTATAGTATAACGGCTGACCTAAACCAATTGGTACACCTTCTATTAAAATTCTTGATACACCCCCAACAGAGTCATGTTCATTTTTAGCTTTAAGAATAGCCTCTTTTTGGGCCTCTTCTACATTAGTATCAAGTGCATATATTATACTTTTTTTTGCACTTTCATAATTAAAACTCTCACTCTTAATGCCAGCGACTTCACTGATACCACTCTTCACACTTATACCTAATTCTTGAAGCATAAGCTTAGCAATAGACCCAGCAGCCACACGAGCAGCAGTCTCTCTTGCCGAAGATCGTCCTCCACCTCTGTAGTCACGGATACCATACTTATGAAAGTAAGTGAAGTCTGCATGTCCGGGACGAAAAACATCTTTAATATTTGTATAATCTTTGGATTTTTGATTTGTATTAAAAATAATCATAGCAATAGGGGTACCTGTACTCTTTCCCTCAAATACACCGCTGAGTATCTCTACTTTATCAGCTTCTTTTCTAGCTGTTTCAAACTCACTCTTGCCTGGCTTACGACGATCAAGTTCACTCTGAATAAAAGCTTCATCAATATCTAGTCCAGCAGGAACTCCATCAAGTAAACAACCAATTGCTTTTCCATGAGACTCCCCAAAAGTACTAAAACACAGCTTCATTCCAAAACTATTCATTATTTTTCCTCTTTTAAGAGCTTAACAGCTATTTCAGCAGCCTCTTGCTGTGCTATTTTCTTACTTTTACCTACTGCACGGGCATACTCTTTACCCTCTATAAAAACACCTACTTCAAACTCTTTAAGGTGGTCTGGACCACGGCTAGAAAGAACAATGTACTCAGGAGTGATTCCAAATCGTGCTTGTGTTAGCTCTTGAAGGGTAGTCTTAAAATCACGAAAGAGTGAATCTAAAGAGATCTCTTCATGGTTTGACTCAATAAGGTCAATAGCAATTTTACTTACAATATCTAAACCAGCTTCAAGGTAAATAGCACCCATAACAGCTTCAAAAGCATTTGAGAGTAAAGAAGATTTTTCACGACCACCATTGTTCTCTTCAGCATTTGAAAGAAGAATATAGTCTCCTAAGTGTAAAGATCGGGCAAGCTTGTCAAAGCCTGTTTCATTCACAAGAGAAGCCCTGATTTTGGAGAGTTTACCCTCATCTGATTTTCTAAATTTCACAAAAAGATACTCACCCACTATAAGGTCAAGAACTGCATCACCTAGAAATTCTAAACGCTCATTATCGTAGGGTTGTTTATAACTCTTATGGGTCAATGCTTCTATAATAAGCGATTGGTCATTAAACACATAATTAAGTTGTTCTTCTAATGTTGTTATCTTTTTATTCATATTTCTCTCTTTATATACTTTTCAATATCATTGAAAAGAGTTATTTTCTTGGCTAAAGTCTTTATAATAGTCCTTGTTTAACTGCCACTCAATTCGTGCTGTATCTATGGAGTGACAAGCACTACAACGATGAAACACAAAAGGAAAAAGTAACTTACAATTATCACATACATACTCAAAACTAAGTGTTGCACTTGCCTTGCCTTGCAGCTTTATAAGGACATCAAGTTCAAAGTGTGAACTTCCATCAGCAAGGGAGATATCTCCTCTTGCACTATACAACTCTCTTAAATAACCATTTTGTGAAATTATATCTAAATTCAAATCTTTTGACTCTAATCCCCAAAGTATATCAGAGAGGAGTTCACTCTTTGAACTGTCAAAGTTTTCCCATGCCAATTTAGGATTCACACGAAAAACATACTCAAAAACAAGATGTGCTAAATGATGATTCTCTTTATATACAGCTAATAACTTCTCTGCTGTTTGCATAGGTGTTATATCACCACGGTTAAGTAGGGCCATCGATTTCAGATATATACTATCGAGTCTAATATCTTTATTAAGCTCTTGTAATGGTTCTAGCACATCCTGTGCATCTTTATATTGACGCATATACTCATATACTAAAAGAAGATAATTAAGGGCCTGAGGTGTTCGTGGGTTTGTTTTTAAAATTTTTAAAAATATCTGCTTTGAACGCTCTAGAAACCCTGCCTTAAAATAAGTCTTTCCAAGTAAAAACATAGTTTCTCGTTTATTTTCACGACTTCCTACATTCAGCAGTTCATTATAGATCTCTATACTTTTTTCATAATCACCAGTCTTGTAGTAAGACTGAGCGAGGAGTAACCATGATTTTTCAGAAAGTTCACCACTACTTATCAGAATGTTCAGCTCATCTTTTGAAGGTAAGGTACAAAACTGTTTTAAAAACTTGTCTAAATACTTAGAGTCTTCTCTTCGTTTATAACGACTCCACCAGTATGAAAAAAATGTTATCATAAAGATGATTGCAAAAAATATGATAATAGAAAAAAGTGGGTCACGAAACTCAATAAAAAATGTATTCATTAATCGTAAACCACCACTGCATAATCATCTTTAAGTCTATAAAAAGTACTATCTACACTTATCTCTAAGTCTTTCATTCGTCCAAGTTGAACAAGAGAATTCTTCGTTACTTTTATACCGTTTTCACGAAAAAACTTCTTTATATTTACAAACTTTACATCCTCAACAAACTTATACTCAAACTCTTTATGGAGTTTCATTTTGTCTGATGAAAATAGATGCTCATTTACATGAAGTTGATCTGATGCGAACTTTATAGGAAGATGCCCGGAAAGATCTGTGAGTATCTCTTGTATATGGAGATGTTTCTCAGGGAGTGTGTCTTTTTGTATAAAAACATACTTGTTGTTAAGTTTGAGACTTGATGTATTTTTCCAGAACTTATAAGCTGGATTGGAGACACCAAGTTTCGATGAAACTTCGCGCCAAAGCCAAAAGGAGTTAAGTGTGCTAGGTAGATGAGACATTGCATTAACTCCTTTAAAACTATTTTAGTAAATTATATACTCTTTTACGTCATAGTGAACTTAAAAAGGTTTTTCACTCTCGTACTTATAGCATACTAATGAGTAATGCACTAAACATTAACTGTAGAGCAAATAGAAGTGAAGAGACTTTAAACGCAGTTCCTGCACTCTTAACAATAGTTCCAAAGTGTATCATTAAACCTATGGCACTCATAGCTATAAGAGTGATGTAGTGACTTACAGTAGAGATGTATGTTTCAACCTCTTTTGGTAACCATCCTAGTGAAGCTACAACAGAAAAACCTACAAACCAGATGATAAAAGAAGGAACTCCAACTTTTGTTTTACCTTCTACTTCTTCACCCTCTTTTTGACTCTCTCTTTTTGCTATGTAGATTAAGATAAGAACGAGAGGCACAAGAAGAAGAACTCTTCCCATTTTAACAACAGTTGCATAGTGACCAGCTTCTGGAGAGATACTAAAACCTGCAGCAACTGCTTGTCCAACAGCCTGAAGTGTATTTCCTGTAAAAATTCCGGCTTGAATATCTGTAAATCCAAGTAGGTGTGCTAAGAAAGGTGCTAAAAATATTCCTATTGTTCCCATAAGGTTAACAAGTGCTATACTTATACCGATATCATTGTTGTTAACCTTAGCAACACCAGATGTAGCAGCGATTGCAGAACTTCCACATACACCATTTCCTATTCCTATCATCAAAGAAAGTTTAGGGTTTAGTTTAAAAAGTTTTCCCAGGAGGACACCCATAAAAATTGTAAATATCATTCCTAAGACAATAATAAAAATAGTTTTTACCCCTAAATTTGCTAGCATTGTAAAGTTAAGATTTATTCCCATAAGAGCGATAGCAAACATTAGTAAATCTTTTTCTGCCCATTTTACACCACTTTTAAATCCTGGTTCATCTGTATGGAAAGTAGTAAAAAAAATATTTCCTACAATCATTCCAAGAATAATCGCTACTGTTGCTGTACTAAAAGAGATAAAATGAGTAATGGTACTCGCTAATATGGCTACTATTATACTTGCTAGTAGACCTTTTGTGTATGTCTTATATTTAGATATGCTTAGCATCTAAATCCTTTGTATTTGAATGATTATAAATTAGAGTTGCAAGTATACCAAAAAGCTTATTTTACTTCTATTTGTAAATCAATTTGAACTAACTTTTCTTCAGTTTCATTGCTTAGAATTTCTTTTGTTTTTAGAATACGACTTTTATCTATATTTTTTTCATTTATTAAGTATTCTGATATAGCTTGTGTACGATGTGTTGCAAGTGCTTCAAGCTCACTTTTTGAAACAGTTTGAATACTTATAGCAAGTTTTAAAACTTCAAGATGATAAATACGTTCATACTCTTCATCTTTATATTTATTTGCTAGTTTTTCTTGTAATTCTTGTAACTTTTTCTCATCTCCTTGCTCTTTATAGATATTCTCAAGAAGTTCTGTACTCATAGCATTTTCATGATCTTTTCTATTTTTTAGTCCACTTTTGTGCATGACTAAACTAATGAGTTTCTCAAGACGTATAGCCTGAGTATCACTATTAAGATTATAAACAGCAGTAATTTCTAGTGCAATTTTTGGTTTTTTTCGCATCATTTTACTGACTTGATCTAGCTTTTCTCGTTGAGGAGGGGATATAACCGTTGTCCCAGGATCAAATTCAATAAAACTCAACTCTTCACCATCTATTCCCATACTTGATGCTAAAAACTTAAACGGGGAAGTAACAGCTTTTGTAATTAAGCCACCTATTGTTTTTAGTACTAAAGTTCCATACTTAAAGTCAGGTTCATCGACATTCCCTTCTACTGGCATATCTATATCTACAACCCCATCACTATCTTCTAGTAATCCCAAAACAAAGCCTAAAGGAAGTGTTGTTACATTTTCATCTTCTATCGCATCACCCAGGACTACCTCTTTCATAATAATACTATTACTGCCATAAAGTTTGGAGTTTAAAATATCATAGCCTAAATCTAAATAGAGTTTTCCAGAGTCTATTTTATAACCTGCGAAAGAAGCACTATAACCACTTAAAGAGTTCAGTTCAAGGTTTTTAAAGTTAAAGTCTAGGTCTATATATGCTTTGGGATTTGAGATGTCTATACTCCCCTTTAGACGAGTAGAACCATATTTATCCACCTCACCTGCTATATTTACATATGTTGTTTCACCTGCTTGGTTTGATATTGCATATATGACCCCATCAAGGTTATGAATATGTGTATTAAAACGAATAGGAATGGAGTAATCTGCAAATTTAGCACTCCCTAAGGCTACATTTATTCTTGCGATACTCATAGGAAAAGGGGTCTTTGTTTCCTCTTCTTTTGTTTGTGTCTGATTGTTCATTCTCATTAATTTTGAGAAATTCATACTCTTGTTTGCATCAATTACTGCGTTTACATAAAAAGAGTTAATATCTAATTCATTTATATAGAATCTATTTGGAGCAAACTCAAATGTGAAGGCATTCGTTTTCACCTCATTTAAGGAGAGGAGTAAAGAGTTGTCTCTCATATCATGTAGAAAAAAGGAGTTTAGTGCAAAACTACTCTGTACTCGTAGGTCTGGACGAACAGAAGAGACTCCGTAAGCTGTTTTTCCATTAAGGGAGACTTGTCCATCCTCTATCTGAAGAAAAGAGTTCTCTTGAAGATAAGGGTTTAACTCTTTTAAAGAGAGCTTATTAATGCGAAATGTACCCTTCTGTTTTAAAGGAGTATGTCTCAGTTTTCCTTTAGTTTTTATATACCCTTTTTTATTTACTCTCATAGAACTTTTGTACGAAAGCCAACTTCTCTTTTGAGAGTCTATGTTATAAACATTTAGATTTATTGCATCAATTAAGTTGTTTGTTTTATGCTCAAGTGCTTCATCTAAAAAGCTTATTTTTGCATTTTTAAGAAAAATTTTCTCTGCTTGAACATGAAAAGTCGACTCGTCTTTCTCTCTCTTTACTTTTTTATTTTTCTTTGTAGCAATAAGATCGGAGACATTTAATTTTCCATTTTTATATCTTCTTGGATTTAATAAGAGTTTATTTAACTCTATATCTTTAAAAAACAACTCTTTACTTTGTGTATTTAAAGCTATACCGTCAAAAGTAAAACTCTTTAGTTTTACTATTGGCTCATTTGTAGTTCTTTTGTGAAAACTCACATCTTTTAGAGATACACGAGACTCTTTTAAAGTCAAAAATATATCAGAAGCAATTTTATCTACTTCACTATTAAGTGAAAAATCTAAAAATGCACTCTTTAAAGAAACATTATAAGTTTTAAGTTCCCTTTTCATCACCTCATCTATATAAGGATTATAATGAACAATATTAAAATCTTTACAACTAGTCTGAGCATTTATATGCAGGTTTTTGTGGAGGATTAAACCATGAGAAGTACATTGAGAACCATTCAAAAGAAACTCTAACTCATAACTAAAAGGCTCTACTCCAGAGAGAGTAATATTTTCAGCTGTGAGACTTAACTTCTCTATTTTACTTATAACATTTGGTTTAACAGCTCTATCTTCAAACATAAAAGCTATATTTTTAAAGGCTATCTTATCTAGAGTAATATGCCACTGTGGTGAAGCTGTGGTGGAGGTATTATCTTCTTGACTCTCACTACTTTCTTGGCTATTTACTTTTAAGTAAGCTTCCCAATCAAGACTTTTATTTTCTTCTCTTACAGCACTTACATACAAAGCATCTAAGCTTATCTCTTGTATCTCCGCTTCATGTGTAAAAGGTTTAAGTGTAGTATTTGATATATGGAAGTCTTTAAGTGTTAATATATCTTTATGCATATCTTTTGGAATTACACGTAACTTTTCAACTGCTAAATTTACATTAGAAATAGTACTTGCATTTAAGTCATCTAAGTTTAAAGCATACTGTCCACTAAAGGAGACCTTTCCATCGGCAACTTCTAGATTTAAAATCTCTCTTATATACTTCCAACTACTATAAAGTTTACTTGCCTCAAAATCAACACTTCCATTAATGACTAAGGGCTTTAGACTTATAATATCTGTCTTAAAGTCAATAAATCCACCATCCCCTAAACTACTAAAAAATCGTATTTTTGCATCAGAACTCTTACTATGTTTTGTATCTATATCTTCTAATGAAAACCCTATATTATTGAAACTAAATGAAAATATTTTTTCTCTTGTATAATCTAAGTAGTGAACACCACCATCGAGAAGCATTATTTTATCTATAATTATACGAGGAGGAGTACTCTCTTCTTGGGCTTTACTTTGACTCTCTTTTAAAATCTTTAAAAGGTTTAAACTTTTATCTTTGTTATATGTAACATAGACCTTTGGCTCTTGCAAGCTTACATTTTTTATATGTACTGCCCCATAAAAAAGAGACGATGGGTCAAGATTAACACTTAAATTTTTAAATGATAGTAGGGTTTTATTATTGTCATCACTCAGTTTGAGTTTGTGAAGTTGAAGTCTGAAGATAAAAGGATTAAAAGAGATTTCATCTATGCTAAGATGGGCATATGTTTGAGTTTGGATTAAAGATGTAAGCTGTGGTTTTAAAACCCACGGAAAAATTAAAAAACCGAAAAACGAATACCCTATAAAAGAATAAAGTAATCCTTTTTTTAATCTACTAAACAAGACAAACCCCTTAGATGTATCTCCAAGAGTTTATCTCATTTAATGTTAAACTATAATTATTTAGCTTTGTTTAAAGCACTTGTTTTTGGATACACAAAGATTGATTTTCTCACAACAGAGATCTTCTTACTTCTTTTGCCATCTTTATCAAAAGCGAAAGCATGAATAGTAATAGGGATAATAGTATCTTTTCTATCATCGCTAATTAAAGCTTCAGTAGTTGAAAGTGTAACAATTTTTTTCTTTTTTGCACCTGGTGTTGCAAAGAATGGTTTCGATGGTTTTGCGATAATTATTTTACCTTCCATACCTTTTGGTGGTACTATCTCAAAGTAAAACTTCATTCTCTCATTTTCTGTGTTTTGTAGTAAAAATACATATGAATTATCTACTCTTATACTGCCGTCAACAAGAACATGTGTAGAGTACAGACGTGTCTCTTTATTAATGTTTAAAAGCATATGCTCTTTTTTACTTCCCATAACACCTAAAATAATACTAATTCCTATAAGCAGTGCGATATATGCTAAAACTTTTGGTCTAAAGTACTTTGTTTTACCTTTTTGATCTGTAATTTCATGATCACTTGACCATGTAACAAGAGATGGTTTTCCAAGTTTACCCATAACAGTTGTACAAGCATCAACACACTCTAAACAGTTAATACACTCTAGCTGTAGACCCTGACGAATATCAATATGTGTAGGACAAACTGTCACACACTTCTCACATGTAGTACACTCAGATTCAGGAGCTACTGCTCGTAATTCTTTCTGTTTTGAAAAGTTCTTGTTATGATCCCCGTCATAGATCTTACCACCACGGTGAAAATCATAAAGTGCCATAACTGTATGATCATCATAAAGAACTGATTGAACACGAGAGTAAGGACACACATAGATACAAAAGTTCTCTTTTAAAAATACAATGTCATACACTAAGAAAAGTGCTACACCTGCTACAAACCCAAGCATAGTTAAATGCTCCATTGGCATAGTAAGGTAAGACATAAAATCTTCAGGAGGTATAAAGTACCACATAAAGTCTGCTGCTGCTATAAGTGCTAATGCTATCCAGATTAGGATAGCTACAACTTTTTTCACTTTATTTTTAGTAAGGCTCATATCTGGGTCTTGCTGTTTATTTCCAATACGCTTACGAAGACCTAAAATTTTTGTCTCTATAAGGTCACGATAAACTACACGAAAGATAGTCTGAGGACATAACCATCCACAGAACACACGACCACCAACAACCGTCATTCCAAAAATTCCAAGGAAAAGAAGCATTAGAAGAAATGGCATAAGATAAAGTTCTTGCATATCAAACTGAACAAATGCAAGGTGTAGTTTCATTTTATCAAAAGAGAGCAAGAAGAAGTGGTTTCCATTTACTTGTATCCACGGAAGGATTAAAGAAATAGCCGTTGCAACTACATACATATAGTAACGACCTATTCTCCAAGGCTTAGGTATTTTAAAATCTGTTTTTTCACTCATAGTTTATCCTTCATTTTTTGGTAATTATAACCAAGTTGTATATAAATAATACATTAAAAGTAGGTATAAATTATAAATATTAGTTATTTTAGTTATATTATCTACTTATGTGATGGCTTTGTGATGCTTTACCAACCAATTCCTAACTCTGCCATATATCTTCTATCTGGAATATCTGCACTACCTGTTCCAACTTGCTCTTGATATGTTGCTAAATTTAACTTTACAACACTAAATGCCAAATCTACTCCTGCAGTGTAAGAACCTTGGTAAAGACCTAAATTAAGCTGTGTATAAAAAAGACTTGTATTTACAAGACCGACACCAACACCTATACGAAGTCTTTTCATAAAGTCACTATCTGTATAATCAACATAAGTAACCTCATCTGTACCATTGTAAGGGTACTTACGAATAGTGTTTGCATTAAAGAGGTCTACATAATCTACTCCAATAACTAACTTATCAATATAGTCTACTTCAGGGGAAATAGCAGCTCCGATATTGACAGTCAGTGGCTGCTGACCATAGCTATTATCAAAGCTCATATCTCCAATGTTAAGAACACTTAGTCCAAAAGAAGGGTGCCAAAGAGATGACTCAAAAGGGTGGTAATTCACCCCTAAATCAAGACCAAAACCTGTACCGTTTTTCTGAAATTTCTCTTCAATAGTACTTCCAATATCATCATTTCCTGTTAAATCACTCAAGAGAAGAGGACCCTCATAAGATTGTTGCGTTATTACCTTAAGACCTACTCCAATATCTACACGTCCATAGTCAGTATAGTATGGTTTTGCAGCAGCTAAAATAACACCACCATAGGCTCTTGAACTTGTTGCTAAAATTCCAGCAGATGTGCTGTTAGTATGAGATTGTACATTTAGATCTGTAGCGGCTAAGAGCCCTACACTCCAAGCAAATGCATCTGAGTTTTTCGACACTGAACTATAGTTACTTACATCATCATGAAAATGTCGTCCATTGTACTTTTCTAAAACAGCAGTTACTTCATCCTGTTTTGTCGTATTTGCAATATCATTTGCGAAATTTATACTATCATTTGTAAGTGAAACTCCTAAACCTAAAATATCGACTACAAAACCTTCCTCTTTCTCTATGCTAGCTAATCCTGCTGGATTTGAAAAAACAGATGTAGAGTAGCCACCGACAGCAACATTTACTCCACCCATTCCCATAATTCTCGGATCTTTATAGAGGTAGGCGAACTCTCCACCTAAAGCCATAAGCGAAGATGTACTTGCTAGTAATGCACTCAGTATTATTCTTTTTTTCATTTTCAACCCCTTTTACTAACTATTGATTTTGCTGATTTAAGTAAGTTACAATATCACTTTCAGAGATATCTCCACTCTTATCACAACTTGTTCCATTAAAGTTTCCACCTAAGACTTCACATTTAAATGTATCTATATCTGTTTGCATATCGTCATTTACTGCACTGCTTACTGCATTTAAACCGTTGTTAAGTACTTCCACTAAAACTCCTGAAGTAGTTAAATCCTCTTCACCTGCAACTTCATTAATAGGACATGCGTAGTAACCTGCTTGAAGTGTCTCTGTTCGTGTTGCAAAATCAGTTGAAAGACAGTAATCTTGTGTCATTACTGTTTGGTTTCCATCATTTTTTAAATATTTAAAATTTTCACCACCTACACTAAAATCAAAAGCAGTGTATGTTTTACTAATTTGAGTAAATGTAACAGGAGCGTCCGGGGCAGTTAGAGTACAAAGAGTGTTATCGTATGAACCATCTCTACTATATGTCATAGCACATACAGAAGCCTGTAGTTTATTATCGCTCCCGCTCCCTACACCAAAACTATTTAAATCTTCAGAAATAGTACTTACCGCCACAGCAGCACTTCCTGTATTAGCAAGACCAATAAATAGACAGATATCTTTTTGCGATGTACTTAGAAGTGAAGTGTTATCACATCCATTACCAATAACTTCCTTATAGCTCAAAGATGCTTTACGTAAATCAACTAGAGCGGTAGAAGTAGATGTCGAATCAATTGCTTTTATAAAGTTTGCAAATCCTATATCACCACTAGTTGACTCGTTCGCATTTAAAATAGATGTTACAAGGTTAGTAAGCGTAAGTCCAGAACGACCCATATAGGCTGATGCTAGGTTAATATAATCATCATCGCTCGTAGCACTTCCCTCTAGCTTAGTAATAACACCTGTAAAATCACCATCATCTAGCATTTTTTGAGTCTCTAAAACAGACTCACCTTCATTATTCCCACCACATCCACTCATCAATAATGTCAAGGTAATAAGAGATGTTGTAATCATACTTTTTAACATAAAAAACTCCTAATATTATATTTTATAATACCTCATTATACCCACAAAATTATATATTATATTTTAAATTCAAAATAATTCTACAGAATAATTTATGCTCATTTTAGGTAGAATAAACTAACAATATCAAGATAAAGAATTTTGAAAATGACTACAAAACAGTACATACTACAAACAATAAAAAAACGCCCTCTTATTATAGATGGTGCATTGGGTACACAACTCCAACAACGCGATGAAAACATCCCTAAATCTGCTTGGGAAGACAACGAAGGGTGCAATGAACTCCTCAATGTTACATGCCCTGAAGTTTTAAGAGAAATATTCTCTGCTTACCTTACCTCAGGTGCTGACTTCATCACTACAAATACTTTTGGATCTTTCTCTTGGGTTCTTGATGAGTATGATATCGGCCATCGTGCTTATGAACTCACAAAAGCCGGAGCAGAACTTGTAAAGCAAGAGTGTGAGAAGTTCTCTACTCCTGAGCATCCTCGTTTTTGTCTTGCAAGTGTAGGTCCCGGTACGAAGCTTCCTTCTCTTGGTCACATAACTTATGATGAAATGTATACGGGTTATACTGAGTTTTGTAAAGCACTTATAGATGGTGGTGCAGATATATTTTTGCTTGAGACTTGTCAAGATCCTCTGCAGATAAAAGCAGCACTTCATGCTTGTCAAGAAGCAAATCGTCAAATGAATACAGAGCTTCCTATTATGGTTTCGGTAACTATTGAGCTTAGTGGTACTATGCTTATCGGAACGGATGCACAGACGATTGCGACTATTTTAGAGCCTTTTGACATTCTTTCTCTTGGTTTTAACTGTGGGACAGGACCAGAGCAAGTTCTCAAACATGTAAGAACACTCTCTGAACTTTGGCATAAACCTATCAGTGTGCACTCAAACGCAGGTCTTCCTCAAAACCGTGGGGG
>Ga0256826_1000602_pt1 | contig 21974 bp, 22 predicted proteins | sample CV79metaG_FD_185975 | JGI IMG/M metagenome (GOLD analysis project Ga0256826, IMG submission 185975) | Hydrothermal vent microbial communities from East Pacific Rise, Pacific Ocean - CV79 | ecosystem: Environmental > Aquatic > Marine > Hydrothermal vents | place: Pacific Ocean: East Pacific Rise...
TCACAGCAGCACAAGCTAAAGAAGTAGGCTTAATAGATAGCGTTGGCGTTGCCTATGATGCCAAAGCACAACTGGTAAAACTATCAGAAGTAAGTGAACCCGTCTGGAACAAAGAGGATAAGTTTGAAAAGTTCATGAAGCAGTTCGGAGCACAAAGCGCTTCACTTGTGCATCTCTATTTTCCATCTATTTCGATGTATTAATTACTAAAACTCCTAAGGGGTTTTAGTCTAATGATTTAATATCATATAGTAGTCAAGCCATTCATCACCTGTCCCTAATATTATACTATCTCGATACATTAAAGATTTTTAATACATAACCTTCATTAACAACAGTAACAATACTTTCTTTACCAATTTTTTGACGTAAACGTTTGATTAGCGAGCGTAATGCATCATCACTTAACTCTATCTCATCATATTCAAAACATGAAAATATCTGTTCTTTTGTTACAACACTATTAATGTTATCTATAAAAAGGCTTAAAAGTAGATGTTCATTTTTAGTCAGTACAATAACAGCATCCTCTTTATATAGTACTTTCTCTTTTTTATTATAATAAAGAGTATTACCCAAAAATATTTCACTATTTTCTTTTGCATCTAAATTAGCAATTTTCATTTGTAATTCTTCTATATAAAAAGGCTTACGTAAATAATCATCACATCCACGTTTATATGCTTGTTGCAAACTTTCTAAGTCTATATTGGCACTAATTATTAGTACTCTAGCATTTGGATTAATATATTTTATTTTTTCAAGTAATTCTAATCCACTAATATTCGGTACGTTTATATCTAATATATAGAGTTGTATTACTTTATTTAAACCATTGTAAGCACGTTCACCATCATAAAATGAAATAACATCATGCCCATCAAAAGTCAATACCTTTTTAATAGAACTATGCAAAGCAAAATCATCTTCTAAAAGTAATATTGTCATCTACCTGTCCTCCATACATTGAAATTTATAAGAAAATACCGTCTCTTCTTTTACACTTTCTAACTCTATTTTTATTCCATATTTCTTTGCAATATCTTGAACAATACTTAAACCAAGACCATAGCCACCTTTAATTTTATCTTCTCTATAGTAAGCATCAAAAACTTCTTCTTTATTTTTTATAACCTTACTTTTTGTAATAATCTGCAATATATTGTTAGTAAAAACAACTTTTATATCACTATCAATATATGCATATTTAACAGCATTAGATAAATTATTATCAATAAGTCGTATTAACTCAACCTTACTCATAACAATTTGGCAAGTGTTATCACATAAATAGGATACTCTTTTGCCTTGAGATATAGCAATAGATTCAAAGTATTCAAATCGCTCTTGAACAATCATTGATACTTCTAACCTCTCTTCAATATACTCATAGTTATCTTTTGTAATAAGATAAGATAGATCATTGTATGAAATATCTAGTACTTTTACAGCACTATCTATCTGTTCACTAAACTCATCATATCCAAGCTGTTGACCACGCATTTCATTATTCAGACTAATAACACTTAGCGGTGTTCTGATTTCATGTATAGAGTGTTTAAGAAAAAGTTCTTGGTCATGTAATAGCACCTCTTTCTTTTTAAGTTTATTAATTACAACAATAGCTATTAATCCAAAAAAACCTATTAATATAATAATTATATTTAACTCTTTTAATTTACTTTGATAATCTTTTTTATCAAATACAACACTATATATTAAGCTACCATCTTTTGAAATAGGACTCTTTTGTGAAACAAATACCTCTTTGTAAGGAGTACCATCTATCCAAACACATTTTTCTTTCCACTTTTTATGATCTAAGTTATTGACAATATATTGCGATTTTTTCAATCGTAACTTTGTTGTTTCAAGATCTTTTATCTTATTATGATAAATCATATCAGAGTCTGCGATAACATTAAATATAAAATTTGAGACTTCCCCATCATAAGATAAAATTGAAGCTCGAACGTATTGAACATTTTCATATTTATTCATTATGTCATGAACATTTTTGATTTCTACATCAATCGCTTTGTAGTTATAACTAACTTGTAAAATACGATGACCCTCATTTTTTGGTAAAAACTGATCACTAAAACTATAAAAACTTTTACTAACTGTTTCAAAGATTGGAATTGAAAGGCCAACACTCTTTTCTTTTTGATGTCTCTTAAAGAGCTCTTTTGCAAAACTCATATCAAATCCAAAGTCATGTTCAGATGTAGTATTAGAGATAACATATTTAGTATTTGTTATAGAAATATTATAAGGGCTACGTTCAACATCTCTATTTAACAATTGGCGTAAAGGTTCTAGATCACTATCATAAGAATGTGTCTTTAAATATTGGTATGCCTCATCATGTTTTCTTAGCATCTCTTCTTTATTTACTTCATATAAGAATAATAGTTTATTCACCAAGAAGTCCATCTCTTTTTGAATTTTATAAATTAGGACTAGCTCTTTTTGTTTATCTAAATTTTGTAAATTATGACGTAAAAAAAAGTATCCCAAAATATCTAATAATATAAATACTGTCATTAAAATAAAAATAAAAGAAGAAAGTTTTTGGTTTAAGAAATTCATAGTTGTAATTGTAGCAGAGTTATCTAATTGACATATCGCTGACATATGAACATTTTATAATGACTCTAGATTAATAATAAAGGAAAGAAAATGAAAATGATAAAAAACAGTGCTATTGCAGTTATCGCAGCTACTATTATGATTGGATGTGGAGATGGAGGAGGTTCTACAACTTCAAACCCTGAACTAACTGGTGTTTTTATAGATGCAGCCGTAAAAGGTTTAAATGTTACATGTAATGGTCTTGAAAGTACAACAACTTCTGGTGGAGAATTTAAATACAAGAAGGATGACACATGTACTTTTAAAGTTGCTGACATCACTTTAGGTTCTACAATAGGAGCAAGTTTAGTTACCCCTGAAGCTATTACCTCTAATCCTACTCAATTAAGTAATATTCTTCGTTTTTTGCAAACTCTAGATACAGATAACGATCCTACTAATGGTATCGTTCTGCCTACAGGCTATACCGGTACAATAACTGATTTTGAAAGCAACTTTGATGCTGATTTTGTCACATTCCTTTCAAATAATGCTGATGCCTCCGTAATCGTATCTGAAGCTGATGCCCTTGCTCACTATGGTGATTTAAATCAAAAAATCAGTGGTACACGTATTAGTTTTGCTGGCAAGGATATCCAAATGGATTTTAATACTGATGGCTCTGTAAAACGATTTGGTACAGGTGAAGAGTTTGATCCCGCAGCATCATTTGAATGTGTCGGAACATGGAGTGTATCAGGTACTACACTTACCTACATCCAAACTGCATGTACCCCTTCTGAAGCAGGTGGTTCAGCCTCTCTTGACTTTACATTTAATACCTTAGTTCCAAGTGTAGGCACCATTATGACTTATACACATGCACATGGTACTGGTAGTGAAACTATTAGTGCTGTTGTCGCTGTTCCATGAACGTTAACCTCATCACTCTTTGTTGACAAGGTTTTAAGTTTTTCTCATGCTCCTGATGTAAATTTAACATTTTTTGATGATGGATCGGTTTCTGCTACACAATATAACAGAGATCAGGATTTTATCTTTGAATCATGTGGGAGTAAAGGAAGTTGGCTTATTGCCTTTAATAAACTTTATTATGATCAAAATTGTAATCCACTACCTCGTAGTGGATTTAAAGCAAGTAATAATGTTATTGACTTTGATTTTTCTACTCCAAATGTAATCAACTACAGTATTGTTTACGAAAACGGCGGTTCAGTTTCAGGAATTTTAACAGATATACGGTCGCGTAATTAAAACTTAAGTGACAAGTAAAATCTGACACTTACCTGACACAGGTACATAATATAATATCTATATCTAACTTCTATACTGTTAGATATAAATTTCATCATGCAAAGGTCCATTAGAATGGGTATATTTAATATTATTTGGTTTATTTTCTTTTTTGGTTGGCTACAATCATTAGTTTTCTTAGTTTTAGCAGCAATATTTGCAGCAACTATAGTAGGTTATCCTTTAGCAAAATCTATGATGGAAATGGCTAAATTAAGTGCATTTCCATTTGGAAAAGAAGTGATTAAAGAGACTGAACTCAAGGGAACTCAAAATATTTCTACGATTAGAAAAATTGGTGGAGCTATTGTTAATATTGTATGGTTTCCAATTGGTCTAATTTTAGCTATTATCTTTATATTCTTTGGAATATTAGCCTTTATCTCAATTTTAGGTATACCTGTTGGAATTGTATATGTACGTACAGCGAAATTCTTGATTTCACCAGTAGGAGCTAAGGTTGTTAATAAAAAAGAAGCTTATGCTGCTGCTGTTGCTAATGAATTAGAAAAAAGAGCTACTACATAATACCTATATACCTCTTTTAGATTGGGTTAATTAAATTTATTTGGTTTATTTTATATATTCCAATATATTTCATTACCCAATGATATGTATATTTAAGAAAGATCCTATTTGAAAATAGTACTACTGATAACATTTACACTAAACACCCTGCTTCTTGCCCAAGAAACAATCACTCCTATCTCAGTGCAAGCCATATCCTTGAATGCAGTAGATTCTATTTCAATAGAGGAGATTTCTAAAACACAAAGTATTACTGTTCAAGATGCTCTAGCTAATGATGTTAGTTTTAATACTATTACAGATGCTAAAGGTGAGGGGGCTCTCTCTTTTCGTGGACTAGGATATAAGGCAACATCATTTATTGAAGATGGTATCCCTCTTTATCGTAGCATACATGGATTTAGTGATGCTAAACAAAATTTTATAAATGGTACACTATCTGTTAATGATGGTTCTCATAGTGGTACACTTGGTGTCTCTTCCATTGGAGCAGAGATTACTTTACATACAGAAATTCCCTTAATCCCTTTTTCAAGTCAACTCAAAACTTCTATCTCTACTAATGATGAATACTATCATGCCTATGTAGGTAGTCGTATGAAAAACATTTATGTTCAAGCCAATGTTGACTATTACCATCGTGCTGATTTTGAACTCTCTTCGAACTTTGAGACAACACCACTTCAAACTAGTAAATATCGTCTTAATAGTGACAGCACACAAGAGAGTATTTCGATCAAAAGTGGTGTTTTTTTGGATAATAATTTTCATTTAGCTGCAAAACTTGCAGTAACTAAGTCCAAGTATGGAATTGCCCCTAACACATTCACTGATTTAGCAAATCCTGTGTGGGATGCGTACTCTCGTATTGACAAAAAAAACTTAAATAGTTTTTATCTTTATGGAGATTATAAAAAGAGTAATCTTAGCATCACAACTCGAGCTTACTATGATGAATATGAAGATAGCTGGCTCATATATTATGATCCAAGCTACCAAAGCTCATGGCCAAGTGTCACCTATAATGATCACCGTCTTGGTGCTTCTATAAATAGTGCTCTTCAATATAGTTCTCATAAAAGTGAACTCATACTTAGCTTAGAAGAGAACCAACACATTAGAAAAGGTGGAGGTTGGAACGATGCTACATTTACGACATTAACATTAAACAGTAGTTATATTCATGACTGGCAACTTTCACAAAACTTTTCAATTAATGGAGCGCTCTCTTATAACTATATCTTTGCAAGTAAAGCAGTTGATTTAGGGGTGCAACAGCAACCTGAAAATAAAGTATCCCTTGATGCTTCAATTAAAACACGTTACAACTATAATGATTCATCACTCTACTTTGGTATCGCAAAAAAAAGTCGTATGCCTGTTATTGGAGAGATTTACGCTGTATTCCCATTTGAAACTTCTAATCCAGACCTTAAACCTGAAAGCGCACTACAGTACACTCTACAGTACCAACAATTTTTTGCAGACGCCTCACTATTGAACCTAACACTTTATTATTACGATATAAAAAATCATATTTTTTTTCAAAATGGAAATGAATATGTAAATCAAGACAAGGCCACAAACTATGGAGCTGAACTTCAATTTGAGAGCGACTACTTTTCTAATAATTATTTACGTTTTTCTTATACCTTTTCACAGACACAAAATAGCGAAGGAGAAGCTATTGCTTTAATACCTGAACACTCGCTTAAAATAGAGGACACAATTACACTAACAAAAGATATAGAGAGTTATATTAGTTATCAATATATAGGAGACCGTGCTAGTTACAACACTGCAACCTATACAAATGAACAAATGAAATTATCCTCCTATAACCTTCTTAATCTTCAACTATCTTATACTTTCACACAAGCATTCAATGTAAGAGTAGGTATCAAAAATATTTTAGATACTGATTATCAATCGCAATATGGTTATCCAGCAGAGGGAAGATCACTTTATACTTCTTTAACGTGGAATTATTAAATATAGGGGTCGGGTATCCTGACTTTACTTTAAATGAAGTATCTTGAAAACTAAACTTTTTTAATATTTTTTCTTTGAGAAATAAGAGAATTGCTTTGTTTTTAAACTTAGGTAATCTACTTCTTATTATCCATTCCACAATAGCAAGGTAAACACCTTCATAGTCATGTGCAATATACGTACATCCCTTTAATATCAGCATCGTCATAAGCACTTAAAAAATTATCCGCATGTTCTTGTTTCAACTTATTAAATTGTTTAGCAATAGCTGTAAGATGTATTAAAATAGCTGGACGGGAAGTAATGGAGTCATTGAGTGCAGACGTAATGCTTCCTTTATTTTTAATAATCTGTTATATAGTCAATTTTTTCTAAAATTAGATAAACTTTACTTATTGATTCTTTAGACATAAATGGCTCTATCAATTATGAATTTTTTACCTGTTTTACTCATTCCCGAGCTATCTGCTAAATCTACTGGTAACCCCAATGCTTGTGACAACTCAGTTTGAATTTCTTTTATTCTTTGTATGGAATTAAAGCCTTACTTATTAGCAAATTTTGGTGTAGCTTCAACTAAGATATCCACATCACTATTGGCGTTTTCCTCATTTCGAGAGTATGATCCAAAAAGTGCCTTAATTAAAAAGCCTTCTTCTTTGTATTTATTTTTAATATCCGTAAGATATAGTAGTATTTTTTCTCTATTCATTAGAAAATTATAGCACAAAAATAAAGAGCCTCACAAAAGATGTAAGAGGGGTTAAGCATTTAATATGAGCTTTATACTTGGCCATAAAGGTCAAGGGTTCTGGTATTAAATTTCAAATAGAAAATAGTTTTCAGAAGAATGTTATACTAAATAGATTTATATTTCAGACTAAAGAACTATAAATTAATGACTCGGTCTCTTGTTTCCCTTTTTTCTTTCGACCATAAATATTCGTTTAGTTTAAAGTCATTTATTATTTGAGAAATACCCACTAAAAGTTCTGCAAAAAACTTAATATCTGCATTGTCTTTAAGAGGTCGACTTATTGAAGGCTCAAAAAGTTGTCTATTGTTAAAATCAAGTGCAAGATAGAACTTTGAACCTTGAAATGAAGCGCAAACTGGTACATTCATATTTTCTTGAAAAGATAAAAGGTTTTCCATCATTGTATGCGTTAAAATATATCTAGTAGTGACTGCATCCTCACCATAAACGGTAAATATATTATTAAACTCTATATTATCTAATTTTTCAGCTCCATCAATACCAAATAGCTTTGTCAAGGCACCTAAACTAAATTCATATTGATTTGGCACCACTCTTACATCATGTCTGACGTTTTTATTAAACTCACAAATTATAAATAAACCCGTAAAAATATCCATTTCAACATGTTTTGTGGAGCGGATAACATTAAGTTCTGAAAACTCTATTTCAACCCCTTGTATCTCTCCCGTTACATAATCATCACCATAATATTTAGTCCAATAATAAAATAAATTTGAGTCAATAAACTTCTGCTCTTTAATTTTTTTATTTGGACTATATTCAAGCTTTTCTCCTAGTTGCTCAATCAATGGCTTTATCACATTGCTTTTGTATTTACTTTTAAATTCAAATGTTATGTATGAATCTAAAAAAAGATAAGCAACAAAGACAAAAGCACTTTGCCCTATAATATGTCCAATTTCTAACTTAGTATACGTTAGTAATACATAGGCTATATACCCCCAAATTATCAAAAATAATAATATAGATATTCTTTGTTTGAATAAAACCTTTTTGCGTTCTCTTTCAAGAGGTTCAAGAGAAGGTAGAATTTTAGTGTTGTAAAAGTTCTCTAGATGCTCTTTATTGACCAAGATACTCCTTATTGATGCCTTTTGGCTTATAATATTAATGAAAATATTTAATTTTTAGAACAACACAATATTATCAATTGAACATAGGGGTCGGGTATTCAATTTAAAGCTCATATATTTAAATACCTAACACCTCTTCTTTGAATTATGTACCTATCTTAACTTTTGAAATCACCTGAGCCGTCAACTTAACTTGTATATCCATTAATTCAAAGTGCTCTCCCTCTTGCAATACTTCTAGTGCAATGACACTGCCTTCTTTAGAAACTTGTCCATAACCTTTTTTACTTTTCAGGGCTGGGTTTTGGTTTTGGAGGGTGTGTTGGGCATGTTTGACTTGCATCATTTTTTGTTCTAAAAGAACATCCATTTGTCGTTCTAGGTTTGAATGTATTGGCATTAATAAACTTTGGGCATTTGTGAGTTTATAGTTGATACTCTGCTCAAAACGCTCTTGGAGTTGTTTGACTTGTTGCATGGCATTGTTGATTTTTTGTTCTATGGAGTTTTGCTCAAAGGCGGTGTAGAGATGGTTTAGGTGTTCTTGAGAACGCGATAGCTTCTGCATAAGAAGTTGATCATATTGTGTACGCAACGCATCAAGGGTTTGCAAGTACTCGTTTTGATCCGGAAGTATCATCTGCATCGCGGCACTTGGTGTTGGTGCACGTAGGTCTGAAACAAAGTCACTGATAAGCCAGTCAATCTCATGTCCCACAGCAGAGACAACCGGTGTCTTAGCCTCATAAATCGCATCCGCTACAATCTCTTCATTAAAAGCCCATAAGTCTTCTATGCTTCCACCACCACGACCCACTACAATAATATCAAACCCAAAGGCATCCGCTGCTCTAAGGGCAGCTACAATGTTTTGTGCAGCACCTTCACCTTGAACCAAGGTATCATAAACCGTAATACGCACTAATGGCCAACGTCCAGAGGCCACTCTTTGCATATCTTGAAGGGCTGCTCCTGTCTCTGAAGTAACAAGTGCTATGGACTTGGGAATACGCATGAGCTCTTTTTTACGTTCACTTTTAAAGTAGCCCTTCTCTTCAAGTCGTGTTTTGAGCTGTTCGTAAGCAAGTGCAAGAGCACCATGACCCGCAGGTTCAATACTAAAGGCATTAAGTTGGTACGAGCCCCTTGGTACATAAAGCGTCAAGGCAGCATCCATAATAACCTTGAGACCCTCTTCTAAACGAAACTTCAACTTAGAAGCATTACCGCGAAACATAACACACGAGATCGTCGAATTTTTGTCTTTGATGCTAAAATAGATATGCCCACTGTTATGATAAGTAATACGAGAGAGTTCCCCTTCAACAAAAACACGGGTAAAGGTAGATTCTAAAAGGTTTTTTATCTGCTCATTGAGTTCGGAGACGGAGAGAGTGTGCATGTTTTACCTTTTTTTGGGGAGGTGTTTTTTTGGTTAGTTTTGGGTTCGGGCAGAGCCCTCTTGTGGGTTAGTTACGGGTGTTTAGTTTAGCAAGTTAATGAACGCAATAACCCGTAACTAACCCGTAACTAACCCACAACTAACTAAAAAACAAACCTACTTCTTACGAGCAATAATCAAAGTTGAAATATCCATCGAAAAACTCTCTGTATACATAATTTCAAAACCAGCATCTTCAAGTTCACTTTGCATATTTTCAACCGTAGAAAAACTTTCAATCGAGTTGGGAAGGTACTCATAGGCTTCAAGATTTTTAGAGATAAAACCGCCCACTTTGGGAAGTACTTTATTCATATAAAAGTCACGAATTTTTCCTAAAAATGAAGGGTTTTCGTTTTTCATAAACTCTAAGATAACGACCATGCCGTTTTGTTTTAGTACACGGTTAAACTCTACAAGAGCCGCTTCACGTTCAACAACATTACGAATACCATAAGAGATACTCAGCATATCAGCAACACCATCTTCAAGAGGGATTACCGTAGCCGGAGCAATCACAAAATCAAACTCAGGAAACTTTTCAACACCCACGCCCACCATACCTTCAGAGGGGTCAACACCAAGAAGTTTACCTACTGCAATACCTGCTTTTTCAGCTTGTTTTCTCCAGAAGTCCATCATATCACCCGTACCACAAGCCACATCAACAATCAGATCAATGTTATCCTTGCCATAGTATGAAAAAGAGAGGTCACAACCCTTACGACGCCAACTTTTATCCACTCCCATACTCATAACGCGATTTGCTGTGTCATATGTCGGTGCGATGTCATTAAACATGCTAACGATTTTTTCTTGTTTTTCCATTATTTATCTTCCTTGTGTCTCATCCAAAATAGTATATTTTCTTCATTTTTATCGATATGAAGCAGATTAAAATAGAGTGCTTCTTTTGTAAATGGTATTGTACCACCGCTTGAGGGCGAAACAAAGCTAAGATAGCAATCTGTTATCGCTTTGACTTCATGAATTAAGTTGGGTCCACCCTCAATTAAAACATTTTTATAGTTTTTCACACTCTCAAGAGAATCCGAGATGCTCACCTTACGCCCCGCAACACTAAAAAGAGGGATACTCTTATCAAAGTCACCGCTTTTTGAGTAGATAAGGATATCAGGAGCGTTGCCATTGACTAAACGTGCATCAAGTGTTGGTCTATCAATACGCACGGTATTGCCGCCAATAACCAAAAGGTCTGAGACATTACGCATAGCATGAACACGTTGACGTGACTCTAAAGAGCTTACCGCTTTACCATCAATGCTACCATCAAGACGTTGTGCCCACTTATAAGTTACAAAGGTTCCTTTTTGCCACTGGGTAAAAGGATGGAGTAGTGCCGCGCCTTTTACTTCTAAGACACCGCTTACCACTTCAATACCACTCTCTCTAAGTCGCGCCATACCACCTTTAGCATCCACACTACTATCAACATGAGAAACAACAACTTTTTTGAGCCCCAAATCACAGAGAAGTGTTGCACATGAGGGTGTTTTTCCTTCATGGGCACACGGTTCTAATGTGACATAGATTGTAGCGTTTTTAAAAAGATTATTATGGTGTGTTTTTAAATAGCTATGGAGTTCTTGTGCATTTGTTATTGCGCTGATGTTTTGATCAGAAGTCAGTGTGAGATAGGCTGCTTTAAGTGCTAAGACTTCAGCATGGGCTTCACCCGCTTTTTCATGGGCACCGATACCAAGTATCTCGCCATATGCACCAAGTACACAGGCGCCAACAGCAGGATTAGGGAAGGTAAGACCTTGAAACTTCCATGCAGCGTCAAGGGCGCATTGCATATAGAAGTGGTCGTTCATCTACCACTCGAAGTAAGTTTTAGCTTTAACAATGTCATTGTAAGGGACTTCTACGGTTTCATCTTCTACTTTAACAAAAATAGTTTTGTTTTCAACTTTTTCAACACTACCACGAACTTTTGTTTTATCATCAAGTAGTAGCGATACTTTTTCACCAATAGATGAAGCAAAGTGATCGAGTGTTTTTAAAAGACGTTCAATTCCAGGAGAACCTACTTCTAAACGATAGACACCTGAAACAGGCGGTGTTACATCAAGTAGAGGCGAGATAAGATGGGTTGCTTCAACACACTTATCCATACTAACGCCATCAGGGTGAGAAACAGAAATACGAAAAATCGTCTCTTCACCCTCGTTTGTTACTACGGCATCGTAAAAGTTAAGACCAATAGATTCAACCATGTTTTTAATATCAGAATTAAGACTCATCGTTTTTACCTTTTGCAATTTGTTTAAAAAGATCTTCTATCTTTTTACTTTGTTTGAGCTGATCGTCAAAGACAAATGTTAGTGTTGGACATTTGTACCAACCTTGGTCTTTCATACAGTGATCTTCAATAATAGGACGTGCTTTACGAAGTTGACGTAAAAATTCATTACGTTCGCCTTCGGTGTAATCATGAGGGTCTAAATAGACTTTGGCATCACTTTTACCACGAGAACAACGGACTTCAATAACATCCATTTCACGTACGCGAGAATCATTAAGTTGGGAGAAGGCCTCAGGTATTAACTCTTGTAAAATCGAGTCAACACGCTTGAGTTTTATTTGTGCAGGGGTCACGCTTACAGCTCTACTTTTTGCTCAACTTTTTTGAAGGTTTCAATAACATCACCTTCAACAACATCATCATAGCCTTTGATAACAACACCACATTCGTAGCCGTTACCAACTTCTTTAACATCGTCTTTGAAACGTTTAAGAGAGTCAAGTGCACCTTCGAAGATGACAACACCTTCACGGATAACACGAACCAGTCCACCACGTTCAAGTTTACCATCAACAACCATACAACCCGCAACCAATCCACCAGGGATTTTGAATACTTGTTTAACATCAGCTTGACCTGTATTGTTTTCAGTAAATTTCGGAGCCATCATACCTGTTAACATCGCAGTGATATCATCAAGTAGTTGGTAGATGATTGAGTAGGTACGAATCTCAACACCTTTTTGTTTTGCACTTGCTTTAACCGCACCAGTAGGACGTACGTTAAATCCAAGAAGTGCACAGTTTTCAGAATTGTTTACAAGTTCTACATCGTTTTCAGTAATACCACCAACACCAGAAGAGATTACTTGAACCTTAACTTCGTCATTACGTAGCTCTTCAAGAGAAGTACGAATTGCTTCAAGAGAACCGTGTACATCAGTTTTAAGAACCACTTTAAGTGTTTTAAGTTTACCCTCTGCAATAAGTGCTGTAAGCTCATCAAGTGAGGTTTTAGTACTTGCAGAAAGTTCTTTTTGACGATCATAGTCAGCACGTTTTTGTGCAAACTCTTTGGCTTCTTTATCAGAATCCATACTAATCATAGTGTCACCAGCAGCTGGAACTTCATTAAGTCCAACAACCACTGCTGTTTCACTTAAACCAATCTCTTTGATCTGTTTTTTGTGATCATCTATAATCGCTTTAACACGACCATGAGACGCACCACAAACAACATTATCTCCAACACGTAAAGTACCATTTTGAACAATAACCGTAGCAACTGGACCACGACCTTTTTCAACAGAAGACTCAACAACAACGGCTTTTGCTTTTGCATCAGGGTTTGCACGCAGTTCAAGAAGATCTGCTTGTGTTAAGATGTTTTCTAACAGGTCGTTAATACCTTCACCTGTTTTTGCAGAAAGAGGAATAAAGTCAATTTCGCCACCCCAATCAGTTGGTGTCATCTCTTTTTCTGCCATTTGACCTTTTACAAGTTCAGGGTTAGCAGTCTCTTTATCCATTTTATTTAAGGCAACGATTACTGGAGCACCAGAATCTTTTGCATGTTTAATAGCTTCAAGAGTTTGAGGTTTAACACCATCATCTGCAGCAACAACGATAACAATAATGTCGGTTGCTTCAGCACCACGAGCACGCATTGCAGAGAAGGCAGCATGTCCCGGTGTATCCATAAAGGTAATTTTCTTACCGTGTTGTACCACTGTATAAGCACCGATATGTTGTGTAATTCCACCCGCTTCACTAGCAGTAACACGTGCATCACGAATCGCATCAAGTAAAGATGTTTTACCATGATCAACGTGACCCATAATGGTAACAACAGGAGGACGTTCAACAAGTCCATCTTCAGAAGCTTCTAAATCATCTTCATCATAAATCTCTTCGTAATTAAAGGCATCTTTAGGATCGATAATAGTTACTTCAACTTCAAACTCTTCTGAAAGAATTTCGATTTCATCTTTACCAAGGAAATCATTTTTAGTTGCCATCATACCAAGGTTAAAAAGAACCTTGATAACATCAGAGATAGGACGTTTAAGTTCTTCAGCGAACTCATAAACACGAATATCTTCTGGAATCTCTACGTGAGTTACAATCTCTTCACCTTGAGCATCTTTGATATATTTCTTACGTTTACCACGAGAAACTTGACGTTTACGTCCGCCACCATTGCCGCCTTTATTACCATTACGACCGGCTGGTTTTTTAGGACGTGGTTTACGTACTTCTTCAGCTACTGCTGGTTTATCATCAAGTGCGGCATTAAGGTCAAGAAGTACTACTTCATCTGACTCATAATCCATAGAAACATCGCCCATACCACCAAAGATATCAAGACGTTTTCCACCCTCATGTTTTCTTGCAGGGTTGTTGTTTGTACGTTTTCTTTTACCGGTTCCTGCAGCCATTTCAGCTTGCGCAGCAGCACTCATTTTACCGTAGCTAGAGATACCATCTAAGCCAGCATCAGGACGAGCGTGAGAGATAACTTCTTCAACTTTTGGTTTACGCTTTTTAACAATTCGAAGACCTGAACGTTTTACAGGGATTTGAACTTCTTTAATAAGAGGTGCTTTTTTAGGAGTTGCAGCAACTTCTGGAGTTGCCTCAGTAGTTTCCTCTTTTTTAACCTCTGCAATAGGAGTAGCTTCAGTAGTAGTAGTAGTTGTTTTAGCTACTTCTTCTTTAACAGGCGTTGCAGTCACTTCTTCTTTTGTTACTTCAACAACAGGAGTAGCTTCTTTAGTCTCCTCTTTTGCAGGAGCAGCCTCAACTGTTTCAGTAGTTACAACAGCTGTTTCTTCAGCTTTTTTAGCTTTTTTGATAATCTTTGGCTTAGGAGTTGGTTCAGCCGGGACACCATTCATTACATAGTTCATGATACGTTCTGCTTCTTCCATAGAAACAGAGCTAGATGCTGTTTTAACTGTGATACCTTCGATACCTACAACTTTTTCAACAACCTCTTTTGAAGTAATTCCTAGCTCTTTTGCAATTTCGTGTACTCTAACTTTTTCTGACATCAATAACGATCTCCCTTAACTGGCTCATAAGTGTTTTTGTTTCACCGCTTTTACACATTCTTGCGAGTGTGCGTGCGATATTTTTGTGTTCAAAACAGCCTTCGCAGAGGTAGAAACTACGTCCTACTCCACTAAATGCTGTTAATTCTTTGTTGCTACATTGTAACCGTAAAAGCGTGTTTTGGGGCGCACGAGAGCGACACTGGACACACATTCTTTCAGGTATATTTTTCATAGCTATCTCTAAATTTTCGCAATTATACCCAAATATTACTTGATTTATCGTTCGATAATCAGACCATTGTTATCAAAGTCGAGTGTTTTAATTGTAAAGTCGCTAAAACGCTGTTTAAAAGCATTCACTAAGGCAGGTGCATCTTGGTCATACACCATGTTAAAAAAGGTCGAACCACTTCCAGAAAGTGTACTCATCAGTGCACCTTGTTCGTAAGCAATTTTTTGAACGGCAAAAAGTTCTGGTAACATCTTCATACGTACTTTTTGGTGAAAACGATCTTGTGAGGCCAAACGTAGCATCTCCCAATCTTCATTAAAAAATGCAGCTACCGTTAAGGCAGTATGCGAAAGGTTAAAAACGGAGTTCTCTTTTGAATAAGAGCGTGGTAGTGTTGTACGTGACTTTGCTGTTGAAATCGGCTTATTAGGAATAACAACAACTGCTTTAATATAATCAGGAAGATGTTTTTTCTGTGAAAAGACCTTGTTTTTTTCAACGGCTGCCGCATTGAACCCGCCCATTACTGCAGGAGTAATATTGTCAGGATGTGGCTCATAAAAAAGAGCATGATTTAAAATGCGACGGCGTGATACCCGTACACCTGCAGCTTCATGCGCGGATGAGATAGCTGAAACGATAACTGCTGAAGAGCTACCAAGTCCTCGTGACATCGGGATTTCATTATAAAATGTAAATTTAAAGTTCTGACGTTTTTGCGTTAAACGTTTGTAATGGTCATTAAAGATGCTTACAAAAAGGTTGTTTCCCTTTAAACGGGGGTTGCCTTCACCTTCACCTTTGATGGCGACTGAGAAAAAACGGGAGGGTTTAAAATCTACTCTATTTCGTAATGAAACAGCTAAACCAAGGGAGTCAAATCCTGGTCCTAAGTTGGCGCTTGTTGCGGGTACACTAATAATCACGGGGGTCCTTATCCTACTGCACCAATTCCATAAAAAGGCGCAGTCTCTGCAGTAAATTTCTTGACGTCAATATGCTGAGGCAATATAAAAGCTGTGCTTGGCACCTCAGGAAAGATTTGTGTCGTAATGCTACCTGCATTTTTAACGAAACAGAGCTTTCCAACGGCTTTGATGGGCTGATTATTGTTAAATTCAAAGGCATCTGCTGCTAAAAGGGGGATATTCTTCACAATTGAAAGCGTTCTCAAAAAGATAAATGAAATTTTAATAGCCATAAAACTACCCGGTCCATTAGTATAGATAAAGTGCTGAACATCATAACGTTTTAAGATAGCATCAAAGAGTGAAGGGAGTACCTCTGAGGAGTGCTCTTCAGAAGTAATAGTTTCGATAAGTTTGTCATCCTCATAAACCCCGATTTGAATTGGCGAGGTTAAGGCAATAAGAAGTAGATCAACTTTTTTAGGCATAAGCGCGTGCTAACTCTTTCTCTTCAACACCACTAAGCTCTACCACTTCATAGTTTTCAGGATCTTTTAAAAGTGCCAAAGTCAGTTTATGATTAAGATCATGACTTCCAGCAAATGCTTCATAGTTACCAATAAAATTCATACCAATAAGACACATATCACCAATAGCATCTAGTATTTTATGACGTACAAACTCATCTGTAAAGCGTAAGCCTTCAGGATTCAATACTTTTTTCTCATCAAGAACCACTGCATTTTCTAAAGAACCGCCCAAGGCTAACCCTTTTGAACGTAGGTACTGAACTTCATGTAAAAAACCAAAAGTACGTGCACGAGCAATCTCATTTTTGTAGTTCTCTTTAGTAAACTCTAAAACATAATCTTGTTTATCAATAACAGGATGTTTGAATTTAATTGTAAAGTCGTATTTTAAATTATTAGAAGGGGTAAGTTTGACATACTTATCACCCTCTTGAACCATAATCTCTTTTTTAATGCGCATTACCTGTTTTGGACTCTCTTGTTCCACAATACCTGCTTCATCTAATAAAATACAAAAAGAAGCAGAACTACCATCCATAACGGGAATTTCATCCGCATCTACAATGACTTTTAAGTTATCAATACCATAAGAGTAAACAGCTGAAAGCATATGTTCAATGGTAGAGATAAAATAGCCCTCTTTTCCAATAACGGTTGCCATTTGTGTATCAACTACATTTTCGGGTTTAAGAGGAATGGCAACATTAACATCAGAACGATAGAAAACGATACCACTGTTAGACTCAAGTGGTTCGAGTCTAAGACGAACGGGGCTTCCTTTATGAAGACCAATTCCTACAAGTTCTACAGGTTTCGCGATAGTTGTTTGAAACATTTTTAGCCCTTTTTATGCTTAGTACACTACATCTAGTAGCTACTAAGCAATTCATATTCCTGAATTAATATTAGAAGTATAATTTAAAATAATGTATATTTAGTGTCTATTTAATATTAGTTGTTTTTTATTGGCGTTTTATAATCTTTTTAGCATTGGACATCACTTCTGAGATATTCAAACGAATCCACTGTTTGTCCATCCACTCTTCAGGACGTACTTCAATGCCTTGAACAAGAACACCAAAATGTAGATGATCACCCATAGCGTAACCACTCATACCCGTGTTTGCAATGTGTTTGTTAGAACCCACTTGATCACCCGCTTGTACATTATGGCTTGAACAGTGCCCATAAATAGTATAAAGACCCATACCATGATGAAGTGCTAACATATTGCCATAAAGACCATTTTCTTCAGAGAAGACAACAACAGCAGGGTTTTTTGTCATAATCTTGCCCATTTTAACACTGGCTAAGTCAAGCCCTAAGTGGTAGGACTCACTCACTTTTTCACCTTTGTAGTAATAGTGTCTATGATCACCAAAACTGGCTACTTTTTGTGCATTTTTTAGAGGATAAAAGGGTTTAATATTAAAAGTCTTAATTTCTTGGTCAGAAACCTTAGAGGTAATGTCATGAATTAAAATTTCATTTTTTTCGCGAACTGTTTCATTGATAATTTTAAACTTTTCTATACGATCTTCTACGCCATCAGTCTCTTCAAACTCTTCAGCAAGTTGTGCAATTTTTCCATCTAAGAAACGGTCAGAAAGTTTAATTTTAGAGACACGATAAGATTTATCACGAATACGAAAAGGTACTGAAGTTTTAGCCACATTACCCGCTAAATCTTTGGCAACGATAGTCGCTCTAAAACTACGTTCTGTCACCGGCCATGCTACTAAAGAAGCATAATAGCCCTCTTTGTAAAAAGGTTGAGGATGAAATACTTTTCCAAAGTTTGTCTCGATTTGTAAACTATCAAGATTATCATCGTTGGCTTTAAAAATTACAAGTGCTGATCCCCCACGCATAATGGCATAAGAGTTTGTTACTGTAGTCAAAAATGGACGTTTTTTATCAATTTGTAGTGTCATTTTAGTACTAACAGTGTTACCACCTAAAAAGTTCCATTTACTACCATCAGTTGCTTCAATAGTAATCACTACTTCGCTTGATTTAAGACGATAGGCACGTTTAGGAGCTTTTGCTTCAATGCTTACATCCATCTCAGGTTGTATAAACTGTTCTGAAGCAAGCACAAAAGTTTCATCACCACTTTGGAGGCTTACCTTGTACGAACGAATTCCAGTTGTATCTTCAATATTAATTTCTAAGGGTGACTTTAGGTTCCAGTACCCATCATTGTCAACAGTGATTACAGGAAGATCCCGTTCAAACATCTTGGCGTTATATAAGAAGATAACCCCTCCAATAATAGCCATAAATCCTATCATAAAGATTATGCCAGAATAACTTTTTTTACGTCTCATTTTCGCTCCATTTTTACTATTTCTTTAACTTTTTCAACACAATTTTGAAGTGTTGTACCCTCTATTCTAAATCCTGCTGCATGGGCGTGACCGCCACCATCAAAAAGCTTTGCCATAGTATTCGCATTTAACACTTTACTTCGAAATGAACCCTTGATACTACCATCTTGATTTTCTCGTAATAAAACAGCAACATCCACCGTTGGCAAGTGCATGGACTCTTCTAAAGCATCTTCACAATCTACTGCACGTGCGCCTGTCTGTTCCATCAGCTCACACGGAACCATTAAAAATGCCAAACGCCCTTCATCTTCTAAAAAGAGTTCACGTAACATCTCACCTTTCAGGCGCAATGCGGCTAAAGGTGTTGTATGCATTAGTTTTTCCACACATATAAGATGTTCTGCCTTAGCCTGAACTAAAGCATGAGCCATTGCAAAAACAGCCTCATTCATGCGTATATGTGTAAAACCATTAGAGTCATCTAAAAGTCCTGCATATAATGCGGTTGCGATTTTAGCATTGATGCCTAAACCATTTGTTAACATCCACTCGTAAATTACCTGTGTGGTGCTAATAGCACTACTATCAACAAGATTAATGTCACCATAGTTTTCATTGGAGATATGATGATCAATGTTAATTAAAGTACAAGGTACTTCAATACCAAGACGTTCATAAGCACCACAATCAAAACTCATTGCCAAATCTGCATGAGCAGGAAAAGTATGACGTACCTTGTCATACCATGGTAAAAAATTAAGTTGTTGATTAAGCGAAGTACTCACACAATAGATAGAACATTTTTTATGCAGACGCATCATCTGAGTGTACATGGCACTCACACTACCTAAAGAGTCCGCATCAGGATTGATATGGGCAATTAAAACAATATGTTTCGCATTTTCAACTGCACCTAGTATCGTATCCATCATAAGCCCTCTTTTGTTGGCGAAATTATACTGTGTATAAGTTAAGACTGCGTTAAGTGTCGTTGTTACTAAAGATCAAAATAGACTTTAACACCTTCTAAAATATTATTAATTGCGACAGAGGAGAGGATTAACCCCATCACACGACTGATAATACTTGCGCCAGAGTTTCCAATATAACGATGTATAAAACTCGAAGCTAACATAAAAAGTAAAACCACCAAAACAACACTTAACATGACTCCTGTTGTTTGCAATTGTTGCATAAAAGAGTATTGGGTATTTTCTGTCATAAGTACTGCTGCAAGCATGGCCCCAGGACTTGCAATAGAGGGTACTGACAGCGGAAAAATAGCGGTATCATTGCTAGAGTCAAGACTTTTTAACTCCTCTTCAGGTTTACTCTCTCCAAAAATCATTGTCAATGCAAATAAAAAGAGAATAATTCCACCGGCTATTTGAAATGAGGACAAAGGCACTTTAATCGCATTTAAAATCACCTCACCGGCAATAATAAAAAAGACTAAAATAAACGATGAAATAATTGCCGCTTGTATAGCTATTTTGCGTTTGACACTGGCTTCAAACTTACTAGTAACGGCTATAAATACTGGGATTGTTCCAATCGGGTCGATAACCGCAAAGAAGAAGATAAAAGTCGAAACATAATCAATCATTTTTTTCCTTTGTCTCAATATAAGATATAATTATTTATATTACCCAAGTATGGTCAACCAAAGACTTTTCATTTCTATGGTACTAAAATCATTTCAGCAAGCAGTACAAAAAAGGTGTAGATTTAGTGCAGGTGTGCAAAATGTTTAACCGACCGCGCACTAAAGTGCGCCGAGAGCCAAACGTTTACGCAAGATGTGATAATGCTACATCTTTTTATTGGTTTTGTAGACGTAGGCGAGTACTTCTGCTACTGCTCCAAACAACTCTTCAGGAATGGCCTGATCTACCTCAACCTCAGCATACAACGAACGAGCTAAAGGAGGGTTTTGAACTATATGAACTTTATTCTCACGTGCAATTTTCTTAATCTGAATGGCAATTGTATCCATACCCTTCGCCACAACAACAGGGGCATACTTATCTTCTTCATACTTGATAGCCACCGCGTAATGTGTTGGATTGGTAATTACAACATCCGCATTTGGGACTTCTGACATCATTCTCTTTTGAGCCGCTTGCATCTGAATCTGACGAATTTTACCTTTAATATGTGGATCTCCCTCCATGTTCTTCATCTCATCTTTGATCTCTTGTTTACTCATTTTGAGTTTATCAAAGTACTGTTTACGAACAATAACAATATCAGCTAAGGCAAAAACAAAGGTAATAACCAACATCACTAAGGCCATTATAATGGCCTTATCACGTAACCAAAGCAGTTGATCGCCAAAACCAAAAAGGGCTACAGTTGGTAATTCTTGAGTAAAGAGATAAAAAAAGTAAAAACCAATACCCAAGGTAATAAAAGCTTTTAAAATAATTTTAATACCTTCAATTAGCTTCTTCATTGACACTAAATTGCCTAAGCCTTTTATAGGATCAAGTTTACTAAAGTCAGGAATCAGTGGTTTTGTTACAAATAAAAACCCAAACTGTGCCACATTAGCAATCACCCCTGAAATAGCAACAACAATAGCCAGTGGTAATACTATAATCAGAAACTCTTTCATCGTCACAATCGCAATACTCATAATTGTTTCATCAGTGAGTCGTTGACCAAACATTTCAAAGTAATAACGGGCAAGATTTAAAACATGTTCACTCATAAAACTAAAAAGTGTTAACACTGCAATAATCGCAAAAAAGAGGGTAATCAAGCCAGACATATCCTGACTCTTAGGAACATTGCCCTCTTTACGCGCATCTTCTATCTTCTTGGGGGTGGGTTCTTCTGTTTTTTCTTGATCGTCAGCCAATTAACACCTCCGGTGTTAGGTAAATGGTAAATGGTAAATGGTAAATGGGGAAGAGCATATTTAAACCTCTATGAGGTTTTT
>Ga0256826_1000603_pt1 | contig 21969 bp, 18 predicted proteins | sample CV79metaG_FD_185975 | JGI IMG/M metagenome (GOLD analysis project Ga0256826, IMG submission 185975) | Hydrothermal vent microbial communities from East Pacific Rise, Pacific Ocean - CV79 | ecosystem: Environmental > Aquatic > Marine > Hydrothermal vents | place: Pacific Ocean: East Pacific Rise...
TATCAGCTATGTGATCCATATGAGAATGTGTTAATAAAATATTATCAACTTTAGAAGCATCAGCTCCAAGTCCTAATAAAATATTTCCAGCATCAATAACAGTAGATTCATCTAATTGAATACATGTCATAGATGTAGATGTAGTTTTTGCGCCAAATGCGCCTAATACTTTAATACTATTTGTCATCTTAGATATAACCTTTTCTTAATTTAAGAGTAAATTATACCTAAGAAATACTGAATTTATTATATATCTTTAGAATTATCCATTAATACTGGAATAAAAATAAGTGATACAATAACAGCAGCTACAGTACCTGAAATAAGTGCAACTCCAAGTCCTCCAAATACTGGATCACTTGCAAGAAGTGCAGAACCTAACATAATTGCAATAGCAGTTAACATAATAGGTTTTGCTCTTGTATTTGATGCAATTGCAATTGCTCTTTTTTTCTCAATATTTTTATCTTTTATTAAACCTTTTGCAAAATCAATTAGAAGTAAAGAATTTCTTGAACTAATACCCATTAGTGCAATAAATCCAATTAAAGAAGTTGCAGTTAAAAAGAATGTTTGAGTAGTAAGTAAATCAGCAATAAAGTGTCCAATAATTACACCAATAATTGATAAAAAACTACCTGCTAAAATCATACCAGATATTGAGAATGATTTATAATAAACAACAAGAAGTAAAAATATTAATATAAGTGCAGCTATAAATGCAGCCCCTAAGTCTCTAAATGTATCTAGTGTTACTTTCATCTCTCCATCCCATCTTAATAAGTATTCTTCACCTGTTTTTTTATGTGTAAGTGTTAAATCAAACATATATGTACTCATCATTTTTGGATTCTTTTTTACTTCATATTCATCAGAAAAATATTCCATCATTTGTTCTCTCGCATCTAAAAGAGGGTAAACTTGAGAAACCATATCTGTTTCTGCTAATACATTTACCATTGTTTTTAAATCTTTATGAAATATTGTAGGATTTGCTGGAACTTTAACTATTTGAACTACTTCAGTTAGTGGTATCATCATCCCTTTTTGATTCATAAGACTAAGTGAACTTAGCTTATTTGTTAGTGAATCAATATTGCTATTTGATAATTTTTTAGTATCTTGGCTTAACGATACAAAAATAGGTATTTGGTCATTATAATCAATTGTATTTTTAACTGCAATTCCCATACCTTCAAATGCCAAATAAAGTATTTTATTTATTTGATCAACGTTTAATCCTGCACGACTTATTTTCTCATTTATTGGGATTAATTGATATTTTGAATATGGTTCATCGGCCATAACATCAACATCAACTAGTCCTTTTGTTTTTGATAGTATTTGTGCTACTTCGTTACCTAAAGCAATTACTTTTTTATTGTTTTTTCCATATACTTCAACAACAACTGATGCCAATGTTGGAGGACCAGCTGGCATTTCAATCATTTTGATATTTGTACCTTTTATAAGTGACTGACACTTTTGTTGAATAACTGGTCTTAATCTTTGAACCATTAAAAATGATTTATCTTCTCTACTATGTTTATCTGTAAGGTTTACAACAATTTCAGCGTATTGTTCACCCATTTTCATAGCACTACCTTTAACTAAACCAGCATAATCAAGAGGGCTTCCTTGTGCTAAAAATAATTCCATATCTTTAACTTCTGGTTCTTGTGTTAATATATCTGTAACACAAGCTGATACTTCTTTTGTTTGTTCTATAGATGAACCACTTGGAGTATCTACATAAACAGTATATGTATTTGTACTTTTACCAGGAAGCATTTTTGCTAATACAAGTTTTGAAGGTAGCATCATTACTGAACCTGCAAGGGCTGCTAATGTTAAAAATATAACAAGAAATTTTTTACTTTTACTTTGTAATATATTAAAAACAAAGCTTTCAAATTTTGGTTGATGATGCTTATGATGCATTATTATCTCCTTGAGTATGATCTTTTTTATGAGATTCTCTTTTTAATAATTTTTTACTTAAATAAGGTGTAAATATATAAGCTATAAATAGTGATGCTAATAAAGCAACTGGTACATTGTAAGGAATTGGTTTCATAAATTCACCCATCATTCCCCCAACAAATGCCATTGGTACCATTGTAAGGATAATTGCCAATGTTGCTACATTTGTAGGTGCTCCAATTTCATCAGTAGCTTTAATAACAAGTTCATCCATATCCATATGTGAACTTTCATGTGAATGTAAATGTCTATGTATATTTTCAATTACAATAATAGCAGCATCAACAAGCAATCCTAATGATAATAGAAAAGCAAATAGTGTAATCCTATTTATAGTTTGATCTGTCATATATGCAATAAATAAAGTAATTGCTAAAATAGCAGGTACAGTAAATGTTACAATAATTGATTCTCTCCAACCTAAGAAGAATACAAGCATAACTGCAATAATAACAATAGTAATTAATAAGTGATGAACAAGTTCATTTACTGCTTCATTTGCTCTTTCTCCGTAATTTCTAGTGATTACAAATTCAATACCTTTTTCATGTAATAATTCTTTTTTTAATTCTAACATTTCATCAACACTAGATGAAACAGTAACTGCATTTGTACCTGAAAGTTTTGCAATACTTAAAGTGATTTGATTATGTGCTGTAATAGTATCTTTATCTTTTATAATAATTCTAGCACTCTTTTTATCTTGATAATTTATACCAGCATTTACAGTTGCAACATTTTTTAAATATATTGGACTTCCCATATATGAAGCAATGATTATATTTCCAACATCATCAATAGTTTCAATTGCATTTTTAATACCAAATACAACAATCTTATTATTGGCTGTTTGTGTTTTAACATCTGGTACTATTGTTGTAATACCTTGTATTGCTTGGGCAATTTGACCTATTGAAATATGATAACCTTTTAGTTTTCCTAAATCAATATCAACATTAAATTGTTGTTTTTTTGCACCATATAACTTTGTTTTTGATACTGCTTCTATTGTTGATAATTCTTTTTTAAATTCTTGAATTGTATTTAAATATTCATAATAATCAACATTGTCATTTTTTTGGAAAAAAGCAATATTAACAATAGGAATATCAATATCTATATCAAGTGGCTTAATCATAGGTTGCATTATTTTCTTAGGAAGTAAATCCATATTTTGCATAACTTTATCATATATTTTAAGATTTGATACTTCTCTATTTTGACCTATATAATACATAACATTTACAACTGCAACATTATTTGAAGACATAGAGTAAATATGCTCTATCCCTTTAATTTCTTTTAATTTTTGCTCTAATGGTTCTACTATAACTTTCTCAACTTCTCTTGGAGTAAGTCCAGGTGCAGGTATAATAATACTACCTCCACTAATTGCAATTTGTGGATCTTCTTCTCTTGGCATTATTTCTAAAGATAAATATCCAATAAGAAGTAAAGCAACAGCTAAAACAGCAGTTAATGGATTGTATAAAAATCCACGTGCTAATTTACCAGCACTATCAGTTACTTCAATACTTTGAACTTTATTTTCTAATTCAGAACTTGACATTATTTTGCCTTAACTATTACTTTTGCATACATACCTGGATATACATATTCATTTGATTTAAATGATACTTTTATCATAAATGTATGTGTCATAGGATTAGAACTTGGAATTATAGAATCTATATTTCCAATAACATTATATTTTAAAGATGGAATTTGAACTTCAACTTCATCTCCTCTTTTAATTTTAAATAAATTTGTTTCAGAAATTTCAGCTTTTATTTTAATATCACTTAAATCTGTAAGTACCAGTGCTGGCATACCAGGCATTGCCATCTCACCAACTTTTACCATTTTTCTTGTAATAACACCAGAATTTGGAGCTTTTATTTCAAGATATTTGTACTGATTATTTACTTCACTTAGTTGAGCTTTTGCAACACTAATCATATCTCTTAGGTTTGCATAGTTCATTTCAAGTTCTTCAACTTGTGATTTTGAAACTAAACCTTTTTTATATAATCTTTGAAATCTATCATAATTTCTTTTTACAATTTCAAATTGAGTTGTATACATAGAAACTTGAAGTTTTGCTTGTCTTTTCTTAGCATCAATATCTGTAGTATCAATTTTATATAATAGCTCACCTTTTTTTACTAGTGAACCTTCACTTACATGAAGTTCTTTTACAAATCCCATAAATCTACTTGTAATAAACTTTTCATTATCTGAGATAACTGTTCCACTTAACTCAATATCTTGTGCATTTAATGAACTTATTATTAGTGCTAATACTAAAAATATTTTTTTGATTTGTTTCATTTTCTTTTCCTTACTTGCTTAATTTTTTTAATAATGTTAAAGATATATATTCATCTTTATTATTAATTTGACACCATTTATATTCGTTACAATAAGATATAAATAACTTAGTTTTGTATTTTAATGTATAAATAACTTTCGCATCACCAAATGGTTCTTCTCTAACATTTGAGTCACTTCTAACTACAATATAATTAGCTTCATTATTTTGATTTACTTCTTCTTGTGTAGAAGTGATTTTTTCAATATAAGTTGGTATATCTTGTTCACTAGTTTTAGGTGTTTCTACTATTTCATTCTCTTGCTTTTCAATAATTTTTTCAGTACTTTTTACTATTTTTTTATTTTCTTTTTCAATAGTTTTTTTAGCTGTTTTTTTCTTATTTGTATTTGTTACATTAGAATGTAAACCTTCCTTATCATGCGAGTCAAATATTTCTGAACCAAGAGCAAGTTTAAGTTGGGCAGCTGCAATAGTTGCTTCATATTTTGCCATAATAACTTCAGCTCTTGCTTTTTGTGCTTTTGCTTGTTGCATTAGTAAATCACTCATTTTTAATAATTGATTTTTGTACATTTCGTTAGATTGTTCTACAACTTCGTTTTCCATATTGCTAGCTTTTATTTTTTCTTTTAATACAGATTGTTTTGTTTTTAAAGTTAATATTGCTTTTTCAACTTGAAGTTTAATTCCATTTTTCATATGTTGTAAATAATAATTTGTTTTGATGTAATCAAGTTTTGCTTTTTTGATAGCATTTTGTGTTTTAAATCCTTCAAATATTTTGTATTCAAGTCCAACTGCACCAGTTACATAATCTTTTGATGAATCAATATTATTTAACTTATCGTCATTGAATCCGTATTCAAAATGAGCACCAATCATAGGATAAGAAGCACTTTTTTCAAAATCAATTTTCTTTTTCATTGTATTTGTATTTGCACTCATCCATTTAAAATCATCTCTGTTGTTTACATTAACTCTTAAATTCATAGTATCTACATTGATATTCATAAAATCTTTTACATCAGTTATTGTATTTGAAGAAGTTAAAAATTTTAAATATGCAATTGCCAGAGAGTGTTTATTTTTTGCTTCAAGTAACATTGAATTAATTTTCATATCATATACTTGGGCTTGTTTCACATCAATACTTGTAACATAACCTTCATTATGCATTTCAGTGGCAAAATTTACAAATGAGTTAGTTGCTTTTTTAGCATCCATAGTTGCATAAATAAAGTATTTTGCAGCAACTGCACCATTGTAAGCTTTTAATACTTCAAGACCTAATTGCTTTTCATCATGATTAAACTTTGCTTTTGCAGCTACTACTTGAAGTTGAGCCATATCTTTAGCACTACTTAATTTAAATCCAGTAAATAAAGGTAATTCATATACAAGTTTTGTTTCAAAGTTATTTCTGTATCCAGGGTTATTTAAATCATCTGGAGCAGTTTTTAACATTTGTTCTTGTGTATTTGGATTATTCATCATCGCTGTAAAATTAGCAAAATTTCCATTAGATGCATTCATAACATTACCAACTCCACCTAAGAAGTCTCTAAATCCAAAATCTCCAAATGTAGCTTCTCTACTCATAAGCTTCATACCAAATACATTTAAAGCATTATTTGATCTTGCTATATTTTCATTGAAAGTAAGTGTTCCATAGTTGTACCCTGATGCAGTTGAAACATCAAGGCTAGCACTATTTATAGATGTCTTTTTGGCTTTTAATTCTTGATTATTTTTCAATGCAAGATTATAAGCATCTGAAAAACTAATAGTATTTGCAAATATACTAGAAGTCAAACTTGCAATAATAACTGTCTTTTTTAACATTATTTATTTCCTTTTTTATTTAATAGGTTTATTTGTTTGTTTATATAATATTGAATATTTTCTTCTAAATTATAATCAATCAATGTATTAGAATTTATAAACATTGCTATTATATTATCATATATATTAGTTGCTACAACTTCATTATCAATAATACTGTACAGTATGTTAATATATTTATCTCGTACAGTACTATTATATTGTCTCATTTTGATACTAGCAGTTGATAAGCAAATTACTAGAAATTGTTTATAAATATCTCTTTGTTTTCTTATTATTTCATCATCATTTAAAAATAACATAAATAATGAATTGATTTTTTCAATTGTAGAATTATTTCTTTTTAATAAAACTTCAAGTTTCTCATCATAAGTTTCTTGTAAACAAGTCATTAATTCAAATACTATATCTTCTTTATTTTCAAAATATTCATATATTGTACCTTTACCAATTCCAGCAGTTGATGCTAGCTTACTAATACTTATATTGTAGTATTGATTTTCTTGTAAAAGAGCACTGCATGACTGTGCAATTGCTTTTCTTTTTAGTGTTTTTTTAGAATCAATAATAATAAACCTCCATATTGACCAGTAGTCAAGTAGTAAATTATATTGAAAAGTTCTTAAGAAAATATAAAAACTGACCAATAGTCAGTATTAAAATAAAAAAAAGGGACTTACTACAAGTAAGTCCCTTTAAATGTTATATAGTTAGATATTTAGTATATATATCTTATACTAAAAGTTACATTATTTGCCACTATATCAACAGCTTTTGGTTCTACCCAACCTTGACAATTTTGGTTTGGTGTATATTTATGTTGAATATTTTGATATTTTATTTGAGCAGTTAAATTTTTATGCCCACCAACAATTCCATTCCAATAAACTTCAGTTGCATTACCACGAACTGCTATTTTTGATCCTAGCATATTATCTTCTGCCCATGTAAATGGAGTCCAGTTTTTGCTACCTTTGTTAAATTCAATACCAAATTTACCAGAATCAGTTATCATATCTGGAAAAATTGCACCAATCCATACAGATTTACCTGTAGTATCAGATGTTGAACCTAATAATGAATAACCATCTTTTGGCATATATTTAGTATGAGCAACTGAAGCAAATACAATAGTTTCAGCTAAAAAGTCACTATCTTCATCAATCATATCAAGGCCATTAACTTCTAATGAAAGCGCAGTTACACATGCATTTCCAGCAGGAGCAGATTTTACATCATTTGCATTTGTTCCATCAACTATTTTTCTACCTTTAGTATTTATAATCATCATTCTTTGACCCATAAGTTTATATGTACCATTATCATAAATATTACCTAAAATACCAGCTATGTTTACAGCTTTATCTCTTTCAGTTGTAGCATTACCTGTAAATGTTTTAAGTGTTCCATCATGTGCATACATTTTGTTTACTCCATGAACACCATCATGAGCTCTACCATATAGAACTTTTAAATAAGAACCTTCTGCTTTAGTGAAACTCTCACCAAATTTTATCATCATTGCATCAATTTCCATATTAGTAACATGAGCTAAAGGAGAAGTTGGTTCTTTTGTATTTGTTCTATGGTTTGCAAGAAAACCACCACTTGCTTGTCTTCTTCCTGCACTATATGTCATATCATTATCTGCTGTATATAAAAGATAAGCTTCTTTTAGTTTAAACTCATTATTATGTGCTTTTGAAGCAGCTTGCCAAACTTTAAAAGAACTGTCATTGTTACCAGGATGTCCACCCCAAACATTATTTATGCCAAACTTACCTCTAAATACTATGCTATCAGTAGGACTTGATGCCATATCTAAATATAATCTAGTAGATAATATATCGTTAGTTTCTTTATGTCCAGCACCTTCATTAAAGTAGTTACCTTTGTTATCTTTAACACTTATAAAATCTACGCTATTTCTAAAATCAATACTAAATTTTATATTATCATATGCATCATGTGCTTTTACAGCACTAAGTTTTTTATTTGACTTTTTTAATTTTTTTTCTAATTTCTTGATATCTTTTTCAAGTTTACTTAATCTATCAGCAGTAGTATCTGCAGCAAATGAATTTGTTGCTAATAAAGCGATAGTACTAAGAGTTAATAATTGTTTTTTCATAATATACCTTATATTTATTTATAAAAAAAGGCTAGTTTTATCAACTAACCTTTTGTATGTATTAATCATTAAAGATTAACAAGATGGAACATTTCCTGAATCGTTAGCAAATTCATAGAAGAAGTCATAATAATGATCCATGTACTTAGCTTTAAATGCTTTATCTTTAGCAGCTGGACAGATAGATTTAATCTCATCTTTTAAAGTTTCTTTTAAACCTTCCCATTCTTCTTGTGAATGTTTAGCAGCAATTTTTCCACCTGTCATTCCACAAGTCTTTTAACATATAGCTTTTGACCTTCAGCTAAAAATATTTTGCCAAATATTAAAAATTTTATAATGGTAAGTAGTGGAAAGGGTGGAGTAGGAAAATCAACTACTGCTGTAAATTTAGCTATTTCTTTAGCAAAACTTGGAAAAAGAGTAGGGCTTCTTGATGCTGGTGTATATGGACCAAATATTCCAAGAATGATGGGAATTGATGGGCAAGAACCAATATTTTTAGGTAATAAAATTAAACCAATTATGGCACATGGTGTTCAAGTAATGTCAATAGGTTCATTAGTTGCTAGAGGTTCAGCTCTTATGTGGAAAGGTGTTATGGTAACATAAGCAATAGAACAAATGGTAGAAAATATTTTATGGAATGATGTTGATATCTTATTATTTGATATGCCTCCTGGAACTGGTGATGCACAAATAACACTTGCACAAAATCTTCCAGTAACAGCTGGTATATGTGTTACAACACCACAAAAAGTTGCACTTGATGATACTATAAGAAGTTTAGATATGTTTAAAAATTTAAATATACCAATAGCAGGTATAGTTGAAAATATGAGTGGATTTATTTGTCCAGAAACAAATAAAAGATATGATATTTTTGGAAAAGGTACAACTTCATAGCTTTTAGAACCTTTTGATACAGATCTTCTAGGAGAAATCCCAATTGAAATAGTTATAAGAGAAGGTGGTGATACTGTAGTACCAATATCTGTTGTTTTACCAAATTGTGAAACTTCATTAAAATATGATGAAATAGCAAATAAACTTTTAAAAAATTTAGAAGATACTAATTCAAACGGTGGAGTTGATAATAGCTCAATCCAAGCTACTAAGTTTTAGATATTTATAGCTAATATTTATTAGCTATAAATTTATTTTTTTATTTTTATAAATTGCCCACAACCTTTGTGAGGTTTTCCATTATGTGTTTTATACTCTTTTGCACCTTCTTTAAAAAGTTTAAATCGTTGACATTCATCTTTTACTTTACATATATCATTATCACATGCTAATATTTTTTCTTCCATAATTTTTCCTTTAAATAAAAAAAGCGTAGTATTTAATACTACGCTTTTGTTTTGATAATTAAATTTTAATCATCAAGTTCTAAAACTCTATCTGCAATAAATACTAATAAAACAAATACACCAATAGCACCAACACCTATTCCTAATTCAGTCATAGTTGGAACATAATCAGTTATAAGAGTCGGAGTTTCTTGATATACTCTAGTAGTCATTGTTTGCATAGGAGCTAATTGAATTCCTTCAACAACATTTATTCTAGAATACATTATCCCAACTAATCCAAATACAGAAGCTATACAAAATATACCAACTTTTTCTTTTGAACCAAATGCAGCAACAAATAATGGAAATATAATACCTAATCCTAATTCATAAATTAAGAAGTTACTACTTGTATACATATAGTTAATAGTATTTGCTGATTCAGGAACACTTCCATAAACACCAGATATATATCTTACTAGATACATAATTAACAATAATGATAATAATGCAACAGATACTTTTTCTAAAGCTAATACAGCTTTAACATAGTTTTCTTTGTCAAATATTACAGTAATAATTGTTAATAAAAATATTCCAGCTAAAATTGCAGTTACCATAAATTCTATTTGATAAAATATTCCACTTGAGAATAATCTAGCATTCAGATTTCCAAAAATAGATCCTGCAGTTAAAACAGAAGAATTTGCAAAAATAATAGCAAATAATGCAAATATTTTAGTTGGTCCCATATTTTTAGAATATGATACAAATGTAATCACTGTAAATAACATAAATAATGGGTAAAATACTCCAAGCCAAAATAATGCAGAAGTAGGATTTCCACTTAATGCAGTATATATAACCATTGTTACAGGATGTCCTACTTCGAATAAAAATGCAGTAAATCCAGCAAATAAAGATAATAATCCAATAACTAATAATCTTTTAATTAATGGTTTAATTATATCTATTTCAAAAAATATTCCACTAGCCGCAGTAACAATACTTCCCATTGCAAGAGCAACAAAAAATTCGTAAGATGCAACTAAGAATCCCCATGGGTGTTCTCTTGTAACATTAAACGCATGATGACCATGAGCAAAAAAGTTACTAACTCCATAAATATAAAATGCAATTAATGCAATAGTCACAGTAGCAATTGCCAAAGTAATTGCATTTTTTTCAAATCCAAAAGATATATTTTCTTTTAGAGGTAAATAATCATTTAATTTCACTACGTTCTCCTTATGTTAGGTAAAATAATTTAGGATTAGTACCAAGATGTGATTTTAAAGAAAAATGTTCTCTTGTTCTAAGTACTTCACTAATTTCACTATTTGGATCATCTAAATCACCAAAAAGTCTTACTTTTGTTGGACATGTATTTTGACATGCTGTTGTTGTTTCGCCTCTTGCAATTCTTGTTTCTGCACAGAAATTACATTTATCAACAGTCATTGTTCTATCATCAACGTATCTTGCATCGTAAGGACAAGCTTCTATACAATACGAACATAAAATACATTTATCAGAATCTACTCTTACTACACCATTTTCATCAGTATAAGTAGCTTCTGTAGGACATACATCTTCACAAGGAGCATCATCACAATGTTGACATTGTGATGGATAAAATGTATTTGAAACAATATCTAAAAACGGATATTGCCCTTTTAATTCAGTTATACCAACCCAAATTCTATGCTTATCAGCACCTCTTAAAATACCATTTTCTTCTTTACAAGCTGTTTCACAAGCTTTACAATTGATACAGTTTTTGTAATCAAGTGCCATTCCATATCTTGCCATAAACTACACCTTTCTTATTTCTACATTTGTTTCATGCATTGCTGCTGCACCATATACAGGTTCAACAACGTCTTCAATAAGAGCATTATCATTTCCACCACTTCTATACGCAAGTCCTAGTTCATGACTCTCTTCACCAAAACCGTGAATAAAGAATACTTGATTAGGAGCAATTTTTTCTGTAGGGTATGCTTTAATTCTAGTACTTCCAATACTTGAACTTACTTCTATTAAATCACCAAATTTGATTGATTTTTTAGCAGCAACTCTTTTGTTGATCCAAATATAATTTTCAGGAAGTAAATCTCTAAGCATTGCATTATTTGAAGTACCACTTTGAGTAAATTGTGCATGTCTTCCTGTAAGAAGTTTAAATTTACCATCTGGAACACTAAAGTTATAATCATCTCTCCACACTGGCATTGAATCAATACCTTTTTTAGCTAGAGATTTAATATTACATTCTAATTTACCAGAAGCAGTTTTAAGTTTACCACCTCTTACACTATATGATTTTTTCTTTTCAGGATAGTATTGGAATTGGTTTGCACCAAGTTGTTTATAATATTTATCCATTTTTGGATAGAAAACACCATTATGATGTAATTCACTTGCTGCTTCTTCTCCATATACTGATGCTACCATAGGATGATTAACTTCTTCTTGAGATTGTTTAAATGGTAAAGTAATATCAAATTCAGAATATGTTTCTTCTAATCCATCTTCTTCAATTGCTTCTTGAACATCTTCATCATGTTTTTTAGTTATTTCAAATAAAGGTTTAGAAATTTTATTTGTTAAACCTCTCATTATTTCCATAACTGGTTTTGTTTCATATAATGGATCAATTACTTTATTTCTAACTGCAATAGAAGGTTCAACCCCTCCAAATGTTTTAACAGGATCAGTTCTTTCTAAATATGTACATTCTGGTGATATAACATCAGCATACATAACTGTATCACTTGGCATAGTATCAATACATACAACTAAATCCATTTTTTTAAGCATAGAAGCAGTTTTTTTGTTATTTGGTATATTCATCATTGGATTATGTTTATAACAGAACATTCCTCTTATGTTATAAGGAGTTTTGTCTTCTAGGTATCTATTTCTAAATGATAACCAAGAACCACCACCACTAACAATTGCACAATCATCATAAGGCATTTCACCTTTTTCAAATTTTGCTTTTTTCTTAATAGCTCTAGCTTCGGCTTGTGCATAAAGTGGTTCTAACCCTTCATGTTTACCAAGTTTAAGTTTACTACCAAAAATTAATCCACCTTTACAATCAATCGCTCCATGTAAACCTTGGAATATTGCCATTGCTCGTCTTAATTGGAAATCATTTTTTGCAAATGTAGATCTTCTTCCTGGATAATATACAGCTCTTGGTGCTGCTGCTGCAAATTCTCTTGCAGTTTTGTAAATATCACTTGCTTTTATACCAGTAATTTTTTCAGCCCATTCAGGTGTATACTTATTAGATAGAATACTTTCTTTATATTCTTCAAAACCATTAAAATGCTCATCTATATAAGATTGATCTTGTAAATCTTCTGATAATGTTACATAAGATAATGAAAGAACAAATGCTAAATCAGTTCCAGGATTAATAGCTAACCATTTATCTGCTTTTGCAGCAGTATTAGTAAATCTAGGATCAACACATACAAGTTTAGCCCCTCTACCTTTTGTTCTTTTAAATGCAGTCATTGTATCTGGTGTTACAATAGCTTCAGCTCTATTAGCTCCTGCCATAATAATAAATTCAGCATTATCTAAATCTGCTTGTGGGTATGCACCAAGTGTAACACCATATCCAGCAGTTACAGTTTGTAAACAAATTGAACCATGATTTAACCAGTTTGTACTACCAAATGCACCATAAAATTGTTTAAATGTATGTTCAGCCATACCTTCACCAGCACAAAATAACATTGAAGATCTATTATCTTCTTCTTCTTCAAGAATTTTTGCAAGACCAGGAAATTTATCTGTACCATTTAAGATTGCTTCATAAGCTTCATCCCATGTTACGGCTTTAAATTTACCTTCACCTTTTTTACCAATTCTTATCATAGGTTGTTTTAACCTATCTGGATCATAAAGTGCTTGTATACCAGCATTTCCTCTTGCCCAAAGCATATTTTTTGATTTGGGAAACATTGGATTAGGATCTAGTTTTGTAACCATTCCATCTTCAACTCTTGCAATTGCAGCACATTTATTTACACATATTTCACATAATGTGGCAACGTCATGACTTTTGCTAGTTCCTGTTTTTGTATTTAAGTTACTAATATTTCCAGTGACTTTCTGAGAAGTATGACCATTAGCAAATATATTACTAAAAAACGAACCACCTACGACGCTAAATGCAACAGTTCCCTGTATAAACTTTCGTCTTGATATTTCTATTTCCATAAATACTATTCCTTTTATATAATATAAAAAAAAATTAATTATTTAATTTAAATACTAATACAATTTTACTTTTATTGAACATAACTACATATAATAATAATAATAATATTAAATTATAAAGAAAAGTAACACTATATTTATAAGGAAAAACTATATATAAAATTAGAAAAAATTATATATATTTAAGTTCTTTTTAAAATAGTTGATACTATACTCTTATCAGAATTAATATTTAATAGTGTAAATAATAATTAATAAAATTTTAAGGAATTAATATGGCAAGACTTGTTGTTTTAGGTGGTGGTGTTGCAGGACATACAACTGCTACATTCGCTGCAAAATGGTTAGGTTCATCACATGAAGTTGTAGTTGTGACTCCAAATGCAAAATGGAACTGGATCCCATCAAATATTTGGGTAGGTGTTGGAGAATTAACAAAAGAAGATGTTACTTTTGATTTAGCTCCAGTTTATAAAAAAGGTGGTATTACTTATGTTCAAGCAAAAGCAGTATCATTAAATCCAGAAGGAAAAGAAGGTTCTGATAAGCCTTTTGTAACTGTAGAACATACAGGTGCTGAAAAAGCTGGACAAGTAGAAGAAATAGAATATGATTATGTAGTAAATGCTACTGGTCCTAAGCTTAACTTTGATGCTACACCTGGTTTAGGTGATGGTAATGGTCAAATGGGTTCTCATACAGTTTCTGTATGTACTGCTGATCATGCTGTTCATGCATCGCATGAACTTAAAGTTGCAATTGACAAAATGAAAAATGGTCAAAGACAAAGATTCTTAATTGGTACAGGTCATGGTATGTGTACATGTCAAGGTGCTGCGTTTGAATATATTTTCAATATTGAACATGAGCTAAAAAAAGCTGGTGTTAGAGATATGGCTGATATGAAATGGATTTCTAATGAATCATTCCTAGGTGACTTTGGAATGGGTGGACTTCATATGAAAGTTGGAGGATATGTAGTATCTTCTAAACTATTCGCTGAGTCTTTATTTGCAGAAAGAGATATTGATTGGATTATTGGTGCACACCCTACTAAAGTTGAAGATTCTAAGATAGAATATGAGCAATTAGATGGTACTATGCATGAAGAAGAATTTGATTTTGCTATGCTTATCCCACCATTTGCTGGTGTTGGAATTAAAGCATTTGGAAAAGATGGTTCAGATATTACTGATACAATTTTTGCTCCAAATGGATTTATGAAAGTTGATGCAAATTATGCAGCTGGTGCTTACGAAAACTGGAAAGCTTCAGATTGGCCTAAAACATACCAAAATCCTACATATGCAAATGTATTTGCTGCTGGTATTGCTTTTGCTCCACCACATTTAATTTCTAAACCAATGAGTTCACCAAATGGTACTCCAATCAACCCAACTCCTCCAAGAACAGGTATGCCTGCTGGAATTATTGGTAAATTAGTTGCTCATAGTATTTGTGATTTAATTACAAAAGGTTCTGATGCTAAGTTACATGAAGGTTCTATGGCTGAAATGGGTGCTGCTTGTGTTGCATCTGCTGGTAAAGGTGTATTTACTGGAACAGCTGCTGCTATGACAGTTTATCCTGTTGTTCCTGATTTTGAAACATACCCAGGAACTGGTAGAGATACTGATTATACATTTGGAGAGATTGGACTTGCAGGTCACTGGATTAAACATATCCTTCACTACTTATTTATATGGAAAGCGAAGCTTAAGCCAGGTTGGACTTTAATCCCAGAATAAAATAATATAATTTCTATCTTATTTCTTCGTTAGTTAATGACTCATTTACTGAAGTAAACTTCATCATTAACTGACTTTAACAAAGATAAAAATATTATTTATATATAAAATAAAAAATAAAAAGGAAACACTATGAAAAAAGAAGAATTAAATTTTGCAAAGAATGATAACTTTACTTTAACAATGATTCCAGGATCATTTGCTAAAAAAATGAGAACTTGCCTTATCTGGCAAATATTCAGATTTTTAGCTATTAACATTAAAATGTTAGTAGTTGTTAGTAAAAGTCACTAGTAATACCATAATTGGTATAATATTTAAAATAGCAAACCAGCTATTTTAAATTGAAAAAATGAATATTAAATATATTTATTTTTTCAATTTAAAGAAGAAGAAATGATAAAAGAACTTATAAAATATCCACATAGTTTAAGCAAAGAGTTTAATGCACCAGTTAGATTTTTTGATGAAAACTTAAATACTCTAATCCAAGATTTAAAAGATACAATAGATGCTAATAATCTTCAAGGATTAAGTGCATACCAAATTTCAAATCCATATAACGTAGTTGTTGTAAAACAAGATGAAGCATTTTTAGTACTAATAAATCCAAAGATATATCAAAATAATGGTTCAATTACAACAAATGAATCAACAACATATTTTGGTGACATTACAGCAAGTATAACTAGATCATCTGAGATAAAAATCACATATGAAGATATAAATGCTAATACTAAATATTTAACGGCAAATGATGAGTTTGCAGTACTTATTCAAAGAAAAATTGATTATACATTTGGTGGTACAATAAGATATAGATTAGATGATAAAAAACAAGATGAATTTGATATGAAACTTGAGTTTGGAAATGATGCTTTTGATAATGCTTCTTGTTCTACAAGTACATTTAAAGATAAAATTGCAAATCTTGCTAAATATATAACGGCATTTTCTTTTATATCATTACTACTAGTGTTTATATTAGATGATAAAAATGATTTATTGCTAGCAGATGCACAAAGTTATATGATGATTACAGTATTGTCTTTAATACTGATATATGTACCTTATGGTTATTATGAAGGGCAGCAAAATAAGGGATGTACTTCTTGTCAAATTGGAAATATTTTAGGAACAGCAGTAATTGCATTTTTAAAATTAAGTGTATTATTTACACTTAATTATTTTATATTTTAATTATTTACTATAAAAGTTTACTAAACTTCTATAGTATTAATAATATCCATAATAGTTTGAGTGTTTTCATCATCTTTATAATTTTCTTGAATCTCTAAAAATTGATCTAAATTATCTAATAAAAGCTTTACTAATGAAGGATCAAAGTGTGTTCCTGCATCATCTTCCATTATCTCTAAAACAGTACTTAAACTCATTGGTTTTTTATAACATCTTTTTGATGATAGTGCATCAAATACATCTGCAACAGCAATTATTCTTGCATATAAGTGTATATCTTCACCTTTTATATTGTTTGGATAACCTTTTCCATCCCATCTTTCGTGATGTTGAAGAGCTATTATATGACCAGCTTTAAGTACTGGAAAATCATCAGCACCTTCAAGCATTTTTGCACCAAGAATTGAATGTTGTTTCATTATTTCAAATTCATTACCTTCAAATCTACCAGGTTTTAAAAGAATTTTATCTGGAATACCAACTTTCCCAATATCATGTAAAGGTGCAGCATATAGAATCAATTCACATTCTTCTTCATTTAATCCATATAGTTTTGCTAATAAAGCAGAGTAATAACTCATTCTTTTTATATGTCCACCAGTTTCTAAATCTCTAAACTCACTAGCAAGTCCTAATCTAATTGAAATTTCATATTCAGTTTTTTTAGCAAGTTTTAATGTATTTTCTAATTCTTGTGTTCTTTGTTTTACTTCTTCTTCTAAAGTTACTTTTTGATTCTCAACAAGCTTATAATATTTATTTAATTTTGCATAGTTTAAAGTACGTGCAGTTAATATATCTATATCATAAGGTTTTGTTATAAAATCATTTGCTTTTAATGATATAGCATCAAATTCTTTTTCAACATTAGCAGTTACCATAATAACTGGAAAGTTATTTAGTTCAGGTCTTTGTCTTATTGCTTTTAGTGTTGAGATACCATCAAGTATAGGCATTGAAATATCAAGTAATAATACATCAAATGACTGCTTTTCTAAAATATCTAAAACTTCTTGACCATTAATTACATATGTAATTTCAACATTTTCATAATCCATAAAAGCAGCTTCGATTAAGTCCAAATTGAACTGTTCATCATCTGCTGCTAAAATTGAATATTTTTCATTCATAACTTACTCCATGGGTAATTTAACAATATGTTACTATTTTTTGACTACAAGTTGTATTAAATAGTTACATAATAAATATTTTTTTAATAAATAATTATTGTTTAGTATGGTAACATATATATAATAAAAATAAGAAAAGGCGAATTGTGAAAAAAACAAAAATTCGAATATCAATACTACTTGTAGTATTTTTCATTGTATCTGTTTGGACTACTAATATTATTATTGAAAATAATAAAGAAAATACATTGAAAATTTCTTTGAATAATCACAAAGAGATCTTATCAAGAAACTATCAGATGATAATGTATGATCAAAAGTTTAAATCTAGTACAATATTTGAAAGAACATTTAATAATGAAAAAGTATTAAATATTTTAAAATATGCCAACAATACAAATGATGAAATTGTATTAAGTGATTTAAGAGATGGACTTAAAAAATTACTTATTGATGATTATGAGATATATAAAAAAGATGGAATATTACAGTTTCATTTTATTTTTCCAAATAATGTTACATTTTTAAGAATGCATAAGCCTAGTAAATTTGGTGATGATTTATCAAAAGTAAGATTAGATATTGCATGGGTAAATGAAAATAGAAAAGAACTACATGGTTTTCACAAAGGTAAAACAACGCATGGTTTTAGACACTTACGACCAATATTTGCTATTGATGGTACTTATTTAGGTGTAATTGATGTTTCTTTTACAAGTGGAACATTGCAAGATAGATTAAATAATGTGAATAAATTACATACACACTTTTTAGTTAATAAAAATATATTTAATTCAAAAGTATGGGATAGAGATAATATAAAATCAAGATATCTTATGTCTTTTGAATCTGATGATTTTATGATTGAAATTGGAAATCATCTAAGTCGAGAAAAAGTACTAAACAATAGAGATAAATTTGCTGATATAAAAGATGATATTAGTTCTAATATGAAATATGAAAAAGAATTTTCATTGATAAAATATACTGATAAATATGTTGCTATTTCTTATTATCCAATCAAATCTTTGGTATCAAATGAAGTATCAGCTTGGCTTGTATCATATACAAAAGATGAAAATATAAGAGTTACTATTGAAGAAGCTAAAAATTTATTGTATGTATCTATTGTATTATTATTTATTTTATATATTTTCTTATTTAGAATATTAATACAACGACATATACTGGACGAACAAGTTAAAAAGCAAACTCAATCTTTGGCAAAAGCAAATAAAGAATTGAATGATATTAATATCATTATGAAAAATCAAAGTAAAGAAACAATTAACCTACTAGAGCAATATAAATATACAGTTGATAGTGCATTGATTGTTTCAAAATCAAACTTAGAAGGGATAATTACATTTGCAAATGATAATTTCTGTAGACTTAGTGGTTATACAAGAGATGAACTACTAGGAGAACCTCATTCTAAACTAAGAGAAAAAAGTGTACCAAAAGAATTATTTAAAGAGTTATGGAATACTATTCAAAGTAAAAATATATGGAAAGGTAGCTATGCTAATAAAGGTAAACATAGTATTTATCATGTAAAAGCAACAGTAGCACCTATATTAGATATAAATGGTGAAATTATTGAATATATGTCAATAAGAGAAGATATTACAGAACAAATTGAATTAGAAAATAAAGCAAAGCAATTATTAAACAGATCTCAAGAAATTATGAATTCTCAAGATAGTTTAATTATCATTTCTAGTGCAAGTGAAATAATTGAATCAAATAAAAAATTATTTGATATCACAGGATTAAAAGATCTTGACGATTTCTTATTAAAACATAAATGTGTTTGTGAATTATTTATACCTAAAGATGGTTATTTAAAAGAAAGTACTCAAGATAAGGCTTGGTTTGAACCAATATTTGCAAAACCAAACGATATACATAAAGCAATAATTAAAGATATCTATACAGGTAAAGATATAATATTTGAAGTAAAAGCAAATCAAATAACACTTGATGGAAATAATTTTACAATCTTTACTTTCTCTGATATTACAGCAGTAGAAAAAATAAGAGAAGAAGCAGTCGCATCTCAAAAAGCAAAAAGTGATTTCTTGGCAAATATGTCGCATGAAATTAGAACACCTATGAATGGTATTTCAGGATTTTTACAGTTACTTGAAAAAACTAATCTTGATGCAAAACAGACAAAGTATTTAGATATTACACAATCTTCTATGAAAACACTACTGCAAATTATTAATGATATATTAGATTTCTCAAAAATAGAAAGTGGAAATATGACATCTGAAATGTTAGATGTAAATCCTTTTACAGATTTATATAAATCATTTATGTCATTTTCAGCAAAAGCAGATGAAAAACAAATTGAATATAAAATAAATATTGATGAGAATTTACATAGTTGTTATTTAATGGATCAGTTGCATCTACACCAAGTTATTCAAAATTTAATTAATAATGCAATGAAATTTACACCTGAAAATGGAAAAATAAGTGTTAATGTTCAAAGAATTGAAAGTATTAATAATATTGATAAAATTAAATTTTCAGTAGTAGATACAGGTATTGGAATAGCAAAAGAAAATCAAGAAAAGATATTACAAGCATTTTCCCAAGCTGATAATTCAACAACTAGAAAATTTGGTGGAACAGGGCTTGGACTTAGTATTAGTAAATCACTTACAACGCTGATGGGTGGAGAACTAAAAATTAATAGTGAAGAAAATAAAGGAAGTGAATTTTACTTTGAACTTGAGTTGGAAAAATCAAATAACTGTGAAAAAATAAATGAAATATTACCAGCTAATATTACACTATTATTTGAAGAAGAATGTAAAGATAGTGAGAATGTAAAATCACAACTTAAAAGTTTTGAAGTTTTATATTCATGTATAGGTACTATTAATGAATTTGAATTTAAAAATAAATATAACAATATTGTTATAACAAATAGTATAGGTCATTCAAATAAAATAAAAGAGTTATATAATAATGATATAAAAATTATTTTACTTAATGAAGATAATTATACTACTAAGTATAAAAATTTTGAAATTATAAATAAATATAATTTAAACTCATCAAAATTATTTAATATACTATTATCATATGGATTGATTTCAAATAATTTAAATAGTCAAAACGTAATCAAAAAATTGAATATATTAATTGCTGAAGATTATGAAATAAATAGAATTTTACTTGAAGATATATTAAGTCAATATGAGAATGTTACTTTTAAATTTGTTGTAAATGGACAAGAAGCTGTTGATACAATACTTGATGCAACCGAAAATGAGTTTGATTTTATATTTATGGATATTAATATGCCAGTACTTGATGGTATTGAGGCAACAAAAGTAATAAGACAAAAAGACATTAGTACTCCTATTATTGCACTTACTGCAAATGCCCTTGAAGGGGATAAAGAAAAATTCTTAAGTATTGGAATGAATGACTATTTATCAAAACCTATTGATATTGATGAACTTGATAAAATAATAAAATATTATATGATTCAAAAAAACGATGTTTTACTTGAAGATATGATAGAAAAAGAAGATGAAAGAAGTAACGTGAAAGAAATAACACAAGAAGATATTAAAAATGCTATTAATACAACAATGGCTAAAATGAAATTCCCTGAAAAAATTGTAATGAAATTGTTTAATAGTTATGTAAATGGTGCAACTAAATTACTTATTAAATATGAGGAAGGTTTGGATACTAATAATTTAGAACTTATAACAAAAGCCGCACATGATTTAAAAAGTTCATCTCAAACATTGAATTTTAATGATATAGGCGCATTGGCTCAAACAATAGAAAGTAAATCTACAAATAATGATGACTTTGAATATAAAGAATCATTAGAAATATTTAAAACACACTTCCAAAAACTACAAGAATATATTGCAAATAATTAATTTTATTTGCAATATGCAAATTTAGTATTCCACATAAACTTAAATTAAGTATAAATTAACTATAATTCGAACCTGTCTATAGACTTTGGTGAAGTTTTTATAAAGTTTCTTTATAAAGGTTACTTTATAAAAAGTTGGTAATAGTT
>Ga0256826_1000604_pt1 | contig 21938 bp, 19 predicted proteins | sample CV79metaG_FD_185975 | JGI IMG/M metagenome (GOLD analysis project Ga0256826, IMG submission 185975) | Hydrothermal vent microbial communities from East Pacific Rise, Pacific Ocean - CV79 | ecosystem: Environmental > Aquatic > Marine > Hydrothermal vents | place: Pacific Ocean: East Pacific Rise...
TCCGGTTTAGTCTTGGACTTAGTTTTTAGAGTTTTCTATTTTTATAAAGAGAGGCTAGGGGTGATGCGCTGAGTCCGTGGAGTATGATACTTAGTAAAATAGTGAGGCTGATAACACCAAAAAGTGTCTCATGCCCTGCAATAACATCGACTTTTTGAGCAACTATCATTACATATAAAATAGAAGCAATCCCCCGGGGTCCAAACCATCCAATAAATAGATTGCTAAACAGAGAAAGTTTGAGCCCTATAAGACTAATAGCCACAGGTATCATACGAAATAGGGTTAGACTTAAGAGTGAATAGATGAAAACGTTGAGGTTCCAAAACTCTATAGTAACGGGGATATAGGCAATACCAAAGATTAAAAAGCTCATTAAAATTAAAATCTCACCCTCACTCTCTAAAAAGTCTTTGCGTTCACTATCAATGACATTGGAAAAATTTCCAAAAAAGAGACCGGAGATAAAAGCAGCAATAAAACCATTTCCACCTAAGTACTCTGCAATATAAAAAGAGAGGATTGCTAAGGCAACAGGAGAGAGGTTTTTGTAAGTATCTTCTACCCACCTTTTTTTAATGGCAAAACCTAAGCTTTTTGCTCCGATAAAGCCACTCAAAGCACCAAAAATAAAACCTAATAAAATCTGCTCTAAAAGATAGGGAAACCAAGCATAGTTTGCTCCTAGTTCTTGTTTTCCTGCCATCAATAAAATTACAGTAATTAGTAGTGGAAAAACAATCCCATCATTCAGACCACTCTCCACGTTGATGTTGTCACGGATACGTTCAGGTACATTTGTATCACTAACAACAGCCTTGCCTAAAGCCGCATCGGTAGGGGCTAAGATGAGCGCCATCAACAGTAAGTTGATAAGAGGTTCATTAGGGAAGAATAGGGTGGCACTGAAGCTTGAAAAGACAATGGTTAGAGGAAGCCCTATAAAAAGAAGACGTGCTGCAATGCTCCACTCTTTTTTAAAAACTTTGAGGTTGATAGAAGACGAATCTGTAAACAGTACAATAACAAGGGCAATTTCGGCGATGGTTTTAATGATATTGGAATCAATATCAATGGTAGAAACTCCTAATCCTAATGGGGAAAGAAAAATACCAATAATTAGAAAAACCATTGGACCTGAGATATTATAAGTTTCAAGTTTTTTAGAGAAAAATCCATAAACTAAGATGATAAACGCAATAACAAAAATGATGAGCTTTTCATCCATGGAGTAGGGCCTTTAAAATGATAGTTTAAGTATAGCAGTTTTAGACCAAAGCGCAATGTTAGGTGATTTAGCTTAACCCTCTAGTACTGACAACTTCTCTTCATAAAGTACTTCAAGTGCATCAAACTCTTCTTGTGCAACCTCAAGTCGCTCAAAACTACTCTCAACTAATCCTTCCTCTTTAGATATAAGTTGTGAAAGTTCCATGATTTTTGAGTTGTCACCACTGTTTGATGCTTCGATAAGTTCTTGGTGATGTTGTTCTAGAAGTTCCTCATTGTCGATAATAGTACTTTCAAGTTTTTCAAGCTCTTTTTTAAGAGGATTGGTCTGTTTGTTACGCTCTTGGATTAAAGCCGTTCGAAGTTTTTTGTTCTCTTTTTTATTAGTCTTTGAAACGGCTTTTTTAGGAGTCGTGTCTGCTTCCTCTTCCCAACCAATCTTCTCTAAAAAGAGATCATACCCACCATCAAAATACTCAGCACCCCCTGAAGCAAAGATGATAAGACGGTCACAAACACGGCGTAGTAGTTCTTCGGAGTGGGTAACGATGATAACGGATCCCTTGAAACGCTTAATAGCGAGGGTTAAGGCTTCGATAGAGTCCATATCAAGATGATTGGTAGGTTCATCAAGGAAGAGGAGGTTTACTGGTTTTGCGACGATTTGACCGAGCATAACACGCGACTTTTCACCCCCTGAGAGTAGGGAGACTTTTTTATCCGCATTGTCCCCACTAAACATCATGGCACCTGCGATCGAACGTACCTGTGCAGCACCCATTTTGGTGTCTGCACTATGGATTTCATCTAATACGGTGTTGTTTGGGGTAAGTCGTGCGATATTGGTTTGACCAAAGTGGGCGAATGTCATACTAGGATGGGATGTGACATCGCCACTAAGTTGTTTTAACTCACCAGCAAGGGTATTTAAAAGGGTTGACTTTCCTTTACCATTTTTCCCGATTATGCCTAAACATTCTCCTTTTTCAAGGGTAAAGCCAATCTCTTTAAACAAAATATTGTCAGGGGTATATCCAAAACTAAGTGACTTGACATCAAGAAGAACTTTTGAGGGGGTTTCTTTGAAGTTAAAGTCAAAAGCTAGCGTATTGTCAAAACCTAAGTCATCAAGGCGTTCCATCTTTTCAAGTTGTTTGACTTTTGACTGGGCAAGGGCAGCAGTAGAAGCACGTGCCTTGTTTTTTGCAATAAAGGTCTCAAGCTCTTTGACTTTTTTATCTTGGGCGATTTTCTGTTTTTCATGCAGTTCATCATTGGACTGGAGTTGTTCATAAAATTTATGAGTGTTTCCTTGGACTAGGGCAAGTGAACGCCGTACAATGCCCATAGTATGAGTACAAACGCTGTCCATAAAATCACGGTCATGTGTAATTAAAATTACTTCACCTTCAAAGGCACGTAAAAAGCTACGAAGCCAACGAAGTGAGAGAATATCAAGGTAGTTGGTAGGTTCATCAAGCAGGAGAAGGTTGGGTTCGGTGACAAGGAGTTTAGCAAGATTAATACGGATCTGATAACCTCCTGAAAATGAGAGCGGATCTTTCTCCAAATCTTCTTGTACAAAACCTAAACCAAATAGGATTTTCTCAACCTTATAAACGTTGTATTGATCCTCTTCACTCAGTGCTAGTGTTGCCTCTTCTCTAAGTGTTTTTTCACTAAACTCAAGGTGCTGACGTAGGGTACCAATCTTGTAGTTTTTAGGAATGATAACGTCACCTTCATCATGACTCTCTTCGCCTAGTATCATCTTAAATAGGGTCGACTTCCCACTACCATTACGACCGACAAGACCGATACGGTTTCCTGAATTGAGTTTAAAGTTGAGTTGACTAAACAGCTCTTGAGAGGCAAAACTTTTAGAAATATTGGTGAGTTGAATCATAAAAAGGCTCTTTAAAAAAATATATCGCATTATAGCAAATGCCTAAAAATAAGAGCTAAGGTAGCAAAAACGTTATAATAGTTAAATAGAGTAATAGAAAAAGGTCAAAATATGCAGGGAAATATGAAAGTTTATTATACCGTCCAATGTGACAACGATATTAGCACTGATGTGACATTAGAACAGATTTTAAGTAGTGAAAAAATAATAAAACTGATAAAACTAGAGTTTGCCAAAAAATCGACACACTTAGAAATAGAACAACTAGTAGAATCACTAGGTGTTGTCGCGCGTATTAAAAGTAGTAAAATGATTTATGAGTTTGAGATGCTCAAAGATGACTTTGTGGATGCACTAACCTTTGCAGAAGAGGATGCCAAGAAAAATAAGCGACTCAAAAAGAGTTGTCAAGGTGTTGAATTGGTAGATATTGTTACTCTTTAGTTTGTTGATATAGGATAAAGTATCTCCTATATATTGTGATAACCAAAATGAGAATACAAGGAGTTGAAATGCGATTTTTGATGTTGTTATTATTGCCCTTATTAGCTATGGCAGATTTTATAGAGATAGATAGTAATGAAATCTTACAAGCTCATAATGAACTCCGTGCGAAGCATTTTAATGCTCCTTTGAAATACTCAAAGATGTTAGCGCTGAGTTCACAAACATGGGCACTCCATCTTGCTCAAGAAGAAGGGTGTAAGATGGTACACTCTCAGGGTAGTGTTGGTGAGAACTTATTTTGGGCAAGTGCTCAAATACGACAAACAAAGCGTTCAGATGAGACAGAGTGGCGTATTATTCGCTCTACTCAAAGTATTGACAATAAAAAGCCAGTGCAAGATTGGTATAACGAAATAGTGTTTTATAATTACATAGAAAACAGCTGCCAAGAGAATGAGATGTGTGGGCACTATACGCAAGTGGTTTGGAAAACAACAAAAGAGGTGGGTTGTGCTGCTTATGAATGTGAAGATAAGTCTCAAGTATGGGTTTGCCAGTATAAACCTGCAGGAAATATTATTGGGCGTAAGCCATTTTAAGTACAAGAAATCCCAATGATTTTTTGCTCATAAGCGTCTGTGATACGCTCTTTTCTTACCTATTTAACTTCAATATGTTATAATCAAAACCAAATAAATATATATTTTAATTCAAACATTTTGCAAAAGAAACTTAATGAAAAAACTCAAAGCCTTTCTCTTTTTATGCTTAACTCCGGCTGCTTTTTTACAAGCAGACACCTTTTCAGGTGAGGAACTTAAGCGTACTATTTACTCAAATTACCGTGAAAACTATCTTATAACGCCAGCAGATGCAGACTCTTTAGGTAAGATATTTTCAGAGGGTATGGTCTATGGGCGTATCCGTTCAAATACCTTTTACTATCGCTGGAATAATGAACTTGATGATAAGGGAACCCATTTAGTGAGTGGTATTGGGGGGTCTCTTATTTATAAAACAGCACCCTATGCTAACTTGGATTTTACGGGGGGCTTGTACTACACTTACTCTATGTTTAATCCAAGTAATAGCCCTTTTGATGCCTATAAATCAGGTAAAGATACTTTTAGCCGTTTTGATTACGCAAACACCGGAAATCAAGGGTTAGGAGTTGTAGGTCAAGCCTATCTTCGTTATCGTGGGTTGCCAAAAACTAACTTAATGATAGGGCGTCAGATTGTAGAGAGCTTTTATACAAAATCGAATGATTCTAAGATGATTCCTAATACTTTTGATGGAATTCTTATGGATACTCGTATTATTGAAGATACACGAATAAAAGTAGGATACTTAGCAAAACAAAAACTACGAGATCATTCTCAAAATCATTCGGTGTTAATGTATGGAGATGATAATTCCACAGCTTCTCAACATCCAGAATGGAGTCAAAATGATGATTCTGCCATGCACAAAGGACTTAGCTATACGCGTCTAAAAGAGGCAGGAGTAAATACAGATATGGGGCTCTTTATAGCAGATATTCAGCATCGTCCCCTAGAAGGACTTCGTGTTAATGCTTCTGCGTATAGTGTACCAACATTGGTCTCAAGTGGTATGTTAGAGGTTAATTATCGTCTTATTTCTGGGAGTGACTTTGTGATTACTCCGGGTGTGCGTTATATCCATCAATTTGATAATGGCGCAGGTGTTATTGGTGGGGCAAACCTTAATGGTGACTTGGCGGGTCAAAGTGGTTCAACAGGTGGGTATAAACAAGCTGATAGTGCTGATGGTGATATGATAGGAGTACGTTTAGTGACACAGTATCAAAACTATAAACTCAACATAGCGTATACCCATATATTTGACGAAGCAGATCTAATTGCTCCTTGGCGCGGTTTTCCAACCTCAGGGTATACCCGTTCAATGGCGCGTTATAATTGGCGTGCAAATATGTCAAGTTATCGTGTGCAGTTAGAGCGAAACTTCGGACAAGCGGGTATCTACGCGGATACTTATATGCAAGCTTCTGTGATGCACACGGATGCTGATGAATCTAAAGGTCAAGATGATGAAACCTATTATTACATCGGTTTTGTTCAAAATATTCCAAGTTTAGTAGATATGTCATGGCGTTTGCGTTTAGGGTATAACGACACTGATGGAGTTGATCCTTCTGGTAATGAGTATGACTCATTAGACTCACGTTTTGAACTGAACTTTTTATTTTAATGAAACTCTTTGTCCTCGCTTTTTTAGTGACAACACTACTTCAAGCACAGACAATTACTATTGCAGTAGCTGCCAATGTTAGCTACGCCATCAAAGAACTTAAAACAGCATTTTTAAAAACCCATCCTGATACACATGTCCAAGTGATACTTGGAAGCAGTGGTAAGCTTACAGCACAGATAAAAAATGGTGCACCGTATGGTCTTTTTATGTCGGCAAATATGAAGTATCCTGAAGCACTTTATGCTGATAAAATAGCTCTAAACTCCCCTGTAGTTTATGCCAAAGGGGGCTTGGCATTTTTAAGTGTAACACCACGTGATTTTTCTCAAGGTATGGCACTTTTAAATAGTAAAAATATTAGAAAAATTGCAGTTGCTAACCCTAAAACAGCACCTTATGGTGTCGCTACCATGACGGCACTAAAAAATGCAAAACTTTATGATGTACTAAAAAAGAAGTTTATTTATGGGGAGTCGATTTCTCAAACGGTTTCATATGCGGTTGTGGCAGCAGATATTGGGATTATAGCTAAGGCATCTCTTTTCAGCGCTAAAATGAAAAAGTATCAAGAAGGTGTTCATTGGAAAACAGTTGATACTCAGTTTTATACACCGATATCTCAAGGTATTGTACTTTTACAAAAAAGCCAAAAGAGTAGTGAATATCAAGCTTTTTATGACTTTATCTTAAGTCCTGAAGCAAAAATAATTTTTAAAAAGTATGGGTACCTAGTTTCATGAACACCATAAAAGCGACTATAAGGCATTTGCAAAGTAGTGAGGGTATCTCTATTGTACATTTTGATGTCTTAGGTGAAGCGATGCGAATGATGGCGCTAGACCTCGATAAAGGTCTGGCAAAAGGCAAAGAAGTAGTTATAGGTGTTAAAGCAACTAACATCGCGTTAGCATTAGAAAAAAACAGTGGTTTAAGTATCTCAAATCAACTTGAAGTGACTATTAGTAAGATAGATTTAGGTGACTTGCTTTGTTGTGTAACATTTACATTTCATAACGAAACATGGGAGAGTGTTATCACTCGTGACTCTGCACTTCGTTTGGACTTTAAAGTAGGTGCGCGTGTTGTTGCTCTTGTGAAGTCAAGCGAACTCTCTATTGTAGAGGTGCTGTAATGGATATAACAAGTTTAGACTTCACTCCTTTTATACTCTCTTTTAAGTTAGCAGGTATAACAACACTGATACTTTTTATCATCGCGATTCCTTTAAGTTGGTGGCTCTCTCGTACACGTTGTAAGTGTAAACCTTTTGTTGAGGCCTTGGTTTCACTTCCTATAGTGCTTCCTCCTTCTGTTATCGGTTTTTATGTTTTAGTGGCACTTTCACAAAACTCACCCTTGGGTACTTTTTTTGAAGAGACCTTTGGGATTAGTTTGGTATTTAACTTTACTGGATTGGTGATAGCCAGTCTGTTTTACTCATTTCCTTTTATGATGCAACCGCTTCAAGGTGGTTTTGAAGCACTTAACAAAAACATGATTGACGCCTCTTTTTTAGCAGGTAAAAACAGCTTACAAACAGTTTTGTTTGTAGGGCTTCCTAACATAAAACCGGCAGTTTTAACGGCTATTATTGTTACTTTTGCCCATACAGTAGGTGAGTTTGGTGTGGTGTTGATGGTGGGTGGATCTATCCCCGGTGAGACAAAAGTTGCTTCGGTTTCTATCTATGAGGCGGTTGAAATGATGGACTACTCATTAGCCCATGTTTATAGTCTTATAATGTTAGTGATGAGTTTTAGTGTGTTATTTGGAGTCTATCTTTTTAACCACCATCATGCTAAACGTATAGGGATTCGCTAATGTTAAAGATAAACATTACCAAGGAGCTACAAGGAAGTTGTGGTGCCATGCAACTTGATGTTAACCTTGAGGTTGAACGTGGATCATTTACAGCCATTGCTGGACCAAGTGGTAGTGGTAAAACAACGCTCTTACGTGTTTTAGCTGGACTTGAAAAAGCGGAGGGTGTGATGCGTCTAGACACGATAACCTTTCAAGATATAAAACAGACGCTAGCGCCACAAAAACGTCATATTGGTTTTGTCTTTCAAGATTATGCTCTTTTTATGAACATGAGTGTCGAACAAAACTTACTCTATGTGGCTAAAGAGAGCGCTTTAGTCAAAGAACTGCTAGAACTAACAAAACTAACAGAGCTGAGAGATAGACTTCCGGCAACGCTAAGTGGTGGACAACAACAGCGTGTTGCCCTCTGTCGTGCGATGATGAAACGACCTAAACTACTTCTAATGGATGAACCCCTCTCGGCACTTGATCCTAAGATGCGAACCGCACTTCAAGCAGATATTTTAAAACTGCATAAAGCTTTTGGAACAACAACGATTATGGTCTCTCATGACCCTAGTGAAATCTACCGTCTGGCCGATAAGGTTATTGTGCTTGAAGAGGGAAAAGTAGTTCAAGTGGGAACGCCAAAAGAGGTTCTTTTAAAGATACAAGGCTCTCAAAAGTTCTCACTTAGAGGCGAAATACTAGAGATACTCAAGGCAGACGTAATTTATGTTGCGGTGATTGCTATTGGACAACAAATTGTTGAGATTGTACTTGATTCAAAAGAGGCAGAGATATTCAAAGTCGGGGAGCAGGTTCAAGTCAGTACCAAAGCCTTTTCGCCTTCAATAAGACATCTAGATTAAACATAATGCTAAGGCAAAGTTTAAACTTCTAAAATGGTTTTAAATGGGCTTGTTTAACGACCTCTGCTTTGTTAGAATGCACCTACTTTAAAGGAGTAGTAATGTTTGAAGCTATTAATGCCTTAGGTGGACCTCTTGAACCTTGTAGCACCAAACCTTTAACCGGTTTTTATCGCGATGGATCGTGTCAAACAGGTAATGAAAACCCTGGTGTTCATGCAGTCTGTATCTATGCAACAAAAGAGTTTTTAGACTACTCAAAAGCAGCCGGAAATGACCTCTCAACACCCATGCCTCAGTACAATTTTGATGGAGTGAAACCGGGTCAATCATGGTGCCTCTCTGGACCCCGTTTTGCACAAGCGGTAAAAGATGGCAAAGCGCCGGGTATCTTTATCCACGCAACCCATAGAGCCATGTTAGGACTTGTTGACTTAGATACTCTAAAAAAACACGCACTTGACCTCTAAAACAGAAAAGGAATCTAAAATGAACTACAAACTCATACATAACCCAAAAGAGAATCAATACGAATACCACATCGAAGGGTACCTAGCCCGTTTAGTATATGAAAACAGAGAGGGAACCCTCCACCTAACGCATACCTTCGTACCCGACGAACTAGCAGGAAGAGGTATAGCAGGTGCTTTAGTAAAAGATGTCTTTGCTGATATTGAACATAAAGGTCTCAAAATGATGCCTGCATGTTCATATATTGTAAAGTATGTTGAAAAATATCCTGAGTATGAATGTTTACTAGCAGATACAATAGATAATACAAAATAAGTTTTTGATAGATTTAAAAGCTCTAATCGCATCATAATATGATGTGATTAGGATGTGTTATAGTTTTTAGATAAGTATAACTACAATGCCTTGCTGTTCAGTCGAATATGAGCTACAATATTTTAATAAACATCATACTAAAGGTAATTTCATGGAAATATTTAATAATTTACTGCTTGGACTTGTAGTAGTTGGTGCCTTATTAGCAATGGGAAAATATCAATTTAATAAGAGTGCTAAAAGCTCGTAATATAGGTGCTTGGTAGTGGTGGAGCATAGCGGGATCGAACCGCTGACCTCTTCGCTGCCAGCGAAGCGCTCTCCCAGCTGAGCTAATGCCCCACGTGTTGGAAGATGCAGATTATACATATGCTTTTCTTAAAGTGGACTTTACATATAGCTGTTTTGGTCGATGTTATTGGACTAAGGAATGACGATGCGAATTTTACTATTAATGATTATGTTAACGGGCTTTTTAAGTGCGAGTGAGTTTTGGATTCAGGTGGCGAGTGTAAAGAGTGCAGACTCTTTGACTTCGGAGTTTATGAAGAAGGTTGATGCTTCAGGTTTGGAGAAGAAGGTAGTTGTTGATGCCAAATGGTGTCATGTCTACTTAGGGTCATTTAAACGGGAGCTAGATGCCTTAGAAGTCCTTCCAGCGATTCGATGCCGTGTTGCTTCGGATGCTTATATTGTGAGTGCCTTAGTTGAGGTTACAGAAGAAGTGGTACCGGTTCAAATGGCACCAACTAATATGGATGTAACTGAAACAGTTTTAGCTAAAAATGAGGGGGTTATATCTTCTGAAGCTATTGCAGTTGATACCATTGTGCCTAACAAAGAGCCGGTTGTGAAAAATGATGGATTTGGTATTGAAAAAGGAAAGCAGTGTCGTTGTATCTGTGATGCTAAGGCACGTAAAGAAGCCAAAATGAAAGAGGCTTTAGCTTTTTATAAAAAATCAGATGTATATCACTTCTCATACAGCTCAAAAAAACACTTTTAACTGTCTAAGCACTCCATATCATAGTGATGGGTTTGGTTGATTTTTGATTGCAAGGCGGTGAGAAGTTCTTGAGGTGCTTCCCCATCTACCGGATAGCTAATAACTTCAGATGCCACACTGATGTCAAAAAACTCTTCAAACATCTTTTTAACAATATTTGCACCATATTTATCGGTATAGGGAAGCACAAAAAAGTAGTAGCCTTCATGGGTGATAATAGAGTCAGAGCTACGTAAAACTTCTTCTAAAGAGTTGGTAATAATATCCTCTGATAGTTTAGAAAAGTCACAAAACAAAATCGTAAAACTTTCAACACGGTTTTCATCTAAACGGTCTGCGATACCGATATTGAGTTGAATATTTGCCTTTAAGTTTGAAAAATCAAAATGTACACCTGCCATAACCACTCCTTTTTAATAGAATGATTATACAACTGCGCATTTAAATTAATACTTAATGTTTAAAAGTGTTATATATTAAGTGGCTGTTTACTCAGGACGATAGACTTTTACGGTGTCACATATTTTGGCATCACGTAAGTACTGTGCGTGAAGTTGACTCATAATACCTTTTTCACAGTAGAGTAGGTACGACTTGTCTTTTGGTAGTTTTGCAAACTCCTGTTTGAGCTTATGAAAAGGTATCTTGATACTTTCGCAAATGGTCTCTATGCAAGCATCTTCTGCACGTATATCAATAACGGTATAGCTACCACTCTCTAAGTTATGAATTACCTCTACTGGAGCTAAATCATTAATATCTGAGATGATATCATGAACATAAATATCTTGGGCATCTTCAACCGCCTTGTTTAAGACATCATAGTTAAAGTACTTGGCTTCTCGCTCCATACGTTTGAAAGAGCCGTGTGTAATAGGGTTTTGAGAGATAACACCACAATATTCTGGCATATTCTCAGCAAAGTGGCGGGTACCTATTTTGTCAGCAATAGCGATAATTTCAGGCTTGTTCATGGTTGAAAGAGGACGTAAAATAAGCTTGTTACTTGCCTTGTCTATCAAGGCCAAGTTTCTAAGCGTTTGGCTAGAGACTTGCGCTACACTCTCTCCTGTTAGCAGAGCATCAATCTCTAAAGTGTCTGCAATCTGCTCAGAAGCCATTAACATAAGACGTTTGAGTGTTACTCCCATATAGGTAGGCCCTGTTGAACGAAATATCTCAGTTAGAACATCATCAAAAGGGATGGTAATAAACTTAACTTTGTGCGATGATCCAAACTTAGACCAGAGGTAAAGAGCAACTTGTTTTACCCCGATTTCATGTGCAGAACCGCCTAAGTTAAAAAAGACAAAATGTGTTTTAATACCACGTTTCATAGTAAGGTATGAGGCAACTGTTGAGTCAAAACCTCCTGACATTAAGGAGAGAATATCACCTTGTGTTCCAATTGGAAAACCGCTGAGTCCGGGGTATTTAGTGGTGATGATATTAAGTTGATGTTCGATAAGTTCCATACGGATAGTGATTTCGGGGTTTTTTAAGTCAACTGACTTTGCTTTGGTGTTCGCAAGTAGATATCCGCCTACCGTACGTTCAATTTCTATGGAAGTAAAAGTGTGGCTACCGGTACGTTTTACTCGTACAACAAAAGTTTTATCTTCGAGTGTATGCCCGAGCAGTTCACCTACTTTTTGTTTGATTTTATCAAGTGTGTTGGTTTGATTAAATTGTAAAACTTCCAAAATTTGCTCGATACCTGAGGTGTCTAATAGCAGTTGTCTCACTTCTGGAAGGAGCTCTTTTGGCGTGAGTACTTCAATTTTGTCAGAGAACTTTCTAACCTTTATTTGTGTATCTATTTTTTCAAGCATTTTCAGAAGATTTCTATAAAGTTGATCGACCATCTGACGTTTTGCAGAGGAGCCTTTAATCATAATTTCTGGAAAAAGTTTTAAAATAAATTTCTGGGTGTTATCAGATGGATTTTGCACTACAAACGCCTTGTTGTTTTTGTGCAATTATAACATAGGGTTTTTGGTGAATGTGTAGAAAGAGGTTTTAACCCTCTCTCTTATTTGCGATCTAAGACACAAATATCTTGATGAATAAAAACATAATCTTTTGGATACTGAACTTTATAAAGTATCGCATAAAAAATTGGCACAACACCAAGGGTCAGTACCGTTGCAAATGAAAGTCCAAAGATGATTGCAATAGCCATAGGTTCCCATAAAGGTCCCCCACTCATCCATAAAGGAATTAGACCCCCAATAGTAGTCATTGTTGTTAACATAATAGGACGCATACGACGCTGTGCTGCTTCGACAATAGCATCTTGCGGAGAAAGTTTGGTCACTTCAAGTTCGTACTCAATCCGTTCAATTAATATAATGGCATTGTTAATAACAATTCCCACAAGAGAAATGACACCTAAATAGGTCATAAATCCAAAGTAGGAATTCGTAATAAACAGACCAAAGATAACCCCGATAATTCCTAAAGGAATTGTAATTAAAATCAGACCTGTTTTGGTAAATGAGTTAAACTGCATCATCAATAAAATGATAATAATCATTGCGGTTACGGGTAGTTTAGCCGCAACTGCTCCTTGTGCTTCGTTCGAACTCTCAACATCACCACCAAACTCATAGTGATAACCAATAGGCCACTTTTGCTCTTTGAGCCAAGGAGATACTTCATCGAGTACATCAAAGGCAGTGAATCCTTCTTTAAGCTGTGCGGTTACCGTAACGGTGTGAATACCATTAAAACGAACAATTTTAGGTGGCTTCCACACAACATCAATATCAGCCACTTGAGTAATAGGGACTGACTTTCCACTACTAGGAATAAAAATCAAGGTACTCTCTAAGGTTTCTAAGGATGACTTTAAAGCGTGGTTTGAACGCATTGTGATTGGAATTGTTTTGGTGTTGGTCCGAAACTGCGTAATATCACGTCCTGTTAGTGCAGTTTGAAGGGAAGAAGCTACTTCGTTGTAACTAACACCCGCGTGATAAGCAAGAGATGGATTGATGTCAACAACAAGTTTTTGTGTCCAAACACCCCAGTCATCATCAAGATGATAGACCATATTAGATGCGGTTAGGGCTTTTTTGAGTTCCATGGCACGTTTATGGATAAAGTCAACATCATTACCACTAATTCTGATTTGAACAGGGTTTTTAACAGGAGGACCATTATCAAGTTTCTTAACACTCACTTCGGCATTGGAAAAATGGTTAAATCCAAAGAGCTCAATTTGGGGTTGAATAACTTCATATGCCTCTAAGGATACGGCATTAACGAGAATTTCTGCGTACTCATCAGCATTAGGAACCGGGGTATTGTTAATCCAAAAACGTGGTGCGCCTTTTCCAACAAAGCTAGTATAGTTTTCGATATATTCAGGACGTTTGCCTTCTAAAAAGCGTTCCATCTCTTCAACAGTTTTAAGTGTTTCATCTATAGAAGTTCCTAAAGGTAGGGCAATACGTACTAACATGGAAGGTTGTGCTGATGGTGGAAAAAAGATCTTTGGTACCCCTGCAGAGAGGAGCATGGCAAAGAGAAAGATAACGCCAATTCCCATAATAGAGATAGCGCGATGTCGTAAGGAAATTGATAGAAGTTTTTTAAAACTATTACACACGGGGTTGTTATAGGTAAAACGCGGTAGTTGACCAGGTCTTAAAAAGAGATAGCTGAGCATTGGTACAATGGTAAGTGCTAACGCCCATGAACTGATAAGGGTAATCGAAACTACTTCAAAAAGTGATGAAGTGTAGTCACTGGCAACTGATTCTGCAAGATAGATAGGTAAAAAGGCAGCTGCTGTTGTGAGTGAAGAGGTTAATAAAGAGATGTAAAGCTCTTTAACTGCACCCACAGATGCTTCAAGAGGAGAGTACCCCTCATCCATCCTCACTACAATCGACTCACTAATAACAATAGCATTATCAACTAAAAGTCCAAGCGAGATAATCAAGGCTGCTAGTGAGACCTGATTGAGTCCGATGTCTAGCTGCCACATAATAAAAAGTGCGGCTAAAATAGTACTGGGAATAAGAGAGGTGACAATAAGCCCCATACGCCAACCAAGTGTCGCTAACATAACACCCATAATGATGAAAATAGCGGTAATTAAAGAGCTTGTAAAGTTGGTAATAATATGTTCAACAAGGTTAGGCTCATCAAATGCAAGATTAAACTCAACTCCAATTGGATACTGGTCCTCTAAGTAAGCAATCTTCGATTTAATTGCTTTACCAAGTGCAATAATATTTCCTTCATCTGCAACTGAAACTGCAATAATAAGACTTTGCTCCGTATTTGAACGTGTTTGTGGTTCACGAGGTTCACTATATCCGGGACGGATGGAAACAACATCTTCGAGATAAACAACATCACTACGACCCGGTAGTGGTACAATCGTTTTACCCAGTTCTTCTAAACTTTTAAGATTTCCTGTTGGCTCCAAAATAAGACGTTGGGGACCAATTGTAATCGCACCACCTGGGGTGATAATGTTACGTTCTTGAATGATTTTACTTAAAGCACTTGGCGAAAGGCCAAGCTCTGCGAGTTTTGCATTGGAAAATTCAATATAGATATGTTGTTTCTGAAGACCAATAATTTCAACATTACCTACATCGGAGATATTTAAAAATTCTTCTTTAACATCGGTTGCGATTTGTTCAAGCTCCGCATAGCTAAAGCCCTCTCCCACTAGTGTCACAAGCGTTCCAAAGACTTCATTATAGTTTTCATCAAGTTGAGGCTTACTTGCTTCTTGTGGTAGTTCTGCTGCCGCAACCTTTTTGCGAACCTTATCCCAAATCGAATCTAAGTCATCATAGCGTTGATTAACATCCACATAGATGGTAGAAATACCGTTTTTTGAGGTTGATTGAATATGGTCGATTTCATTAATTTGACGAAGTTGACGTTCGAGTGGAATGGTGACTAGAGATTCGATACGACTTGGTGTTGCCCCTGCAAAAACAGTACTAACAACAGCAGTATGAATGGTAAAACTAGGATCTTTTGCTCGTGGCATATTGAAGTATGCAACTAAACCACCTACTAAGAAAAAAAGAAGAAGTGTTACCGTAGTACGGTTCTTCTCTATGATGAGTTCTGTATAATTTTTCAAGAGCCAACTCGTACACGTTGATCTTCATGAACACGACTCATACCTGCGGTTAAAACATGATCATTTCGATGGACTCCACTACTAATAACGAGACCATTTGTAGTCAGTGTCCCCCGTTTGACATCACGGCGTTTGATAATACCAACACCCTCTGTGATATCATCTACTACATATAAAAAGTGTCCTTGTGCATCTTCCATTACGGCGTGTACAGGTACTACAAAACTGTTTTTACTAATGTCGTTGTCAAAGTTAAAACGTACAGATGCTGACATTCCAGGATGTGCTTTTTTAGGGTGTTTGATGATACGAACAACAACAGGGAAAGTAGTTGTTCTTTGGCTAGAAGCATGAGAAACCTCTACAACTTCTGCCGCATAAGATCTGTTTTTCATCGCATCAAAGCTTACCTTACAGCGTTGACCCTCTTTAACATGGTCAATTAAAGAACCCGGAATACTAATAGGCACTTCAATACTTTGTGTTGAACTAATAGAGGCAATACTAAGAGAAGGTGATACGTTTTCACCTTTATGAATGTTAAGCTCAGAGATAGAACCATTCATAGGGGCACGAAGTTTGGTATAACTGAGTTCCAATTCTGCTTGTTCAAGACGGTTTTTCATCGCACGATAGTTTGCATTTGCAGACTCTTTTGCAGTACGGGCATTATCAAGGTCACTTAATGAACTACTACGATTAACATAAAGTTGTTTAATACGCTTGTAACGACTTTGTGCATTAGCAAGTTTGACATTAGCTTGTTTGAGAGAAGCCTTAACTTCATTTACTTTTAGTTTGAAGTAGGAGTCATTGAGACGGGCAATAATGTCACCCTCTTGAATACGCTGACCATCACGTACATAAACTTTTTTGATCGTACCATTGACATTAAAACTAAGACGTGCTGCAACATCAGAACGTGCAATCCCATTAAAGGTATGTGAGGAGGTTGCTTTGGTTGGTGTGAGCTCTATGGTGCGAACTGGACGGATTTTCTCTTCAGGCTCTGTATCACTACAACCTGTTATAAAAAGGGCTAAAGCAAAAGCTAAAAGATATTTCATGTGTTACTCCTCATCTTTAACATAGTTGTTTAAGTTTGATGACCATGTTATCCAGTCATCTTCATCAAGATTAAAATTGACTTGCCCAATGTTATGTTGGAGTCTTAAAAGATCACCCATAAAACCATAACGCGTGTTATTTTCAACAAGTGCTGCGCGTAAGGCAGTATGCTGTGCATCAAGAAGTTCAATAATTCCTGCGCCACCTTGAACATAAACACTTTTGATTAATTCAAGATTTTTACGAGAACTAATCGAAGCAATTTCAGCCAGCTTGATAGATAAAAAAGAGGCTTTTGCTTGGTATAAAGCATTACGGACATCTTTTTCTGCATTGTTAATAACATCATTACGTTGTGCCTCAGCCGCATAATAAGCTGCTTTTGAAGCTTCAAGTTCTGCAGTCATTGCCCCACCAGTATAGAGTGGAAAACGTAAGTAGATTCCAACTTCCCAGTCAGTATCATCTGCATATGGGAAGTCTTTAAAAGTAGGGTTAGTATCTCTAAATTCATTTGAGACATCAACAAAATGTTGTTTAACACCACCTTCAAGGGCTAGTGTTGGCATATAAAGAGCATCGTCATTTGACTGAACAATGAGTTCTTTTGCTTTTTCAATAGCTTTGAACTGTTGAATCGAAGGTAAGTTATTCTGTGAGTTTTCAATTAAATAGTCTTGAAAAGGTGCAAATTTTGTCTGGTCTAAGAAGTATGCTTTCATCTCGGGATGAAAGGTCATAAAAACAGGATTATCCATGTCCACTGGTTCAAAGTTAAGGGGTAAATCTTGGGGGAGATTTAAAAGGGCATTTAGAGTATGTTTGGCTTGTTGCAGCGTTGAGTGTGTAAAAAGAACGCTTTTCTTCTCACCAGCAATCTGTGTTTCCCAACGGTAAATATCACTAGCGTTACCCAACCCAATGGTTCTTTTTGTAATAGCAGCACGCAGATTTGTTTTGGATAATTCAAGATTTGATTTTTCTATTTGGAGTTTTGTACGTAGTTGTAGAATACGCAAGTAAGAGACAGAGGCAGCAAGACCAACGTCAAGTTTTACAAAGTCAGTGGCTTGGTTTTGAGCTTCTAAAAAGCTTTCGTTAACACTAATACGTGCTGTAACTTGTTGGTTAAAAAGTTGCTGTGATGCAGTTAGGTAAGCATCAATACGTGTTTCATTTTGTAAACCAAAACTTGCAATTGCACGATCTTCATCAATTTTTACAGCTTCTGCTCCAAAATTGATTTGAGGAAGAAATGCAGCATCGGCTTGGTCTAAGTTTGCTTGGGAGATGTCAACTTGACTTTCGCTTGAAACAACTTGAAGGTTGTATTCAACAGCCCGATCCATAATCTCTTCAATGCTAAAAAAGTGCGAATCACTCTGTTCACTTGCAATGATAGTCGCTTTTGAAAGTAGTTCCCAACTTGGAGTGAATCCAATGTCGTTAGCTGTTTGCATATTTAGTGAAAGTGCAGGATGGGGTGTGAAGTTTACAAGTTGGTCCGAAGCACGAGAACCAAGTGCAATCTGTTGTACATCAAGTGCAATCTGACGAATAAAACGTTTATTATCGGTTGCAGGTGCATTACCAAAAAGTGCACCAAGTTCAACATCATCTTGACCAATTCCTGCAAATGAAGGAAGTTCTTTAAGACGGAGCGTTTCATAAAGCTCTTTTCTTTGCGCACGTGTTTGTTGAAAAAGTGGTGTGACATAAACCAAATCAACATCATCACTAATTTTGTCAATATCTTTTTCAATATCATTTCCAATAGGAATTAATTCAACTTTAATCTTCTGTTTAGTAAATCTTTTACCGATATAACGTCCAACTTCAGGAGTGTTTTTCAACATTACAGCATCAATAAGTACGGCAACTTTTTTAACGGTTAAAATGTCTTCAATGGTTTTGATATCAGTATCAAGTGTTTGGTGCCCGCTAACATAAGTTAAGTTCCATTTACCAGAGGTTCCATTTTTGTAAGGAACTCTTTGCATCTTTGGATCGATAATGGCAGTAGCAATAACAGGTTTTTTGTAACTTCGTTTACGTGCAGCATAGTGAGATGAGAGGGCACCCATAACAATTACCATATTTGAACGTCTGTCTTTTAGTGCTTGGTTTACATTGGCTGCGATGGTAGGATACTTCCATTTTCCATTACGTTTGAGTTTTTTAGGAAACTTAACGTTGAAGTCACGACCTAAAAGTTGTGTGACCTCTTTTTCTAGAGCTTTTTCAAGTTGCGCACTGTATTCGGTATCTCCATCACTGATTAATGCGATAGTGTAGGTAGGTTTAGCCCAAATGCTAGAGAGGAGTAAAAGTAAGACGAGGAAGCTTCTCATAAAATGCCCTTGAAAAAAAATTTGAAATGAAAGGAGTATCGTGCTCTTGCAGGATGACGCTTTAATTCTATAATTATTTATAATAAAAGAAAGGGGCTGTAAAGGAGGAAAATTATCACAATTTTATCAAAGAATTGCCGTAAGTGTGTAGCTTCTTTACATAATGAAATTAAATATTTTTTCTTAGATTGTGATAAATAAAGTGAAGCAATAAAGGCTATAAAGTGGGGTTATAACTGAGGCTAAGTAGCCTTTAGTTAGTTTGCATCAAAAACTTGTAACTGACATCCAAACCCGTCAAGATAACCAAGTTTATTGTCATTTGTGTCAGCCCATCGAAGACGTAAGGTCCCTCCCCCAGTAAAGTCTATTATGCCTGTGATTTTATATTGATTGCCTCCAAGTGTTAGATCGATATCGGCTATATTTGTGCTTAAATCTACATGTCCGGTTAAATCAGGTTCAAGATTGGTTTGTGCGTCATGTATCATACCTGTAACAACACCTTTAGTATCAATATCTAGAGTGAAAAGCCCTAGTAAAGGATCATTTCCAACACCAGGGGTTTCAGTAGCTCCTGTTTGTGAATAACCATATCCTGTATAACGGTAAGCTGTATTTTTACCATCACCTACACGATATGCGACATAAGAGCCTTCTTGTCCTTGATTTACAAAACTTCCTGCGACTTTGTTGTAACCAAATGAAGCTCCATTTCCTGTTACGGGTAGTTGACTACCAACAATAGTTCCATTAATAGCATCAAATTGATAGGTTGAATTAAAAATATAAGTACCACTATCCATATCATGTGTTCCCGCAGAGTAGAGTGTTTCATTAAAAACACCATCATTGTTGATGTCCTGTTCGGTACCTAAGGCTACAATACCACCATTAGATTGAATCATAACGCCGACTAAAGGACCTTCTCCTCCTGTTGGGAGAAGTTGGTATCCTCTATAAGCTCCAGAATAGGCACAACGTAAGGTCTGTGTAAAGTGTAACTCAGCATCAGCTTTAGTCACTGTAATTGTTTTGTTGGTTACTGATGCGAAATTTGTGTCAAAATCACTAGGTGATAGAGAATAATCCGGTGTGCTCCAAAAACGAGCATCTTCTCGGGTTGTCTCTGGTATTAAAATACCATTATTTGGATTATTATCTTCATCAAGACTCATTAACATACGAACACGATTATTTACTTCTGGTTCGTAAATAGAAGTATTAAGATCTCTTTCATCATATGAAACAATATCTTTTGGAGTAGTCGTATTTAACGCAAAAGTAGTTCCGATGTCTAGGTTCCCAATATGAAAATTAATAGTTTCACCAAGCTTATAATAAAATGCACCACCTGCTTTTGTAAGACTTTCAATACCAGAAGGTCTTTGATATTGCAATCCCTCTACCCCACTATCTATAAAGGTACCAACATTATCTCGGGGAGGATTCCCTGTGTAATGTTTTTTATCATATTCTGTTGTTCCGCCACCACAAGCTGTAAAAAGCAGTAGAGTAGATGTTAGTAAAAGACTTTTTGTAAGTACTGTTTTCATGCTAACTCCTAAAATCTATAGTTTAAACCAGCTGTTAAACTAAATTGTTGCATTTGTGTTTTGTAATCATAGTCAAAAAAAGTAAAATCTGCTGGTAAACCAGTTGTATCAGCATCTAAAGGTAGAAGTGAACCTGAACGTTCATGTGTTGATTCTGGTGCATACATCACAGCAAAATCAAAATCCATATCGTCAGTTATCTCATAACCAAAACCAGCGGTAAAGTGTGTTGTTGTAATAGCTGGGAATCCAACCATGTTCAACATAGAAAGTGCTTGGTCAAAGATGTAGTGTCCTTGAACGTTTGACATAAAAGAACCCGTTTCATCAGCTACTTGGTTTATTGGTGATTCCGCATAGTTATAACCAAAACGTAAGGCGTAACCATCTGCTTGATATTGTGCACCTAAGGCAAATACATGCTGATTTTCCCAACCAAATTCGCTGTAACCTTCTGCTAATCCCCACGCAATGTAGCGGTAATCAGCTGTCATAGTCAATTTATCCGAGACATCATAAGAGAGACCAAATGCCAATTCCCATGGTTGTTCAAGTGTTAAATCGTCAAGGTTGTTAGGGTTAGTCGCATCTAAAGCTTCTTGAACTGTTGCCGACCCTCCAATTGAAGAAGATAAACTTCCAATGGCATTAGCTAATGTTTGATTTAGTCCTGTTGCAGCTAGTTGATCTGCAAGTTCTTGACCTGTGTTTGTATTTGAAAGACCAGATCCTGTTGAATTATACATATACTCATCTGCCATATAAACCATACCGTTAGCGCCAAATTGTGAAAAATTAGCCACATCTTTATAGGTATACTTTAAAGCAGAGTTATAGTTAGCTCCAATACGTAGTTTAGGTGTTACTTTGATGTCAATACCAAGTGTGTAACCAAAGGCAGGTACTAAGGTGTCGCCACCAACATCCGTTCCAAAAAGCCCTTCTCGTTGGGATTGAGGTTTTGTACTAGATTGAGGATTTTTCCCATCACCATAGTAGTTTCCGTTAGCATCAAGATAAGCTTCATCGTAGTTAAGAGACATTGAACCCAGTCCAAGAACTGGTGCTATACCAAAAGTAACATTTCCTTGACGGTAAGAGATACCTGGAACAATCTTCATCAACATCATTGAAGTTTTCATTTGACGTTGTGCATAAGAGCCTTCATACTGTGTCGCCATACCCGCAGCACCAATCATTGCAACACCAAACACCATGTTCTCGTCAATACGTGTTGCATAGGCCATAGACGGGATAAAGTTAGTAGTAATCATGTTTTGACTTGAAGCCGTAATAGCTGCACCATTACTTGCTCCAAAGTTCAGAGGATTGTCATCTTGGACACTTGAAGTGATTTGAGCGTTGAAATAGGTCATATCAACTTGAAACTCATCTTTTCCAATATCACCCATTAAGGCAACATTTTTATGAAGTGCTTCAGTAGCATGTGAATAAAAAGCAACACCAGTCCCACCCATAGAGCGAGAAACTGTTGAAGTTCCAATAAGGTTAGTACCGTTAGACGCCAATAGAGAAGCAGTAGCCAGTGAAAGAAGTGA
>Ga0256826_1000605_pt1 | contig 21913 bp, 20 predicted proteins | sample CV79metaG_FD_185975 | JGI IMG/M metagenome (GOLD analysis project Ga0256826, IMG submission 185975) | Hydrothermal vent microbial communities from East Pacific Rise, Pacific Ocean - CV79 | ecosystem: Environmental > Aquatic > Marine > Hydrothermal vents | place: Pacific Ocean: East Pacific Rise...
ATGCTAGAGGGTGTATTAATTGCGCAGAGTCGTGGATAATTCAAAACCAATTATCCAATAAAATTTACTTGAAACTTATTTAAAACACGTAATAGCTATATTACTCAACTTTACTATTTACAAAAATATGTCGAAGATTTTAAACTTCTTCGGCTTTTTTAAAATACCCATACCCTACAAAACCAACACCAAATAGTATCATCAAAATAAGAGCATAACGTACTTGCTGTTCTTGTCGCTCTTTTAGTTTTGCATGAAAAATTGGTTTGGGTTCTTCTTTAGGCAGGGGTTTCCCACTCATTCGTGCTTGTGCCCTAGCTTCCATACGCGCTACATTAATGGAAGCTCTTTGTTCTGCTTGTGAAACGCCACTTTTATTATCCCAAAATAGCATTGCAACACTAATAATTAGAAGTAAAACTCCTAAGCCCATAGACAACTTTTTTTGCTGTTTTTTTATAAAATCATTCAAATATCTTTTCCTGAAGTCGAATTTTTGTTATTTCTGCTTTAACATAGTGGTTAAAATGTTTCACGTCTATCGGTTTTCTTATGTAGCGTTTTCCCCCGGCATCTTTCATAATTTTTAATTTTTCTTGCGAATCTTCTCCACTTATAATAAATAAAGAGGCTGCAAGGTGAGGGTGTTTATCTAATAACTTTTTAACAAAGATAGGCCCATCCATACTTGGCATATACATATCACTAAAAACGATATGAACAGCTTCTTTATCTATAAAGTCCAAAGCATCTTGACCTCGTTCAAAAGAGTATATCGCATTATCTGGAACTGCTAACTCTTCAAGGTAAGCTTCAATAATCATACGCATACTAAGAGAGTCATCTAAAATAACTATTTTCATAATCTACTTTTTGTATTTACTTCATTGTAGCAAATGTTGAATAAATCAGATGTAACACTTTATCTAAACCATTCTATTGCTTTTTAAATTTTAACATAATTTTTAGCCTAAGTATGGAAGAATTCATCTATGAATAAACTACTAAAAGAGTGTGCTTTAGATGAAAAGTGCTCCTATATTGACGGACACACTCAAACCACACATTATAAGATCATTGATATGTGTACAAGTGAACACTGTTTAGAGTTAATTCAAAGAGGCTGGCGTCGCTTTGGTACGATGTTCTTTCGCCCAATATGCGCTACATGCACTGCCTGCGAAAGTATTAAAATAGATGTGAAAAATTATGAATTTTCAAAATCAGCACGTCGTGTCATACGTAAAAATGAAGATCTTAAAATTATTATGCAACCACCTACCCTCACCCAAGAACATCTAGATCTATTCACTGCCTATCACGACCATATGGAGGGCAAACGTGATTGGGACAATCAACCAATAAATGCACGTAATTACTACTCATCTTTTGTTCAGGGGTATGGTGATTTTGGTTATGAGGTTCTTTACTATGAAGGGGAGACACTTATCGGTGTTGACTTAGTTGATGTGTTAGAAGATGGAATTTCTTCTATCTACTTTTATTATGATCCCCAACAAGAGAAACGCTCCCTTGGTAGACTCTCTATGTATCAACAAATTAATTATGCAAAGGAACACAACTTAGCATGGATATATATGGGCTACTACGTACAAGACTGTGTTTCTCTTGCTTATAAAAGTTCTTACACACCTTACCTCACACTCCAAGAGAGACCAACACAAGAACAAAAGCCACTTTGGTATTGCAAAGCACCCTTAAAAGCGTTATAATTGAAACAAATTAATTGTTATAATTTTTAGATTTAAGGACATGTATTTAATGCATCATTTTATTGAACGACGAAGGGGAAGACCCTCTTATCTTATACCCATATTATACTTTGTGTTTGAACTTGTATTTGGATGGCTTGTTATTGCATTAATGGAGTGGAGTTACATACTCTCTGATTGGAGTATGTTTGGTGTTATGGGGATTATGGCGTGGGTTATTTTTACAGTTTATAAACTTATTCGTGTCTTAAAGCGACAAGATACACATTAATTATTTAATTCCAAGTTCTTCTTTTTGCTTGGCTTGTACGGCATCTTTTCGTATTTTAGACTCTTTCTCAATAGCATCTTCTTTTGCTTTTTTCTTTGCTTTATCTTTTTCGCGGATGCGCTTTACTTTATTATTGGCAGGTCGGGTCTGCGTTTGATTGACATCCAATTTAACTACTTTTTTTACCTGAGAGTTTTTAATAATCATCTCTTGGTTAAACATAACTAAATCAACTGCACTTGAATTAATATCTTCTTTATAAACATTGTAAAACTCTAAAGTTCTTTCACGTTCGTTAGACAAATCAACCATACTACATTGACTTAAAAATGTAAATGTTTCTAAATCAACCATGTCTATTGATTTGGAAAATGCGCTGTTTATATCACGTATAAAATAGTCATGTTCTTTTGAGAGTTGACGTAAGGTGTGTAAATACTCTTTTTTACTGAGAGATGTATCACCTTTTTCGATGCTAAAACCAACTTCTTTTGCTACTGCTGTTGCTTCTAAATATTTTTTTATTTTTGTTTCATATTTTTGCATACTTCGAAGTTGTAATAACTTCTCAATCTTTGCATCATCATTGTATATAACGTCACCTAAAGCCGCATATACTTTTGGTGTGCTTGTAGCATGTAGTGTCATTAAAAATGTTATAAGTGTCAATAGATATTTCATAAAGTGCCTTAAAATTATTAAAAGTTAGTTTCAGATGTGGAATTTTACTATAAAGTAGCTAAAAGCTATGTATTGTAACGCCTCGAGTCTATCTTATCTCTTCAGAGGGTTTACTTCGCTAGAATTAGGCATGAAAACGATACTACTAAATGAACTAATTATCTATTTAGTTCTCTTTGCACTCTTATCTCTTGGAATCCACAATGATCTTCTCCATACACCCTTAGATCGCATAGCTTTGATGCAAGAACATAATGCTTATCTACATCCTTTTATCTATACTACTGTCGTTTATCTCGTTTTTGGTGTTATACGTCTTAGTATTATTGGTGTCAAACGTTTTAAATTACGTTAGTATTGAATAGACTGCATTAACTTTGCTTTATCAACAGAGTCTGATGCCTTTGTTTTATCCACAGACTCTACCGCCTTAGAAGTGTCCCCACTCACAACTGCCTGTGTTAATACCGCTTTATCTACAGAATTATTTGCTTTTGTCTTATCAACAGATGCCGCCGCTTTTGAGTAGTCAATACCAACAGCATAAAGTGCCATAGAAGTAATTAGTAGTAGTATGATTTTGTTCATAGTTATCCTTTGACTAAGGATAGAGTAATTGCAATTAAAAAGTGTTTAGAGAGTGTGTTTAGTGTTAAAAAGAAGGATGTTCCCGGCTAAGGGAACGAAGGCAGTAACTACCCGTTACGTTTTTTCTGAATCTCTTCAGATACGTTACGTGGTACTTCAGCGTAGTGATCAAATTCCATAGAATAAGTCGCACGACCTTGAGTTGCAGAACGAAGGTCAGTTGAATAACCAAACATCTCTGAAAGTGGAACAAACGCATCAACAATTTTGTTACCTGAACGGTCACCCATGTTGTTTACTTGACCACGACGACGATTAAGGTCACCAATAACGTCACCCATATAATCTTCTGGTACTTCAACTTCAACTTTCATCATTGGCTCTAAGATTGAAGGTTTTGCTTTACGACATGCTTCTTTGAATCCCATTGAAGCAGCAAGTTTAAACGCCATTTCATTTGAATCTACATCGTGGTAAGAACCATCATAAAGAGTAACATCAATATCTTCCATTGGATAACCCGCAAGAACACCAGTACTCATTGATTCTTTACACCCTTTTTCAACAGCAGGAATAAATTCTTTAGGAACTGATCCACCTTTAATAGCATTGTGGAATACAAAACCTGTATCTGCTTCACCTGGCTTAACAGTAAGGTAAACATGTCCAAATTGACCACGACCACCAGATTGTTTAGCATATTTGTACTCTTGATTAACAGTATCTTTAATTGACTCACGGTAAGAAACTTGAGGAGCACCAACTTCTGCTTCAACAGAAAATTCACGTCTCATACGGTCAACAAGGATTTCAAGGTGAAGCTCACCCATACCTGAGATAATTGTTTGACCTGTTTCTTCATCAGTATTAACACGGAAAGAAGGATCTTCTGCTGCTAGTTTACCTAGTGCAATACCCATTTTTTCTTGATCCGCTTTTGTTTTTGGCTCAACTGCAACAGAGATAACTGGTTCTGGGAAGTCCATTCTTTCAAGAACAATTTTGTCATCAGGAGAACATAGTGTATCACCAGTAGTTGTAGATTTAAGACCAACAACAGCACCGATTTCACCTGCATAAATCTCTTTAACTTCTTCACGTTTGATTGCGTGCATCTTAACGATACGACCGATACGCTCTTTTTTATCTTTTGTTGTGTTGTGAACATAAGAACCTGATTCTAATGAACCACGGTAAACACGAATAAAAGTAAGAACACCAACAAATGGATCTGTCATAATTTTAAACGCTAATGCAGCAAATGCACCATCGTCAGTAGATGGAACAGCTACTTCAACTTCTTCATCATCCATCATAGTACCCATGATAGCTTCTGATTCAACTGGTGAAGGTAAGTAATCAACAACAGCGTCAAGTAATGTTTGAACACCTTTGTTTTTGAAAGCAGTACCTGGAGTCATTGGAACTACGTGCATACCAAGTGTTGCTGCTTTGATAGCTGCTTTTACTTCGTCTTGAGTAAATTCACCCTCGTCTAGGAATTTTTCAGCAAAATCTTCGTTACCGTCAACTTCTGAAAGTGTTTCCATCATTTTTTCACGGTACTCTTCAGAAATTTCTTTTAAAGAATCACGAATATCTTGTTCGTGGTAAGCAGAACCCATAGCAGCGTCTGTATCCCAAACAATTTCTTTCATTTTAACAAGATCAACAACACCTTCGAATTCAGCTTCAGCACCAATAGGAAGTTGGAAAGGCATTGGATTACCTTTTAAACGATCTCTAATTTGACGTTCAACTTCGTAAAAATCTGCACCAGTACGGTCCATTTTGTTTACAAATACAATTGAAGGTACTTTATAACGGTTACGTTGACGCCATACTGTTTCAGATTGTGGTTGAACCCCACCAACAGCACAGAAAACAGATACTGCACCATCAAGTACACGCATAGAACGCTCAACTTCAATTGTGAAGTCAACGTGTCCCGGAGTATCGATAATATTAATTTGTTTACCGTTCCACTCACAAGTTGTAGCAGCAGAAGTAATCGTAATACCACGTTCTTGCTCTTGTTCCATCCAGTCCATAGTTGCAGCACCATCGTGAACTTCACCAATTTTATGTTCTACACCCGTGTAGAAAAGGATACGTTCAGTTGTTGTTGTTTTACCTGCATCAATATGAGCAGCAATACCGATGTTTCTTACATCATTAAGTTTATGTGATCTTGCCATAAGTTGTTTCCTGTTTTAAGTTAAAGATATTAAACCTCTTTTGTTTACAAATTAACATTTATATACAAAAGAGGTAATTTTAGGGAGGATGATATGAGAGCCGAAACTCTCAAATCAATCTACGTTTGCTAAATGCTAACGATTACCAACGGTAGTGAGCAAAAGCTTTATTAGCTTCAGCCATACGGTAAGTATCTTCTTTCTTTTTGAAAGCAGAACCTTTATCCGTTGACGCATCCATTAATTCATTTGCAAGACGTTCAGCCATAGTACGTTCGTTACGGCTACGTGAAGCATCAACTAACCAGCGAATCGCTAGTGAAAGTTGACGTACAGGGCGCACTTCTACTGGAACTTGATAAGTAGCCCCACCAACACGGCGAGATTTAACTTCAATAATTGGTTTGATATTATCAATAGCTTCATTGAATGTTTCAATACCAGTTTTTTCACCACGTGAACTGATGATATCTAATGCAGAATAGATAATCTTTTCAGCAGTCGATTTTTTTCCATCTAACATAACTTTGTTGATGAATTTTGTAACAATTTTGCTACCGTGAATTGGATCAGGCATGATCTCACGGACAGGTGCTTTTCTTCTTCTCATAATTTTCCTTCTTCAATTTTTCCAAATTTACTCAAAACCCGTAGGCCCTGTGCTAGCTTGAATCTATATATATTTCGAATTTTGCAAACGAAGTTAACTTCGTGGCACAATGCCGAATTGAACCTAGTGTTAACATTATCTTTTTTAAGATGACTCAATGTCATTTTAAAACGAGTTACATTACTTAATAGGCATCTTTGTCTCAAAAATAATTAAATTATTTTTTTGGACGTTTAGTTCCATATTTAGAACGAGCAACAGTACGATTTGCAACACCAGCAGTATCTAGTGCACCACGTACGATATGGTATTTAACACCCGGTAAATCTTTTACACGACCACCACGTACAAGTACGATAGAGTGTTCTTGAAGGTTATGACCCTCACCACCGATGTAAGAGATAACTTCAAATCCAGAAGTTAAACGAACCTTAGCTACTTTACGTAGCGCCGAGTTTGGTTTTTTTGGTGTAGTAGTGTAAACACGAGTACAAACACCACGACGTTGAGGACAAGATACTAATGCAGCAGATTTTGATTTCTTAACTACTTTCTTGCGCTCTTTACGAATCAATTGATTGATTGTAGGCATATATATCCTTTATAAAATTAGTTCCAGTAGAATAGTCGAGACTATTAAACGCGTGATTATACCGAAAATTATTTTAAATAAGACTTTGATTTGTAAAATACTATTTTACTGTTTTGGGGAATGGGAAATTATGACAAGAAAAGAGATGCAAAAGAAGTGTACTAAGAGTAAGGGTAAATCTACCTTTTACACTCAGTTACTTCTCTTACAAAGTTAAAAAAAACACTTTTTAGAGAGTGTTTAAGTTATTAAGTGACTACGCTTCTTCTGTTTCGAAGATTAAGTTTTCATCTTTATAGATACCCGTTCCAACTGGAATAGTACGACCAATAATAACGTTTTCTTTAAGATCTGTTAAATCATCTACTTTAGCAGATACAGCAGCTTCTGTTAATACTTTAGTAGTATCTTGGAATGATGCTGCAGAGATAATCGAGTCAGCAGATACTGCGGCACGTGTAATACCCACTAAGTGAGGTTGTGCAATGGCAGGTTCTCCACCTAAACGTAATATTTTTTGATTCTCAATTTTGAATTTTTTACGAGAGATTAAATCTCCAATAATAAATTTCGTATCACCTGAGTTTACAATTTGTACTTGACGTAACATTTGAGTAAAAATAACCTCAATATGCTTATCCGCAATGTTTACCCCTTGACGACGGTAAACTTGTTGTACTTCAGATACAAGGTAGTTATAAAGTGACTTAGCCCCTAAGATACGTAAAATCTCATGGGAAGAGATAACACCATCAGAAAGACGCTCACCCGAGTGAACAAACTCACCCGTGTGTACAAGTGCATTTAATGTTTTAGGTACAAAGTACTCTTTAATAATGCCATTTTCACTGGTAACAATAATACGTTCTTTACCACGAAGTGGTTTACCAAAGCTAACCGTACCATCAACTTCTGCAATCAGTGCAACTTCTTTAGGCTTACGCGCTTCAAATAGTTCTGATACACGTGGAAGACCCCCAGTAATATCGCGAGATTTTTGAAGTGCTTTTGGTGTTTTAGCTAAGATATCAGCTTCTTTAACCTCAGAGTTATTTTGTGCATATACCGCTGTTTTTGGTAGTGCAGCATAACGAATAATACTACCATCAGTTGTTGCTAGAACAATTGTAGGTTTGTATTCAGCTGGAACGTGCTCATTAATCATTAAACGCGTTTTACCTGTTAATTCGTCAAATTGCTCAGAAGCAGTAACACCTGGAATAATATCTTCAAAAGTCACCGTTCCAGATGCTTCAGAGATAGTAGGATCAGAGTATGGATCCCACTCAGCAATTACAGTTGACTCTTCAGTTGCAGGTTTCGCAAGAATAGAATCAGCATCAACAGAGGCATCATCATCTTGAGAAACAATTGAACCACGTGCAATATAGTGACGAATTGCTTCACGTTTTTCAGCATCTACAACAACAGCAAAAAGTCCTTTTTCTTCAACTTGATAACCTGTTTTAATTCCTTCATGGCGTTCTAAGTAATCACCTTTAAGAAGGAAGTATTTCACTTGGCCCGCTTCGTTAGCAGCGATTTTACGTGTTACTGGAGCACCATCATCAACCATGATTTCAGAAGCATATGGAATACGTGAAGGTACATTCCAACCGTCTTTAATTGTTTCAACAATTGACTCATCTGCAATTACTTCAGAACCATTTGCATATGGTAAGTAGTATTTACCTTCGATTTTACCAGATACACCGGCAAGTTCGTTTGGTTTTGCTACTTCAGTTTTACGAAGTGTATAACGTGTTGTTTCATCTTTACCAACAACGCTTACTAAGATTTCATCATGAACCGTTTGAATTTCAATTTTTCCATCAAATGGTGCTTTAATTTTAGGTTCAACTAAAAGAACTGCTGCATTACGACGGTTAGCTACAATGTTTTTTCCCTCTTTAGAAAGATATGTTTTCATGTTGTAGTAACGAATGAAACCTTCGCGTTCAGCGATAACTTGACGCTCTTCACGAGTACTAGACGCCGTACCACCAACGTGGAATGTACGAAGTGTCAGCTGTGTACCTGGCTCACCAATTGACTGAGCAGCAACAACACCAACCGCTTCACCGCGACGTACCATGAAACCAGTTGCAAGGTTAACCCCGTAACAAAGAGCACATAAGCCCTCTTCTGATTTACATGTAGTAGGTGTACGAATGTGCGCTGATTTGATTCCGGCTTCAGAGATTTTTTCAGCTCTAACTTCATCAATCATTGTACCTTCAGTATAAAGTACTTCATTTGTAATCGGGTCAATAATATCTTCAGCAAGAACACGTCCAAAAAGACGGTCAGCTAAAGGCTCAATTAACTCATTACCCACAGAGATATCAGTAATTTCGATACCTTCGTGTGTGCCACAATCATGCTCAATAATTTTAACATTTTGTGCAACATCAACAAGTTTACGAGTTAGGTAACCCGCATTTGCTGTTTTAAGTGCGGTATCGGCTAAACCTTTACGAGCACCGTGAGTTGAAATAAAGTACTCTAGTACGTTTAGACCCTCTTTAAAGTTTGAGATAATTGGTGTTTCAATAATATCTCCAGAAGGTTTTGCCATAAGACCACGCATACCCGCTAACTGGCGGATTTGAGCAGCAGAACCACGCGCACCAGAGTCAGCCATCATGTGAATCGAGTTAAAACCATCTTTATCAGTTTCGACTAAGTTCATCATTTGAGCCGCAACAGTATTATTAGTATCTGTCCAAACATCAATAATTTTATTGTAACGCTCTTGTTCCGTTAAAAGACCTGCTTCAAATTGTTTTTGAATCTCTTTAACTTTGTTTTTTGAGTCAATAATTTTAGGATACTTCTCTTGAGGAATGATAACATCCGCAATAGAGATAGAGACACCCGCTTCAGTCGCCACTTTAAAACCAAGATCTTTCAAATCATCAAGGAACTTAGAAGTAATCGCAATACCACCATGTTTTTGAACATAATCAACGATATTATTAATAACTTTCTTTTTAAGCACTGTATTCCATAACTCAACAGGTACAAACTCAGGAAGAATTGCTTTTACTAAAAGACGCCCTGCAGTTGTATGAATCATACGACCATCTACACGTGTACGGATCTTCGCGTGCATGTCTAATGAACCTTGCTCCATCGCAATAACAACTTCATCAACACCTGCAAATAGTTTGTTTGAACCGGCTACACCATTTTTCTCTAAAGAGATGTAGTAGATACCAAGAACCATATCTTGTGAAGGTGTTGCAATTGCTTTACCTGATGCTGGAAGCATAATATTCATAGATGCAAGCATCAGTACTTTTGCTTCAGCAATCGCTTCAGTCGATAATGGAATATGAACTGCCATTTGATCCCCATCGAAATCGGCATTGAAGGCCGCACAAACAAGAGGGTGTAACTGAATTGCTTTTCCATCAATTAAAATTGGGTGGAAGGCTTGGATTGAAAGCTTGTGCAGTGTTGGTGCACGATTCAGAAGAATCGGGTAACCATCAACGATTTCAGCAAGACATTCCCAAACTTCGTTTGTTGTGTCCTCAATCATTTTCTTAGCCGCTTTAACAGTCGTTGCATACCCCTTGTCCTCTAGTGCTGCAATCAAGTGTGGCTTGAAAAGCTCAAGAGCCATTTTCTTAGGAAGACCACATTGATCCATACGAAGAGATGGTCCAACAACAATTACCGAACGACCTGAGAAGTCAACACGTTTACCAAGAAGATTTTGACGGAAACGACCTTGTTTCCCTTTAATAATCTCAGAAAGTGATTTCAATGGACGTTTGTTAGCACCTTTAACCGCGTTAGCACGACGACCGTTATCAAATAGTGCATCAACAGACTCTTGTAACATACGTTTTTCATTACGTACAATAATCTCTGGAGCTTCAAGTTCAATAAGACGTTTAAGACGTTGGTTACGGTTAATAACACGACGGTATAAATCATTAACATCAGAAACGGCAAATTTACCACCATCTAAAGATACAAGAGGACGTAAGTCAGGTGGCAGAACAGGAAGTGCTGTTAGCATCATCCATGCTGGGTTGTTTCCTGAGTTTAAAAATGACTCAATAACTTTAAGACGTTTAACAATAGTTTTACGTTTTGCTTCTGATTTTGTTGCTTCATAAGCTTCTTTAAGCATTGTGAAAAGCTCAACAAGGTCAATAGTATCAAGTAAATCACGAATCACTTGACCCCCCATAGCTGCTTCAAATCCAAGCTCACCAAAACGCTGCTGTAGTGTACGGTATTGCTCTTCGTTTAAAACATCATAAGGTTTAACAGCTGTTTTTTGCTCTGCATCATAGAATGCCTCGCCACCTGTTTTAACAATGTATGCTTCATAATAAAGTACACGCTCAAGATCTTTCATCTTAACACCAAGAAGGGTACCGATACGAGATGGTAAAGAAGAAACATACCAGATATGTGCAACAGGAGTTACTAAATCGATATGACCCATACGTGTACGACGAACTTTAGATGTTGTTACTTCAACACCACATTTCTCACATACTACGCCTTTATAACGCATCTTTTTGTATTTACCACAAAGACACTCATAGTCACGTACTGGACCAAAAACTTTAGCACAAAAAAGGCCATCGCGTTCTGGTTTTAAAGTACGGTAGTTAATCGTCTCTGGCTTTTTCACTTCACCGTGGCTCCAAGAAAGAACTTTCTCAGGGCTCGCTAAACGAAACTGAAGCTGTTTTATATCTTTAGGACGGTTGTCCTCAGTAATTTCTACCGGTACTAATTTACTCATCGTCTTCCACCTCGTCTAAAATCTCTACATCAAGAGCTAACGCTTGTAGCTCTTTTGTTAATACAAATAGTGTTTCAGGAATTCCAGATGGTGGCACTTGCTCACCTTTTGTAATTGCTTTATAAGCGCGTACACGCCCTTCAACATCATCAGATTTAATTGTTAACATCTCTTTAAGTACTGCAGAAGCACCATAAGCTTCGAGAGCCCATACTTCCATTTCCCCAAATCTTTGTCCACCAAATAGTGCTTTACCACCAACAGGTTGTTGTGTTACTAAAGAGTAAGGTCCAGTTGAACGTGCATGCACTTTTTCATCAACCAAGTGATGTAGTTTAAGAATATACATAAACCCAACATTCACACGCTCTTTAATTTGCTCACCGGTTTTACCATCAAATACAACAGTTTTACCATCAGCATCCATTTTGGCAATTTCATAAAGTTTTAAGAACTCATCAGCATTAACACCTTCAAAGATAGGCGTTGCAAATTTCACACCCTTAGCCCAGTCACGTGCATGCATAAGAAGGACATCATCACTCATTTTACCAACAACATTAGCAGCGTCCATAAGACCTGCTACGTCTGCTACTGCAATCATTTTTTCACGAATTTGTTTTACAGTATCTTTTTGGTTAGCATCAAACATTTCTTGAATTTGGATACCAATTTTATCACCTACCATACCAAGGTGCATCTCTAGGATTTGCCCGATATTCATACGTGAAGGTACACCAAGTGGGTTCAAACAGATATCAACAGGACGTCCATCTTCCATATATGGCATATCAACTTCAGGAACGATAATAGAAACAATACCTTTATTACCGTGACGACCCGCCATTTTATCCCCAACTTTTAACTTACGTTTTGTTGCGATATAAACTTTGACGTACTTAACAACACCATTTGGAAGGATGTCATCTTTTTCCAAAATCGTTAATTTCTCTTCGTGCTCATCACGGAAAAGTTTTTTCTGTTTTTGGAAATGGTTTTTAGTACTGTTGTATTTAGCTTGAACTTCTTCGCTAAATGCTGTTACAATTGATTTCATTGCAAAACGATTAACACCTTCAAGATCTTCAGCCTTAATCGTTTCACCCGCTTTATACTCAGTATCATTTGCTTTAACATCAGACTCTAAAGTTGATGACGTTAAAAGAGAAGTAATACGTAACATCTCCTCTTTATCAATCATAAGAAGACGATCGTAGTGCTCACGCTCTAACTCATCACGCTCTTCTTTTTCAATTTCTAAAGTACGAGGATCTTTGTCGTAACCTTTTTTAGTAAATACTTTAAGGTCAACAACAACACCTTCCATAGATGGTGGACAGTAAAGTGACTTGTTAACAACATGTCCAGCTTTTTCACCAAAGATAGCACGTAGTAAACGCTCTTCAGGAGTAGGTTTTACTTCGCCTTTAGGAGAAACTTTACCTACTAAAATCATACCACCAGTAACATTAGTACCAATTTTTACAATTCCTGACTCATCAAGGTGAGAGAGCTCATCATCACGAACATTTGGGATGTCACGTGTAATCTCTTCAACACCATGTTTAAGTTCACGAGCTTCACACTCTTTTTCATACATATGAACTGATGTATACATATCTTCGCGAATCATACGCTCAGACATAACAATAGCATCCTCATAGTTATAACCATTCCAAGGCATAAAGGCAACCATAGCATTAATACCAAGTGCCAACTCACCTTGATCCATATTTGGACCATCTGCAAGAACATGCCCTTTTTCAACTTTCTGACCAATTTTTACAATTGGTTTTTGTGAAAATGTTGTATTTTGATTGGTACGAAGATTTTTTTGTAAAGGATAGTAATCAATAAATGATGCACCCTTTTCATCTTGACCCATTACATAAACATGTTTTGCATCAACTTTTTCAATCACACCAGCACGGTCTGCTTTAACAGCTTCCCAGGCATCACGAGCAACAAGAGCTTCAACACCTGTTCCAACCATTGGTGCTTGTGGACGTAAAAGAGGTACCGCTTGACGTTGCATATTTGAACCCATTAGCGCACGATTGGCATCATCATGTTCTAAGAAAGGGATCAGTGATGCAGCAACACCAACAACCATATGTGGACTTAAATCACGAAGCTCACAAAGGTCTGGTTTACGTAACATAATCTCGCCATCTTGACGTGTTTCAATTAAGTCATCATCAAAACGACCCTCTTCATTAACAGTAGTCGAAGCAGCAGCAATAATTTTGCCCTCTTCTTGAGTCGCCGTTAAGTAAACAACTTCATCTGTTACTTTACCATCAACCATAATGTTATAAGGTGCTTCAATAAAACCATGCTCATTTACTTTAGAGTAAGTCGCTAGTGTATTAATAAGACCAATATTTTGACCCTCTGGAGTCTCAATTGGACAGATACGTCCGTAGTGAGTCGGGTGAACATCACGCACTTCAAAGCCCGCACGTTCTTTAACAAGACCACCCTCACCTAGAGCAGAAAGACGACGCTTATGCGTAACTTCTGAAAGGGGGTTAGTTTGATCCATAAACTGAGACAGTTGACCACCAGAAAAGAACTCCATGATTGTTGAAGTAATCATTTTTGAGTTGATTAAATCGTGTGGTAGTAGCTCTGACATAGGGCCTGACATTGTTGATAACTTGTCACGGATTGCTTTTTGCATTTTGATAAGACCATTGTGTAACTCGTTTCCAAGTAACTCACCGATAGCACGAATACGACGATTACCAAGATGATCTCTATCATCAATATGACCTTGACCATTTTTAACTTTGATAACATATTTAACCGTGTTAATAATATCTTCGTTTGTTAAAACAGTCACGTATTCAGGAATATCAAGACCAAGCTTGTGATTCATTTTCATACGACCAACTTGTGTTAAGTCATAACGTTCTGGATCAAAGAAAAGTTGGTTAACAAAAGCTTTTGCAGCCTCTTTAGTTACCGGCTCACCTGGACGCATTACTTTGTAAATACGAATTGCAGATAAGTCATTTTCATCTTCAATATCTTCTGTCTGTTTTAGAAGTTTAAGAGAATCAGCATCAGCATTAAATGCATTGATAATCGAGCTATCAATACCCTCAGCTAAATCATTAGCAATAACAAAGTCACTAACACCTGATTCTGCCATCTTTTTAAGTTTAAGTTCATCAATAGCTGACATTGTGTCAAAAAGAACTTCACCTGTTTCGGGATTAATAATAGGCTCTGCTAAGTGACGTTCAATTAAAGATGCAAGCGGATACTGAACATGTGTTAAGCCACCATCAATTAACTTTTGAACTTTTTTAGCTGAAAGACGTTTCCCAGCTCCAAGTAAAACATTACCTTCTGTATCCATTAAATCATGTTCGATACGACCCGCAAATGAATCTGCATTAAATGGCATTGTAAACATGTTATCGTGAATACTAATAGTTTGTAATGGATAGAAAAGTTTTAGGATATCTTGCTTAGAGTAACCCAATGCACGGAACATAATTGTAACAGGCACTTTACGACGTTTATTAATACGCATATAAAGAATATCTTTAGGATCGTACTCGAAGTATAACCAAGAACCACGATCTGGGATAATTTGACCAGTATAGATCAGTTTATTACCTGCAGTAGTTGTCTCTTCTTCTTTGAAAATAACACCTGGTGAACGGTGAAGTTGATTAACTACAACACGTTCAACACCATTAATGATAAAAGAGGTTCTTTCTGTCATTAAAGGAATGTCACGGATAAAGATAGATTGTTCTTTAATATCTTGAACGCCTAGTTTCTCTTTTGTGTTTTCATCACGGTCCCATAACACAAGACGTGTTTTCATACGTAATGATACAGAGTAGGTAAGCCCACGTTCCATACATTCACGTACTGTATATTTAGTTTTTCCAATTTCAGAACCTAAATACTCTAATGTAAGACGATTTTGAGTGTCATGAATAGGGAAAACAGATTGTAAAACACGCTCAATACCGCTTTTTGTACGGTCTTTTTGTGTCATCATCAAAAAGTTATCATATGATTGTTGTTGTAGTTGTAGTAGGTTAGGTACTTCGATTTGTTGTGGAGTCTTCGCAAAGTCTACACGTAAACGGTTTCCTGAATATAAGCTATTTAACATAGTTTGCCTCATAGGTGAATTAATTTATAAACATCATTACAATACCGTTGTGAAACAGTGTTCTAAGGGATAGGTATTACATAATTGGTGTTTTGGTATAAAAGGATGAAGTTCAAACGTCTCTGAACAAACAACTACAAGTAATAAATGTCTGTAGTTTCTAACCCAAAAAAGCCACTTTGAGTAAGTGTCAAACACTCGCTCAAAGCGGCTTTAGGGTCAAGAGAAGTCTCTTGAGGGTAATAAAAAGTTAATGTGCTTGAGAGTGTAACCTCTCAGCAAACTTTAGAAGAAATAAGTGTTAAACTTATTTAACTTCTACAGTTGCTCCAGCAGCTTCTAGCTCAGCTTTTGCAGCTTCAGCAGTCTCTTTATCAACACCTTCTTTAATTGTAGATGGTAATTCTTCAGCAGCAGTTTTCGCTTCTTTAAGACCTAAACCAGTTAATGCACGGATTGCTTTAATAACAGCAATTTTCTTAGCACCAGCATCAGTAACAACAACATCAAATTCAGTTTTTTCAGCAGCAGCTTCGCCACCAGCAGCAGCGCCACCAGCAACAGCAACAGGTTGTGCAGATACACCAAATTTTTCTTCAAATTCTTTTACAAGCTCAGAAAGCTCAAGAACTGATAAACCAGAGATAAATTCTAATACGTCTTCTTTAGTAACAGCCATAATAATTCCTTAATTTTCTTTCATAAAATGAAGGCAACCCTTCTTTATATGAACGACACCGGAGCAAAAGCCCCGATATCTACGCTAACGCTCTGTTTTCCTCAACGGAAAGTTCAAAACGCTTACATATTTTGCAAGATGTCTAATACATCACATTAATTAAAAATAGTAAAAGAGGCTTACGCTTCTTCTTCTTTTTTCGCTCTAAGCGCTTCGAGGCCAATTGTGAAATTCGCAACTGGAGCCATCCAAGTAGCAGCAAGCATACCAAGTAGCTCTTCGCGTCCTGGTAGTTTTGCAAATGCTTCGATTTTACTAGTATCAGCAGCTTCACCATCAAGGTAACCTGCTTTGATTACTAATTTATCGTTAGTTTTTGCGAAATCAGCAGCAACTTTAGAAGCAGAGACAACATCATCAGACCAAATAAAAATATTTGTATCTTTAATCTCTACGCCTTCCATTCCTGCACTTTTAAGAGCAATAGTTGCTAATGAATTTTTAACAACCTGAACACTTGTATCTTTAGCTTTTGCAGATTTACGTAATGACTCTAAGTCACCACATGTAATCCCTCTGTAGTCACAAATAACAACCGCAGTTGTATTTTTGAAAGACTCAGTAAGTTGTGCAATTACTTCAGCTTTTTTTGATTTAAGCATAGTAGTTCTCCTTTCTAGACATTAACTTCAAGAGAGGCGGGAAAGGCCGTTTAAGCTTACTGCAAACCTTGCAGATGCCCTCATCTATCTTTAGTCCAAGTTTTCAGATCCTCAATAGAAAATCTTTACTCTAAAATCGCTTAATTTCAGAGTAAAAACTTATGTATATTTAATATCGGACGGGAATTATATCCAAACTTTTCTAAAAGTTCAAGTAAATTAGCAATATTTTCTATTAAATATTTTATATAAGGTAAGAGCGTGATACTAAAGTCTATGAGCACAAACATAAAGGCATTATAAACACCGCACAACAAGATACTAAAATAGTGATATGTATATTTTGAAAGGTATTTGATAATTTATTTAATAGAAAGTATTGATAAATTGATTTTAAAATTGGAAAGTGAAGTGGTTTAAGTGGGCAAGCCCACTTAAAAAAGTTAAATTATTTAACGTCTGCTAATTCAGAAAGATCAAACTTAACAGCTGGACTCATAGTTAATGAAAGTGCAGCATTTTTGATATAACGACCTTTAGCCGATGATGGTTTTTGCTTGTTAATTGCAGAAACAAATGCAGTAATATTTTCAGCGATTTTGTCAGCGTCAAAAGATGCTTTACCAATACCAGCGTGAATGTTACCCTTTTTATCTACACGGAAAGCCACTTGGCCACCTTTAACATTATTAACAGCAGTAGCAACATCTGGTGTTACTGTTCCTGTTTTAGGGTTAGGCATTAAACCTTTTGGCCCTAGAATACGACCGATTTTACCAACAAGTCCCATACAATCAGGTGCAGCAACTACAACATCAAAGTTAAAAATGCCTTCTTTGATTTGGTCAACTAAATCGTCAGTACCAACGATATCAGCTCCAGCAGCTTTAGCTTCGTCAGCTTTAGCACCTTTAGCAAATACTGCAACACGAACTGTTTTACCTGTACCGTTTGGTAAAACGATTGCACCACGTACCATTTGGTCAGCGTGACGAGGATCAACGTTAAGATTCATTGCGATCTCAATTGTTTCGTCAAATTTTGCTGATTTTAGTTCTTTAATTAAAGAAGCAGACTCAGCGATAGTGTATTGTTTATTAGCATCTACTTTTTCAAGTAGTTGTGTATAGCGTTTTCCTGCCATGTGATTTCTCCTGTTAAATCTGCCGCATAGTTTAAAATCACTGCGGTCGATGATTATATATAAGGAAAGAGTCTAAACAAGTTAGACAGCAATCTTTAGTCTACGATTTCGATACCCATTGAACGAGCAGAACCCGCGATAATTAAAGCAGCTTGCTCTTCATCATCAGTATTTAAATCTTCGATTTTAGCTTTAACAACTTCTAGAAGTTGAGCTTTAGTAATCTTACCTACTTTGTTTTTAAGTGGGTTGTCAGTACCTTTTTTAAGACCTGCTGCTTTCATTAATAAAGCAGATGCCGGTGGTTGTTTAGTGATAAAAGAAAAACTTCTATCAGAGTAAACTGTAATTACAACAGGAACTTTGAATCCCATCTTATCTTTTGTTTTTTCATTGAATGCTTTACAGAATTCCATGATATTAACACCACGTTGACCAAGTGCTGGTCCAACAGGAGGTGCCGGGTTAGCTTTACCAGCGTCAATATGAAGCTTGATATAATCCATAACTTTTTTTGCCATGTTCTTTCCTTTTATAATGTGTTCGTAAACCAAACTAGTTTGTTTTACTGCGCTAACGCAAAGTTCTCGTTAAGAGAGTTTAAGCGACAAGTCGCTTTTAGACTACGCTAAAGTTAAACTTCTTAAAAGTCTAAATTTAACGTAGCCACGCTACCTTAGATAATCTTCTCTACTTGCGTATATGAGATGTCAACTGGTGTACCACGTCCGAAGATTGATACATTCAGTTTTAAAGTACCATGTTCCATGTCAAACTCATCTACAGTTCCTGTAAAGTTTGCAAATGGACCATCGATAATACGTACTGTTTCACCAAGATCAAAAAATACTTTTGGTTTTGGAGCAGCACGGTTTTCAACACGATCAAGAATAACTTTAATATCATTTTCGCTTAGTGGTGTAGGACGATTTCCTTCGCCAATAAAACCAGATACTTTAGGTACCCCTTGAATCATTGTTTGAATTGCTGTTGTTAGTTCTAACTTAGCAAATACATAACCTGAGTAGAGTGAACGCTCAGAAATTTTCTTTTTACCGTCTTTTACTTCGATAACATCTTCAGTTGGAACAATAACTTCTAAGATTTGATCTTGGAGTTTGTTCTCTACAACTAGATTAAGGATTGCGTCACGTACTAAACGATCGCTTCCGTATGTTTGAATTGAGTACCATTCGTGTGCCATAGTCTTCCCTTAACCTAAAATTGCTGACATTACAGACTTCATTAATAAGTCTACTAATGCTAAAAATATTGAAATAACGGTAACCACAATAATTACAGCTATAAACGCTTGTTTTACTTGTGGTTTAGTTGGAAAAATAACCTTGTTAATTTCCGACTTAGCACTTTGATAAATTTTGTTCATCATATATCCTCGTACATTTCAAACCTGTACAACCCAAAGGTTACAAAGGTTTAAAATGTAAATTTAATTTGGTGGCAGGCGATGGGGGACTCGAACCCACAACACCCGGATTTGGAATCCGGTGCTCTACCATTGGAGCTAATCGCCTATATATTCCTTACTTACGTAAGGAGGAAAATGGAGAAAAGATAATGGTAAATGGATTAAGCTATTGCTTTTTTCCTTTACCTTATTCTAGTCACCATTCACAAATTTCACAAAAGTGAAATTAGAGTTTCATCTCTTTGTGCATTGTGTGCTCACGACACCATTTACAGTATTTACGTACTGAAAATTTTTCTGTGTGAGTCTTTTTGTTTTTAGTTGTGTGATAGTTACGACGTGTACATTTTTCACAACCTAAGTGAACTGCTTCTCTCATGTTAGACCTTTCAATTAATTTTTTTGCAAAAAGGGTTAAACCTATTTACTTCGTTAGAGTTGTTATGGCTCACAAAGAGTCATAGCTACTTTAAAGAGTGTTATCCTCTTTACAAGTGGCAAGCCAAAAGGCTTGCGTCCTAAAAAAGGACTTACTTAAATCTTAAAATTATTTAAGAATTTTAGCAACAACACCTGCACCAACTGTACGTCCACCTTCACGGATAGCGAAACGAGTTCCCTCTTCCATAGCGATTGGAGCGATTAGTTCAGCAGTAATCTTAACGTTGTCACCTGGCATAACCATCTCAGTACCTTCTGGTAATGTGATTGCACCTGTAACATCAGTTGTACGAACGTAGAACTGTGGACGATAGTTAGAGAAGAAAGGAGTGTGACGTCCACCCTCATCTTTAGAAAGTACATAGATCTCAGCTTCGAAAGTTGTATGTGGAGTAATTGAACCTGGCTTACATAAAACTTGACCACGTTCAACAGCTTCTTTATCGATACCACGAACAAGAACACCACAGTTATCACCAGCAACACCACAGTCCATCTCTTTACGGAACATTTCAACACCAGTTACAGTAGTTGATTGAGTGTCTTTGATACCAACGATTTCTACCGCTTCACCAACACATACTTGACCACGTTCAACACGGCCAGTTACAACAGTTCCACGACCAGAGATTGAGAAAACATCCTCAACAGGCATTAAGAAATCTTTATCAGTTTCACGAACTGGTTCAGGAATATACTCATCAACAGTTTTCATAAGTGCAACGATCTTTGCAGACCACTCACCAAGAGTACCAGTTTTAGCTTCTTCGAGAGCCATAGTTGCAGATCCTGCAGTGATAGGAGTATCATCACCCGGGAAATCGTATTGGTCTAGTAGCTCACGGATTTCCATTTCTACTAATTCCATTAACTCTTCATCGTCAACCATATCTTCTTTGTTCATGAAAACAACGATGTAAGGAACACCAACTTGCTTAGAAAGAAGGATGTGCTCACGAGTTTGTGGCATTGGGCCATCCGCTGCAGAAACAACAAGAATAGCACCATCCATTTGTGCAGCACCAGTAATCATGTTTTTAACATAATCCGCGTGACCTGGACAGTCAACGTGTGCATAGTGACGAATATCTGTTTCGTACTCTACGTGTGAAGTTGCGATTGTAATACCACGTTCGCGCTCTTCTGGAGCGTTATCGATTGCATCATAATCCATTAGTTCAGCACCATTTGTTACTGCTAATACTGCTGTAATAGCTGCCGTTAGTGTAGTTTTACCATGATCAACGTGACCGATTGTCCCGATGTTAACATGTGGTTTGTTTCGTTCAAACTTTTCTTTTGCCATAATGTCCTCCGACTTTGTTTTTGTGAATAAAAATGGAATTATATCAGATAATTACTCAAATATTGCTTATTAATTAAAATTTATAGTTTTTATGGAGCTTCTAACCGGATTCTAACCGGTGGCCTCTTCCCTACCAAGGAAGTACTCTAACAGCTGAGCTATAGAAGCACAATTGTAAAAACATAAAACAATAAATCAAACATAAGCAATATTTGAATAATCATAAGGTTAATTCGGTGAATAATAAAATGTAAGTGATAAACTACTTTTGTTAAAAAGTATCTTTAGTTGAAGAAGTAAATAATTATTGTACTTCAGCTTCCAGACATATAAATACATATAATTTTCAATGGAGCGGGTGAAGGGATTCGAACCCTCGACAGCCTGCTTGGAAGGCAGGAACTCTAGCCACTGAGTTACACCCGCGTCTATTGATGGTGGTGAGAGAAGGAGTCGAACCTTCGAACCCGTAGGGAACGGATTTACAGTCCGTCGTCGTTGGCCACTTGACTATCTCACCATCAAGTTATTGTATTAATCTGGTCTAACACTGTTTCTAATATTCAAATTTCAATGGTGCCGACACGAGGATTTGAACCCCGGGCCTGCTGATTACAAATCAGCTGCTCTAGCCAACTGAGCTATGTCGGCATCGAAATTGAGT
>Ga0256826_1000607_pt1 | contig 21887 bp, 20 predicted proteins | sample CV79metaG_FD_185975 | JGI IMG/M metagenome (GOLD analysis project Ga0256826, IMG submission 185975) | Hydrothermal vent microbial communities from East Pacific Rise, Pacific Ocean - CV79 | ecosystem: Environmental > Aquatic > Marine > Hydrothermal vents | place: Pacific Ocean: East Pacific Rise...
TAAATATAAAAACATTCGTGGTGCGAATTACTTTAAACCCACAACCCACTGAAGGAGAGAGTCATGTTACTTCATCCAACATTGGAAAAGCTGAAAACCATGCGATTCTCTGGAATGGCTGAGGCTCTTGAGAGCCAGATGCAAATGGACGGCCTTAACGATGTGGGCTTCGAAAAACATTTAGGACTATTACTTGATCACGAACAGGCAGTGCGTGAGACAAGGAAAATGAACACCAGATTACGCAAACAAAGTAAAGACAAATTAACAGCGTCGCTACGCTCCGACACAGGTGTCCGAAATCAATGGGCTAGGTGTCCGGATTTAGTGGAATACACACCATTCTCGACGACTTTACAAAGACCCGGTCTTGCCCGAATGGAAAATTGCAGGACGACGCTCCAGATCCATATTGGTTGTTTTGGAAAGCGGGAAACTTCAGGAGGGAGAATGGAATGCCGGAGAAACCTGTTGTATAGTGCGAACCTTTATGAAAGAAGGCAAAGGCAGGGGATAAGCTGTGCGGCTGAAATCATGGATAAAGAACATCGTTAATCGGTTCCTAAGCGTTCCTTCTGTTCTACAGCGGCCTTCATCATTCTGAACAATTCCCGGTAGTGAAGCTTTTTTCTGGTGGTCACATACTGGTAAACTACAGTTCTTAGCTCAGTTTCGTTAATATTTGGAAATTTGTCGATAATAATGACAAGGGATTCACTTGGCCAATCATTTTCAAAAGAAATTTGTTCACTGAGACATACTTTGTGAATTGCAACCGCTTCATTTATTATAGAATCACGCATACGTTCGGCAGCATGAAATATTTTTTTGGTATGCAGCTGAGATCCTTTTTTGTCCTTAACAAACTGGTAGACCTCTTCCACAGAACCCTGTCGTAAAACTTTTGCCAGATATTTTATCTGCCGGTTTTTTGCCCCCCCTTTCAACCCTCTGGTTGCAAGGATTTCATCATGGAGAACTGGACCTCCGGGAAATTTTTTTAACTCTTTATCCGAAAGATCGGCAATCTCGGCTGCCAATTCCTTAACCTGTTTAAAGATACGTTTCTTTTCTGATCTACTGAGGTATTCACTCATGCCATCATCCTAACAATTTAACAAATTCATTTTAGACATTTCTGCCGAAAGTCAGCCTGTTAAAACCACATTTTTCAGACCACGGTCTGCTCCCGAAAATACCAATTATTTCAAAAAGCATAATTTCAAGAATAAGGTAGACCCTGGTGTTCTCACGAATACATCCTATCATAGTTTCGCCATGATGCCCAAGGGCTGTATGCAGATGAATTCGCGGTTCGTTGCCCTCAAAATGTATTGAACCTGTGCCTACGGCTTCCCTTGCACCATCAATCTCACACCATACTGGTGTTGGCGGCATAACAGGTTTTTCAGGCCCTGTCACAGCCTTTGTATGACGGATACCACCAAGAATCTGAAACCAGCAGCTTTTGATATTTTCTTTGATGACAATCTTTTTAAGTCCTTCAAGTACATTTTCTCCATCGTCAAATCGTATTGACAAAACTCTTCCTACTGATCCTGTTCTATAATCCATAGTGTTTCACTATTTTTCAGTAATGTCCGGTTAATCCAGCTTTGCGGCTTAAAAGTAAAATACCCTTTATTTGAAACTAGTTACACTGATTACCCGTTACAGTATGGCACTACATATTTCATTTTGCTGCAATAGTCGTCTTTATCACATTCCCGGGGTGATTTTTTACACCCAACACTGAATATATTTTGTGCTGCTCAGGATTTGGTTGTACTCTTTTCCTGATATGGACTTTGTCATCATTTTTACACCGCATTCTAATCGTGCCCCTATTGTGGGGCAACAGGATATTACGCAGTGTCATCCACGAATTCTGGATACCGTTATGGCCGAATCGATACCGTATTGCATAAACAAGATGACCTGAAACTCTGTCAGCGATGAGATGATATATCGGACGTAATCCAGGTTCAGATTGCAAGGAACGAAAAACCGCACCCAGATCCGTTAGCATGGGATAAGTTCTCCATAGTGTAGATGCATCCCAATCTGTTTGATTGGTGGTCAGGCAATACACTCCAGGGTACATGTCGGTTGTATCCGGTACTGGTTTACGGTACCAGGTTATTTGGCCGCCTTGGAAAACTGCTGCTTAAGACGGTCAATTTTCTTAATCATCGTATCATATACCCATTCATTGAAGTACTGCAGGCGTTTTCAAATCGTGTTGAAAAAAGGTTTGCCAATGGTTGATTTTAACTCATCAAATTCACGATGTTTTTCCGACTCACAACCAGGTAAGGATATTGGTGATATCTCAGCCAATCAATATTTTCTTTCTTCAAAAATAATGTCAGGCAATTCGCCAAGACCAGACTGATTCTGCGGCCACCGGTGCGTCTTTCTTTCACTTGCAGGGTGACATGCACGACCAACTATAGAACCAATTGCCAAAGCAACCTGGGGATCGGTAAACCCTAACTCGCCAAGTTTTTTATATCAAGTTCCAGTAAACGCAGGACTTCCAGTGCAACATGGTCGAAACACAATACTGTGTGGCCTGTTCATCACAAGAGTATCAATATCAACCTCTCTGTCATCTATTCCACTCTCATCGATTTCATCATGTTGCCTGGCTATAATTCTTGCGCCATAATTTTGCACCCACTTGTTAATTTCACAATTGATTTAAAAAAAATAATCGTTGACCATAAAGTATCTCCTTGATTCGTTGTATTGTCAATACTGGTCATTGCTTTTCCGGAAAAGAGAAATCCATCGCCAGATTCCTTTTTTGGATTTGTATTTTTTCGAATATACATACAAACAGGGTTGCATAATAATCACCTCCCGTCAAGTGTGACACACCATTTCATGGAACCATGAAACACCAGGAATTTCAAATTTTCTGTATGCATATTGTATTTATTTGCCCCTCAAAAAAATGGCAGTTTCAAGAGTTTTTGAGAACTATTTCCACAAAGTCAGGCTTAGAGTTCCGGACATATTGCCTCACCCACTCCGCCGATACTGCACAGCCTCAGCAACATGAGACAAGCCCAGATCATCCTTACCATCCATATCAGCAATAGTCCTGGCAATCTTTAAAATCCGGTGATATGCACGGGCAGAGAGACCAAGTTTTTCCACAGACTTTTCAAGAAGACTCAGAGAGCTGGAATCAAGAACACAATATTTTTCAATTTCTCTGGCACCCATTTGAGCGTTGCAATGGATTTTCCGATATTTTTTATAACGACTTTCCTGGATTTCCCTGCAACAATTCACTCGTTTCTTTATTGTTGCCGAAGACTCCCCTCTTCGTTTATCAGTAATATCCTTAAATGCCACAGCCCCAACTTCCAGGTGCAGGTCGATACGATCTAACAGCGGGCCTGAGACCTTGCTTGTATAACGCTGAATCTGAACAGAGGTGCAGTTACAATCTTTTATTTTCGTACCAAAATAGCCGCAAGGACAAGGATTACTGGCCACCACCAGTAAAAATCTGGACGGAAAATTCATACTTTGGTTGGCTCGTGTTATGGTTACGTTCCCGGCTTCCAGAGGTTGTCGTAATACTTCCAATACGTGCTTTTTAAATTCTGGTAATTCATCAAGAAACAGCACACCATTGTGCGCCATTGAGACCTCACCGGGACGCGGGATAGCACCACCGCCAATTAATCCTGCATCTGTTACGGTATGGTGAGGGGCACGAAAGGGGCGACTTGCAATAAGGGGTGATTGATGAGGAAGTTCTCCAGCGATGGAATAGATCTTTGTGGTTTCAAGTGCCTCATCAAAGCTCATCTCCGGCAAAATTGTGGCAAGACGTTTTGCCAGCATGGTCTTGCCTGATCCCGGAGGTCCTGCCAGAGAAATATTGTGTCCACCCGATGCTGCAATCTCAAGGGCTCGTTTAACATGTTCCTGCCCTTTTACATCATGAAAATCCACATCATAGACGACACTTTCGAGGAGCAAATCATTATGATTGGTTTGCACCGGGACAATATCAGTATCCTGTGCCAGAAATTCAACGGCTTGATGCAGGGAAGATACTGCTATCACATCAATACCATTGACCACTGCAGCTTCATTTTTATTTTCTTGCGGGACAAGAATGCCCTTCATTCCACATTGTTTTGCATTTAGACAGAGGGGCAAAATACCTTTCACTGTGCGCACTGCACCGTCAAGTGATAGTTCACCAAAAATACAATAGTCCTTTAATCTTTCCTGGGGAAATAATTCTGCTGCGGCCAGAATGCCAAGGGCAATGGGAAGGTCAAAACCAGCTCCTGCCTTTTTCACATCAGCGGGAGCCAGATTTACTGTGATTTTTCTTGGAGGAAACTCATAGCCTGAATTCTTGATGGCCGCTTTTACCCGGTCACGGCTTTCCCGTACACTTGAATCAGGTAAACCAACCGTCATAAAGACTGGCAAGCCCAGTGCCAGATCCACTTCAACTTCCACTGACAGCCCCTCAACTCCCTGTACTGTGCCGCTGTGTACTTTAGCCAGCATTAGATTTTCCTATTTTCAAACAACACATAAGCTGTATGTCTGCTCATTCATTTATCCTTTCCACATTTTCCTGCGGCTCTATCTTGGGTTTTTTTCTTCGATATCCAGGTTTAACCAGAATTTCCAGATAGAAAGATTCGAGTTTTTTTGATTCAGCCTGGGAAATACACTTATTGATAGTTGAAATATGTATGACTTCGCAACTTTCCTCATCAACACCAAACCGGCAGTCAAAATCCCAGAAATCTGTTTTAGGAGGGAGAGTTTTTCCACGCTCTCGCTTGATATATTTTTTTACCTCATACTTGATGGCTTCAACAAGTCTTGGGAGTTTGAGCTTCGGATGGCTTAATAGAAACGTTTTTTTCATTGTAATTCCATTGTGATGACTTTAATATTTTTTCATCTTTTTCCGTCTGGCAGTATAGGATATCTCATTACACTCTGACTCAGTCTTCAGTTTCAAATAATTCTGATAGTGTTCCTGCTGCATGGTTCCGTCTTCTATTGCCAGCAGAATAGCGCATCCTGGTTCAGACGTATGGCTGCAATTAGAGAAACGGCATCCCCGTGATGCCTTCTGTATATCATCGAAGTTGTCTTCCATTCCGCCACTGACTCCTAAAAGGCCCACCTCCCGCATTCCTGGTGTATCAATTAACATTGCACCCTGATCAAGAGCAATAATCTGACGACGAACAGTTGTGTGCCGCCCCTCTCCTGACTCGTGTACTGTTCTTGTTTTCAATGTATCATGTCCCGTAAGCCGATTAATCAGTGTAGACTTTCCAACTCCGGATGAACCAACTATACAGTACGTTTTACCATAGCCCATAACGTCCTTAAGTTGATCTAAACCGGATCCCGTCACATTGCTAATGGCAATTATCCTGATACTAATCCCGGCCTCACGAATCTCAACGATTAACCGCTCCAGTTGGCCATCACTAACCAGGTCCGTTTTGGTCAGAAGCAGTAATGGTTCGACCCCGCCTTCATTAGCCATAACCAGATACCGTTCAAGCCTGCTTACATTAAAATCGTAATGACACGATTGAACAATAAAAGCCACATCGATATTTGCGGCAATCATCTGAAACTCAATTTTCTTCCCAACCGATTTTCGACGCAAAAACGATTTTCTTGGTAGCGTCAAGTGAATAGTTGCAGCATTATCAGCATCCTGATAATAGACACAAACCCAATCACCGACGCAGGGCATATCACTTGTAGATTCAGTGGAGTGCAGAAATTTACCGGTTGTCCTTGCAGGAACTTCTCCATCCTCATTTCTGATGGTATACCAGCCACGATAAACCTCCGTCACCCTGGCCATCCGGAGTTCCGGGTGACTGATTTTTCTGGCTTGTTCAACAAACCAGCGAGTTAATCCAAGTTTCTTCAGTCCCATGGAGGTAATTCCATCTTTACTCTCATAATTTGCATCCTTTTGCTCAAAACAGACATCGTTAAATTTTAGCATTTGTATTTGCTGCCTGTACGTATTTACAGTAAGATAAAGTAAAAGTGGACAGTTACTGGCCTGAATTTTCAGTTTTCAGTTATTGCACACTGAAAACTTTTAACAACACAAGAAACGGTGCAATGTGTCTAAAATTTAGCACTAACAGCTTAATATGATCTAAATCATGACGCATATTCTGATGGCCAATACATTCCCGACTCTTTAAGGTTCACTCAAAAATAAATTAAAAATCATGAGGTGCCTGATGGATGTTCAGAGAGGCAGTTTCCAATGTGAAGAGCTGAAACAGAGATCTCCAGAAAATGTTTTACAAACCACTGTCCCCTGGTTTCTTTACTGGAAGAATCCAGGCCGTGAAGAAAGAATGTTTTCATCTGACTCTCTTTTTGTACATAGATTGCAACAGGGGCGAATACTCACCATTTTTTTTGCTGTAAATATAGAAAGGTTCCTCAATCAGCATCCCATGCCCACCGTTTTTGCTGGCTTCAAGCAGAATTAGACGGGCGGGCATATCGGGTGCCGGATAGGAATAAACCATCTGTAATCGTTTCACGGCAAACCCCTGTTTTTGCATTTGATTGATCAGCACAGCAAGCTGATCAGCCGGATAAATCAGAAAAAATCTGCCTTTGTTTTTAAGCGTATAAGCAGCAGAAGACAAGATTTCATCCAAAGTACATTGTACCTGATGCCTGGCAATGGCCGACTCTTCGCTGACCGACTTTCTGCCGCTATCCGGTAAATAAAAAGGCGGGTTACACACCACGGTTGAAAAAGAACCAGCAGTGAAGAAATCATCTATCTTCCGAAGATCCCCCTCCACTACTGCCATTTCACCCTGGAAGGAATTACGGATACTATTCTCACGACATAACTGTGCCAGGGCGGATTGAATTTCAAAGGCAGTCAAGGCGTTAATACGTTGTCTATGTCTGTAAAGAAGGATAAGGCCGAGAATTCCGCACCCTGCCCCAAGGTCAAGAACAGATTCGTCCTTCTTTAAATATACAAAATGAGCAAGCAGCACCGGATCCAAAGAAAAACGATACCCGTTTATATGCTGCAGGCAGTCCAACTCACCCTCAAATAACGAATCGTTACTTCTTTCCATGAGATGGGGCTGTTTCTGCACATTATCCAAGACGCTCTATTTTTTCTCCTGTAACCAGCTGATGTAAAAGAAGACCCGTCATAACTTTTGGATAAAAGTAAGTGGACTTATGGGGCATGATCAAATTCTCGTTGGCAACCTGCTGTACCTGTTTGACAAGAGTTGGGTTCATCACAAAAAGAAGCGGTGTTGTTTTGTCCTGTGTGTTGCATTCTTTCACTGCCACATCTATGGCCTTATCCGGATCACTGTAATAATGGATTAGATTTTTTTCTTCACACAGTTCACGGCTCAACTCCATGGCATGATGTATTATTACATCGGAAAGAATAACCACATCAATTTCCTGTAATTGCAATGCTTTATTCTTCAACAACTCCTTAGCGGAAGGTTTCATAGTGAGAAGAAAACAACGATCCTCGCCGGGATGATATATACCTAAGGTGGTGACCGAAGAATCAGAGCTTTCTTTTTCATCCATCCTGGCAAGAACTTCTGAAAGCAGCACCTCACGGGTTCCTTCCTGCATCTCTTCCAGTTCAAACCATGGTTCCAGTCGTAATCGCAGATTTTCCATATTGAGGATCCCAGGCCAGTGAAGCAAACGATGGGTGGGAAGCACGGAAAGGCCAGCATCTTCAATGGGGCAGAGATACATCATAATATGATTGGCTGGATCCTTTTCGGAAAAGGCACTATTTCGCTTTTTCTGCAATCGTCTATACGCAAGAGCGGTAGTGTAACGATGATGACCATCGGCAATGTAGAGAGCTTTATCCATAAAAAATTTCTGTACCTGCATAACCACGGCTCCATCCCCCACACGGTATAAAGAATGGATACAGCCATCTCCATCAGTGATGCTTCCCATAGGCTTCTGCTCTTTTGCACCATCCAGCAAATTCAAAACCCTGTTTTCTTCATCAGAATATAAAGAAAAAACCTGACTGAATTGAGCCTTTGTGCTATCAAGCAATCGCAAACGATCCTGAATTACAGAGTCGAAGGTTTCCTCGTGGGGTTTAATCACTCCTTCTCCAAATTCGGAAAGTCCCACAAGGGCTACCAGCCCTTTTCTGATAAGAGTCTGACCGGAAGGATGTTTATATTGGACTGTATATAAATAAAGTGCAGGATGCTTTTCACGCACAAGAACATTTTCATCCATCCATTGTTGAAACAAATCAGCGACATCGCTATATCTGCTATTTTCATCAACTGCCCCTCCGGGATTTTTGATTATATCCAGGCGAATCATGGAGTATGGATTTCTTTTCGTATAAGCGGCAACGGATTTTTCACTAATTACGTCATAGGGAGGAGTGACAATTTCATCAAGACTGCCTACTTTATCCACATTAAAAGATACGCCCCTGAAGGGTGCTATAAAGGCCATGCGTTACAACTCCTTTTTTGCTATAGTCAAAAAGATTTAATTCAATGATAGATTGTGTACAATAACCAGCGACATTAACATGGAAACAAATATATTTTCAAGCAACTTGGAAGCTAATTTTCCAGGAGGAAAGTATTATGTATGATATTTTTATAAAAACGCATTTTGCAGGTGCCCACCACCTTCGTGATTATCCTGGCGACTGCGAAAAACCCCACGGACACAACTGGAAAATTAAAGTCACCGTTTATGCCACAGAAGTGGATGAGCTTGGTATGGGTATTGACTTTAAAATACTGAAAAAAATAGTAAATAATGTAGTGGATGATCTTGATCATCGTGATTTAAATGAGCACCCTGCTTTTCAGAATCGAAACCCATCCTCTGAAAATATTGCAGCTTTTTTATTTGAGACCCTACAGCCAGACCTGAAACATGACAGATATCAATTAAAATGTGTTGAAGTTTGGGAAACTGATTCATCAGGTTTGATTTACTACGAGCCTGATGCAGACTAAACTGAAAATCACAGAGATTTTTTATTCCATACAGGGGGAATCTACCTATGCCGGACTCCCTTGTATCTTTATTCGTCTCAGCGGCTGTAATCTTCGATGCAACTACTGTGATACTGAATACACCTGGGAAGAAGGTGAATTTATGTCGATTGAGGATATTCTGAAAGAGATAGATGCTTATCCTTGTAATCTGGTTGAGGTTACCGGTGGAGAACCACTCGTTCAAAAAGAAAGCGTACAGCTTCTGGATGCATTAATAGAAAATGGAAAATCGGTTCTCCTTGAGACCAATGGAAGTATGTCCATACATTCTGTTCCTGCTGATGTTGTAAGTATCGTCGATGTAAAATGTCCAGACAGTGGCTCGGATAATACTTTCCACAGAAACAACACAAAAGAAATTCATAGCCGGGTCAGAGAAAATCCCGGATCCTGCCAATTGAAGTTTGTTCTTTCCTCAAAAAATGACTATAGGTGGGCAGGAAACTTCGTTATTGAGAAGAATTTCAGTCGAGAGCTTCCCATTCTTTTTTCACCCGTACACAGCAGAATCGTTCCTGCAGATCTCGCCCGGTGGATTATGGAAGATGGTCTCAACGTACGTTTACAATTACAATTGCAAACGACGCTATGGCCTGACATTTCCCGCGGAGTATAACCATAAGTAACTACCAGTAAAACATGAAAAAAACAATTCCAATCGATAAAGCCGTTGGCATGGTGCTTCCCCACGATATTACCGAAATAGTCAAAGACAAATTCAAAGGTCGAGCCTTCAAAAAGGGGCATATTATCCGTGCAGAAGATATTGACCATTTAAAGCGCCTCGGTAAAGAACATATATATGTGCTTACTCTGGGGCCGGAAGAAATTCACGAAAATGAAGCTGCGCATTTACTGGCAACCGCCCTTGCGGGACCCGGTGCCATACTCTCTGCAGAACCTGTGGAAGGAAAAATTGCCATCCATGCTGAACAGGACGGATTACTGAAAATCAATGAAGAAGCGCTGTATGAGTTTAATCTTTCTGGGGATGTGATTTGTACTACATTACAGAGCAATACGCCCGTCAGCAAAGGAGAAAACATTGCCGCAACCCGTCTCATCCCACTGCTGTCCAAACGTACCATTGTTGATCAGGCGGTAGCAATTGCTACGAGTAATTCCCCCCTTATTGAGGTGAAAGAATTACGAAAGGCAAAAGCCGGACTGATCATCACCGGCAATGAAGTTTTTTCAGGAAAAATCGAAGATAAATTTGAAAAAGTCTTACGTAATAAGCTTTCCCTGATTGGCTCGGAAGTTATTTCAGTAACCTTTGCTCCCGATGATATACATACAATCAGCACCGCCATCACAAATGCCATTGCCGGTGGAGCCGATATGATTATCACCTCCGGTGGTATGTCTGTTGATCCTGACGATGTTACCCGCATGGGAATAGCTGCCGCTGGTGCCACGGACTGTTACTACGGCACTCCTGTTCTTCCGGGTGCCATGTTTTTATGCGGCCGTATTGGTGATATCCCGGTGATGGGTCTCCCTGCTTGTGGTATGTTTCATAATATCACAATATTTGATCTGATATTACCGAGAATTTTAGCAGGCGAAAGCATTGGTCGCAAAGAATTTGCACGAATGGGACACGGCGGACTCTGTCGTAACTGTAAACGATGTCAATATCCGGTGTGTAACTTTGGAAAATAGCGACAAGACAGTCCATTGCAGGTTCACAGTGCAATGCCCTGCCAAAGCATTTCAACTCCTTGCCGAAGCCAGCGGCCTCCCCAAAGAACGAATTAAACATGCTATGGTGAAGGGAGCTGTATGGCTGCGGCAATCTGGAAAAAAAGAAAGACGGCTGCGAAAAGCAAAATTTACTCTGCAGCAAGGGGATGAAATTGAACTTTTTTATGATCCTGAAATCCTTGCGATGACGCCACCCCACACCGTTTGCGTTACAGAAAACAACGATTTCAGTGTCTGGTTTAAACCTCCCTGGATGCTCAGCCAGGGAACGCGCTATGGAGATCATTGTTCACTGCTCCGCATTGCTGAAAAAAGTAACCGGGAGCTAGCTTTTAAACTGATCCACAGACTTGATCGAGAAGCATCCGGGCTTATGCTCCTTGCCCACAATCGCAATGCTGCCCACCTGTTATCAAACCTTTTCATAAACAATGCAATTGAGAAAAGATATTTTGCAGAAGTTACAGGCATCCTTGAAATTGATCCGGCCGGGAAATTCCTGACCGGTGATATTGATGAAAAACCAGCAAAAACTGAGATTATCAGCTCAAGACCAGCCAGATCCAGAAAAAACAGTTTTCTCGATATCAGAATACACACCGGCAGACTCCATCAAGTCAGGCGTCACCTGGCAGATCTGGGGTATTCGGTTCTGGGAGATTCCCAGTACGGTGAAACTGTAGGAAAAACATACAGTGCATTACATCTCTGTGCCTGGCAGCTACAGTTTATTTCACCATTTACCATGAAGAAGTGCAAATACACAGTCCCGGATTATTTGCGACCCTCTTTTCTTCTGCCTGTGCAAAATAATAACCATTAATCCCTTGTTCTTGACAGAGCAATAACAAAACAAAAAAGGTTTCTCGCTGTTTCGAGTGGGTAATGGTTGCTAACACCCGTCCCTGGCTGGTAATGTATTCCTCATTATGAGAGACACTGACATATTCGAACCAGCCTCTGGTTTGCTTCCCCGTGGAAGGGGAAAAATCAATTATTGATCCTGAGCCAAAGCGACTCGATATCGGATTGCATTTTTCTCGTGGTAGCACATTCACTTGTCCAGACCGTGGGCAAACCGAGTTAAAAGATCACGATATTGTGAAAAAGACATGGCAGCATTTAAACTTTTTTCAATATGATTCGTACCTGACAAGCGGTTTAAAGAAGATCTCATCAGGCACGGTGGTTCAGAGGAAAATATCAAACAGATGTGTTGTGACATGTCTCCTGCTTTTTAAAAGGGGGTGAGGGGCAATTCCCCAAAACAGGCTGATAAACTCAACGAACTAAAATTGTAAAAGAATTCAATCTAAAAACAAGTCGTGCGTCCACATGTATATACACAAAGAAAACAATATTACAATATCTACTTTTACGGGGTCGTTATAATGCTTTCGCCCTGGCCATAGCATTTTTGAAAGCTTCACCAGATCCTGCAATTACTGAATCAGGTACACAGAATGCCAGTCGGAAGTAGCCAGGAGCGCCAAAACCCTGTCCAGGAACGGCAAGGATTTTTTCTTCCTGCAATAAGGCGCAAAATTTTACATCATCAGCAATGGGTGATTTTGGAAAGACATAAAATGCACCTTTGGGCGGGATAAAATCATATCCGGCTTTCGACAGAATCTTACAGAAGGTTTCACGTCTCTGGACATAGATGGAGTTATCAACACTTGCGTCTTGCAACTCAGCGACCACCCGCTGCATAAGGGCGGGTGCGTTCACAAAACCAAGGATACGGTTGGCAAGAGTCAGGGCGTTAAGCAGTGCTGTTTTGTCATGGATCTCTGGGTGAACTGCCAGATAGCCTATTCGTTCTCCGGGGAGTGAAAGATCTTTTGAGTAGGAAGAGAGCACAATAGAGTTTTTACTTGCCTGTAAAATACTGCCGACAGCAGTATCGTCAAAAATGATTTTACGATATGGTTCATCAGCCAGCATATAAATAGTTGTTTTTAATTCTTCCCCTTTTCTAGCCAGAATTTTTCCCAGCGCATCCAGGGATTTCTGAGAATAAATCTGACCAGTGGGATTATTGGGTGAATTGATAATTATAGCTTTTGTTTTATCATTTATAGCAGCTTCAATGGTGTCAAGATCAAGATTGAAGTCTTTGTCGGTTTGTACAACCTTGGTGACACCTCCATGGTTATCCACATAAAAATTATACTCCACAAAATAGGGCGCAAGAATTATGACTTCTTCACCTGGATTGAGTAGTGCCTTCATCACAATATTGAGTGCTCCGGCAGCACCACAGGTCATAAGCATATCACCATGGAAAACAGCTACCCCCTGTTCTTTTGACATTTTACCGGCCAGCGCCTCACGTACCCATGGATAGCCGCCATTTGGCATATAGGCATGCACCATCGGGGAATGATCATTTACGATTTCCTTAATTACCTTGTCAAATTCAGGTGGAGGTGGGACGTCGGGGTTGCCGAGGCTGAAGTCAAAGACATTTTCTACGCCGAATTCGGCCTTCATTTTAGCTCCCTCTTCAAACATTTTCCGAATCCAGGATGATTTTTCTGCAAAAGTACGCATTTTAGTTGAAATAGACATTATGTGATATTCCTCTTTGTTTATGTTTTCAGGTCTTATTTGGCAAACTCGTAAAAAAAATTGTGGATGAATAAGCAAAAAACTTCATATTCGAGGAACACAAATTTGATGGAGCGAGGAGTACTGAAGTACGTTGTAGCAATAGCAAATTTGTAGTGACGAAGAAGATGAAGAGTTTTACGACGCCATCTTATTTATTTTTCGTGAAAAAATCATAGGCACCATTAATTTCTTTCATCTTTTCTTCGGCAACCGCCCGAAATTCTTCACCCAGGTGTCGTACTTTGTCCGGATGATATCGCATACATAATTTTCTGTATGCCTTTTTTATAGTATCTTTATCAGCACCTGAGTGTAAACCAAGGATTGCATAATATTTATCAGCTGTTCCCTGTGGGGTGCCGGAAGATTGCTGGTATCCGAATTTATATCTGGCTTCAATGGCGCGTTTATCGTAATCAGTAATTTGCAGGTAAGTTGCGATGTCTCTGGCAACTTTCAGTTCTGCTTCTGGAACCTGTTTTTTAGTATAAAGAATCTGGTAGATGAGTTCCAGAAGAATAAGGCGAGGCTCATAGGCAAAAGTGCTGCGAAATTCATGGAGCAGTGTTTCCATGGATTGAGTGGAATCTACGGCCTCGCTGATGAGGTCTTTAACCCAATACATTTTTGTCTGGTCGTAGTGCAGATTCTGTTGAAAGAAACGGTGGATTGTAGAAATTTCTTCTTTGCTGACGATACCGTCAATTTTGGCAATATTGATGAGTATCTGGACAAGGAGCCATACAAAACGATTATGGCTTTCGCTTTGAGAGGCTTCATAGGTGGATATATTTTTCTTTATCCAATAGCTGAATCCCCAGAATATGCCAATAAAAATTAGAATCCCGGCAATACCTGAGTAAATCAAAACACCCAGAAAACTCAGGAGTCCGGAAAATCCACCAGTTAAAAGGCTAAAGAGCAGAAGAATAAGGAGACAACCGCCACATCCAGGTTGTTCACGTCGTTGATATTGCATAATTATAAGTTAGGTGATATTTTCTTCGGCAAAGAGCGCGTCTACGAATTCGTTGGCATTGAAATCGCGAAGGTCATCGATCTGTTCACCAATTCCAATAAAGCGGATGGGGATTTTCAGCTCGCGGCAGATATTAGCAACAATGCCGCCTTTGGCAGTGCCGTCAAGCTTGGTGATAGCCAGCCCGGTAATACCGACGGCTTCATTAAAAAGTTTCGCCTGGGAAATAGCATTCTGACCAGTTGTTGCATCGAGCACCAGCATGATCTCATGGGGTGCACCGTTGAGTCGTTTTCCCATAACGCGTTTAATTTTTTTCAACTCTTCCATAAGATTGACCTGGGTGTGCAGTCTGCCAGCAGTATCCACAATAACAACGTCGTAATTTCCGGCAACAGCCTGATCCATGGCATCAAAGGCAACGGATGAGGGATCGGCTCCCTCATGTTTTGTCACAACCTGAACGTCATTGCGTTCACCCCATATCTTCAGTTGCTGGACAGCTGCCGCCCGAAAGGTATCTGCTGCAACCAATAACACAGATTGACCAGAGCACTTGAATTTTTTTGTGATTTTTCCAATCGTAGTGGTTTTTCCTACTCCATTTACTCCAATTACCATAAGAACAAAGGGGCCGGCCTCGGGCATAACCAGTTCAGCGGGTTTGTCAGATTCGGTAATATAGGAATGGAGTTTGTTCTTGAGGATTTTTCTCAAGGCTGTTGGATCGGAAAGGGAGTCTCGTTTGACCATATTTCGGGCGTGGTCGAGAAGATCCATGACAGTTGTGACTCCAAGATCTGCCGTAATCAGAATTTCTTCGAGTTCGTCAAAGAGATCTGCATCGATCTCTTTTTTCCCAAGAAAGAGTGCGTCCATACGGAGGACAAGAGATTCTTTGGTTTTTCCAAGTTTTGAAGAAAGTTGTTGAAACATTGAACTTATTTTTGAAGCTTCTTCCTGTTTCGCCTCTTCATTATCTGGTACAGGGGTGTCAGCAGCACTTACCGTTTTCAATGGCGCAGGTGAATCAACTTGCACAGTTTTTTCTGTGGCAGCTGAATCTTCAGCTCGGGAAAACTTTTTCTTAAACCAACCTAGCATGAGAAGTCCTTTGTCAGATATTTTACTTTTTCGAGTGTATTCCAACTGTAATTATTTGGGGAGCAGTTACATTCGTGCCAAAACCCGGTAATTATAAATGTTTGGATAGTGTCAGGATTCACCCGGATCGCCCTGCGAGTTAAATTAGTTCATATGTGAGTAGGACGGTTCGAACGAATATGGGGTTCTAGCCGGATATTTACTCGTAATTGGGTAACAACTATGTGCTGAAGCAGATCTACCATACTACGCACTGATCAGAAAGAAAGCAATAGAAACAGGTGTATTTTGTGATTGCTTTTCTTCCAATCGGCATTACTGTATGCCTTGTTGAAATGCTCAGAGACAATACGCTCTTTGCTGAGGTTTTTCTTTTCTGTCATTTCTGTGAACGTATCATTTAGAATTTAACACTATATATTGTTTTTCAGGAGGATGTTATGAGCTCATGTTCAAGTGGTTCCTGTGGAAGTCAGGAAAGTCAGCAAGCGTCAATGGCGCAGCAGGATAATGCAATTACTCAGTCACTGGGGAAAATTAAAAATAAAATTCTGGTAATGAGCGGGAAGGGTGGAGTTGGTAAATCAACTGTATCTGTCAATCTAGCACTTGCTCTGGCCAGCAGGGGACATAAGGTAGGGCTGATGGATGTGGATCTGCATGGTCCCGATGTTATTCGTATGCTCAATCTGACCGGAACACTTGAGCCGCCGAAAAATCAAAATGACCTTGTTGCACCTCTTCAGTACAACGAGAATTTAAAAGTAGTTTCCCTCGAATATATGATGAAGGATCGTGATGAGGCGATAATCTGGCGTGGGCCTCTTAAAATTCAGGCAATTCGACAGTTTATTGCTGATATGGATTGGGGTGAGCTTGACTATCTGATTATCGACGCTCCTCCAGGTACTGGTGATGAGCCGTTAACCATTGCCCAGACTATCCCTCTTATTAAGGCTCTTGTGGTTACCACTCCCCAAAAAGTTGCACTTGCCGACGTACGTAAATCACTGAACTTCTGCAATACGGTTGAAATGGAAGTTGTAGGTGTTGTTGAAAATATGTCAGGATTTGTTTGTCCTGAATGTAATGCAACAGTGGATATTTTTAAAACCGGTGGTGGAGAAGAAATCGCCCGTGAATTTGACCATGCCTTCCTCGGGGCTGTGCCAATGGATCCCAAAGTGGTGATTGCCGGTGATGATGGCGTTCCATATCTGTCATCTGAGGCAACCAGTCCTGCCACAGAAGCCTTTTCCAAGGTGGTGGATGCTGTAGAACGCAGGTTGCCACCAGTGGCACCGCCAGCACCTATACAGATGGCAAGCGCTGATTCCGCTTCGACCACTGATTGCGGTTGTGGCGGATCTTGTAATCCTGATACCTGCGACTGTTAATTTCTGGTGGATTCGTGGCAATTTCGGTTTCTACGAATCCATCAGCTTTATAATATCTCGTTTTTTATTCTTTAAAAAATAATGGTATATCATGTTTCTCAAACAACTTACTGTAGGCTCCATGGGGGTCTGCTGTTACATCGTCGGCTGTTCCAAAACCCATCGCTGTGCCGTTATTGATCCTGGTGGAGATGAAGATAAAATCTTAAAAGAAGTACAAGATTCCGGGCTTAGCATTGATACTATTATTGCCACCCACGGTCATCCTGATCATGTTTGTGGAAACAGGATTATAAAGGAAGCCAGTGGTGCAGATATTATCATGCATGAAATTGAAGCAGAGTTCTTTGCAAAACCTGAAGTACAAAATTATTTTTCCATGCTGGGTCTTGAAGCCTCCCCGCCAGCTGATAGAACTGTTAAGCACGACGATGTAATCACGATTGGCGAGGAAGAATTGCGGGTGATTTTAACACCTGGACATACTCCCGGTGGAATATGCCTCTATTGTGGCCCGGATCTGATTACTGGTGACACCCTTTTTGTGGGTGGTATCGGCAGGACTGACTTTCCCGGAGGATCCTACGACGAATTAATTCAGTCCATCAAAGAACAACTTCTGGTATTACCACCTGAGACCGTTGTCTGGCCGGGGCACGGGTATGGCGGTAGTCGATCCACCCTGCAGGAAGAAGCTCGTTCTAATCCCTATCTCAGCTGATGTGAACATAAAATGCGTGAAATAGTCCTTGGCACAGCCGGTCATGTTGATCATGGAAAAACAAGTTTTGTTCGTGCCCTCACCGGGATAGAAACTGATCGTCTCAAAGAGGAAAAAAAACGCGGCATTACCATCGAACTCGGATTTGCTTATCTTGATCTTCCCTGCGGCCATCGTCTCGGTATTGTAGACGTTCCAGGCCATGAAAAATTTGTTAAAAATATGGTGGCTGGGGTCACCGGTATGGACCTGGTTGCTTTTATTATCGCTGCTGATGAAGGTATTATGCCGCAGACCAAAGAACATTTCGAAATCTGTCGTCTTCTTGGGGTGGAACAGGGCATTATAGTTGTCACTAAAAAAGATATGGTGGAAGAAGAGTGGCTTGAGATGGTCACAGAAGAGGTGCAGGGATATTGTGAAAACAGCTTTTTGGAAGACGCTCCACTGATTCATGTTTCTTCCATAACTGGAGAGGGTATTGAAGAAGTAAAAACGTTGCTGGACGAATTTGTTGCAAAGAAGCAATTTAAAGAGGCATATGGTCCTTTTCGTCTGCCGGTTGACAGGATATTTGCAATAAAAGGATTTGGCGCAGTTGTTACGGGTACCTCCATATCCGGTCGCGTGAATATAGGTGATGAACTCTGTTTTTATCCTACAGATATGGTAGCCAAGGTACGTGGGGTGCAGGTGCATTCCAAAGATGTTGAGACAGTTGAGGCCGGGCATCGTACTGCTATAAATTTACAGGGCGTTGATACGGCGGCCGTTTCCCGTGGTATGGTCGCGGCCACACCCGGTTGCCTGCAGCCCGGTTATATGCTTGATTGTGAATTCCTGTATCTTGCTTCCAGCAGTAAGCCATTAAAGCACAGAACCAGAGTCCGTGTACATCTTGGAACCGTTGAAATCATGGGTCGAATTTCCCTGCTTGATCGTGATGTTCTGCAACCTGGCGAGACCGCCGGGGTTCAAATTCTTCTTGAAGAACCTGTCAGTTGCTGGCCAGGTGACAGGTATGTTGTGAGATCCTATTCTCCTGTGGCTACCATTGGTGGTGGAGAAGTTCTTGGCAATATGCCGCCACGAAAACGAAAACGTTTACATAAGTCCCACCGTGAAGAGAACAGGGCCGTTTTTCAGATTCTACAGGATGAAAATATTGAAAATAAAATCGTACTTTTTTTACGGGAAAGAGGAACAGAAGGGTTAACCTTTGATGAACTTGCCGTACGTCTCGGGATATTTGGCAAACAGTTGAAAAAATTGTTGTCTGTGCCATTGTCATCCAGACAAATGGTTGTGGTTGATTCAACAACCCAGAGATATCTTGCCAAGAGTGTAAGTGATGCTGTTGAATCAACGCTTGAGATCGCCCTTGCAGCATTCCATAAAAAGAATCCTCTCCAGGCAGGTCTTTCTAAAGAAGAGTTACGCTCCGGTTCAGGCAGAAATGTGGATATAAAAGTTTTCCATTTTTGTCTGAATGAACTGCAGAAAAAAGGGGTAATTGTCCAGGAAGAGTCTGCCATTCGTCTGGCTACTCATGAAGTTGCACTGCAGGCAGATGAGAAGCTGCTGCAGAAAGATCTGGGAAACTGGTATCGGAGCAAAGGCCTTAAGACTGCAACCATTCGAGAGACCATGGATACATTCAGTGATTATCCCCAAAATCTGGTGAAAGAGGTTTTCGGTCTGATGTTGCGGGAAGAAAAATTGGTGAAGGTCAGTGAAACCCTCTATTATGACGCTGCCGCAATTTCTACATTAACAAAAGACGTAACAGCCTTTATAGAAAGAGAAGGTGAGATTGATGCACCTCGTTTTAAAAATCTTACTGGTCTTACCCGTAAGTTTTCTATTCCTCTTCTTGAATATTTCGACCGGATAAAGCTTACTATTCGAGTGGGTGATATTCGAATTCTTCGCAAATCTTCTTCCTGAATAGATTTTTTCCAGATCTGTTGACGTTTAAAATGTCTCTTTTAAAATTAGTTTAGTATTTCTTCCCCACATGGACAGTCGTGATGATAAATATTTACGCAAGCATTGAAGAAGCAAGAGTAACTGGAAAGAAGGCCGCTCTCTGCATTATTGTAGACTCAAAAGGTTCTGCTCCGCAAAAACAAGGTGCAAAAATGATCGTTTATGAAGACGGCCCCATTAAAGGAACTGTTGGTGGCGGCAAACTCGAAATGCTGGTAATTCAGGATGCGCAGGCTGCAATCAGGAGTTTAAAACCGGTTAAACGGATATATGACCTGGCCAGAGATTTGGATACGAGCTGTGGTGGGGCTACTGAAATATATATTGAACCAGTAGTACCGGCCTTAAAACTCTATATTTTTGGCAGCGGCCATGTTGGCCAGGCCGTTGCTAGGTATGCCCCTGATTTTGATTTTCAGGTGACCCTCTTTGATAGTAGAGAAATTCCAGTCAAGACAGATCGAAATGTTAACCTGGATTTTATTGGCAAAGAGTATATTGACTCCATTGAAGATGTATTTTTTGATACTAATACCTATATCATAATCGCTACCCATACCCATGCTTCCGATGAAAAACTCCTATCCATACTTGCCGGAAAACAATCTGCATATTTAGGAATGATCGGTAGTAAATCAAAGATTGCCCAGGCAAGAAAAAACCTGCTGGAAAAGAATATACTCTCGGAGAATGAGTTGAACAGGGTTGACATGCCCATTGGTTTACCATTTAAGGCCGTATCACCTCAGGAAATTGCTGTTAGTATTCTGGCTAAAATGATTGATGTTAAAAACACCATGATTCTGTAAGGAAATGATACAGGAGCAGGAGAATATCTATTTTCACCTGTACCAGATCGTAAAATTCGGTATTCTCTTCATCTGTCAGCGGATAATCGTGCATTGGTGACAGTCCACCGGTCTTCCGCAATGGAGGTCGTAATCATTTTGATCCACGCCGGTGTCATAAGAGAAGTTCGGTTTTTTCCCAGCTTGTTTGTCAGCTTACCACCAAGTATCATATCGATGCAATTTCTGGCCTTGGGGGTTTTTCCCTTATATTCCTCAACTACCTCCTGCATATCCCGTAATTCTTTGCAGTGCTGTCCCACAAGAAGGCGTATATTCTGGCTGTTGTTTGTTGCACCTCAATATCACTATTATCGAGTGGGAACAAATCGATTCTGTAGATGGGTGGGAACAGTGAATATGAAGTATTAGATTTTACGCCATTGTATTGTTATGCACTCTTCAGTTTTATTACGAAGTCGATATGCATTGTCTATACGTAATCCAGCAATTGCAATGATTTTTTCTTTTACAAGAATCACAGGGTAATTGGCTCTCTCCCTTGCAGGTATCTTCTGATCTGAGAGAAACCGACTGACCTTTTTTGTTCCAGGAGCACCAAGTGGGCGAAAAGATTCTCCCGTTGTATGTTTGCGAAGGGTGAGTGGAAAGCTGATAAGAGAAGCGTCCAGAAAAAGAATGGATGGCAGCATTGGGGAAGAGGTGATTACGGGTTGCCTGGCAATAAACAGTTCATATGCAAGCTCAGGGATACGGTACGTTCCAGGTGCAGGAACCGTAAGGCTTGAATATGACATCTCAATAGTTGTAGGGCCGCGGTAGCCCTGTTTGGTGATAGGATAAAGAAACAGGAGAGAATTTTTCTGCTTAAGCGCACGTAATCCCTTTGCCAGATGACATTCTGCATTGGCTGAAGATTGAATCAATTCAAGCAGGATAGCAATCAATTTAAAGGTTGGTGGCGAGGCCATCTGCCAGCAGATTTTCTCCAGAATTCTTCGTTGCAGAGCCAGGTGCTCACGGGAAAACAATAAAAGATCAAGGCTGATTTGGTCTCCCTCTTTCTGAACCATTTTCTTATAATTTGCATTGCTTATGGCCTCGAAAAAATCGTTTTCAGCATGCAAAATAGAGGCGGTTGTCAGTAGCGTTCGGCGTATTGAAGGGTTATACTCCAGTTCCAGGACAGGCAGTAGATGATTTCGGATTTTATTGCGAAGAAATCGGTTGTCATTGTTTGAGCTGTCCTCACAAAAAAGGATGTCTCTTTCCTGCAGGTAATCCCTTAAGCGTTTCTTGGATTCATGGAGCAGGGGACGTATAATTCGACCATTGCGCAGTCGCATGCCGGCAAGTCCTGCCGAACCGGTTCCACGAATCAAACGTAAAAGGATTTCCTCCGCCTGATCATCACTGGTATGCCCGACTGCAATGCATTGTCCTCTGTGTGCATTACATATG
>Ga0256826_1000608_pt1 | contig 21876 bp, 14 predicted proteins | sample CV79metaG_FD_185975 | JGI IMG/M metagenome (GOLD analysis project Ga0256826, IMG submission 185975) | Hydrothermal vent microbial communities from East Pacific Rise, Pacific Ocean - CV79 | ecosystem: Environmental > Aquatic > Marine > Hydrothermal vents | place: Pacific Ocean: East Pacific Rise...
TTTGGAGAGAAATTTCAGCTTGTCTGAAGCATGGGGATACATATCGCCGTTTCTATAATTGGCAATGATGCGGATGAAGCTTTTTGCGGCTTTTTCGGGATTATTTTTCTCGTTCAGGTAGATCTTCCCCACCGCATACAAGGCATCATCAGCAAGTCTATCCTCGGGAAACAGGCCAGAGACATCCCGGTAGTAGGAAATGGATTCCTGCAGATCAATGTCATTGTGAAACCGTTTATACATTTTTGCATACATACGTCCAAGCATATAAAGACTAGGAGCTGCAAATTCAGATTTTGGACCGGCAAGAAAAATCTTTCTGAAATTTCTAACACCATTGAGCCAGTTATCGCGGGACTTGCCGAGATTCGTATTTGTATGCAGTTCGTTATAATAAAATTTCGCCAGCTGATAGCTTTTCTCATTTGAAGCGAAAGCAACAGTTTTTTTCTGCTCGTTCGCACTTGCACCATTACCAGGTGAAAAGGGAACAAGAAAGAGGGCGAAAAGGATTATAATGATGAAAGAACGAAACATTATACCTTGTCAGGAAAAGGACAGGCGGCCATCCTGAGGTCAGAGATTAGTAAAAAAAGACTTTGTCGCAATCGCAATTAAATAACTACCGGATTATACATAAAAGGAGTGGATAGGCAAAGGAAAAAATCGACCTTTTAGGGCTGAACAATTCTGTTAATTCAAGAGTTTCAAGAGAGTATAGATTTCATCAAGAGCCTGTCGTGGGGAAAGTTCATCTGCATTTAATTGTTTCAGATGCGCACGTAAGGCATCATTGCCGGGAGTCGGGAAAAGGGAAAGCTGATTAGGGTGAACTTTTTGCCGTGATTTTCGTAGTTTCCCTCCTTTGGCGATAACTGGTGTCCCGTCCATGGCCAGTTCGCCCTGTTCAATATTTTTGAGAATTATTCCAGCCCGCTGCACAACACGGTCAGGAACTCCGGCAAGCCCCGCAACCTGAATACCGTAGGATCTGTTGGTGCCACCCTTGACCAGTTTGTGAAGAAAAATGATGGTATCATTCCATTCACGAACGGCAATGGAGTAATTACGTACCCGCTCTTCTGTTTTGGCAAGATCTGTGAGTTCGTGGTAGTGGGTGGCAAACAGGGTTTTTACACCTTTGTTGTTTTTCTGCACCAGATCTTCCGCCACCGCCCAGGCAATGGCCAGGCCATCAAAGGTGGAAGTTCCACGACCAATTTCATCCAGAATAACCAGACTTTTTACGGTGGCATTGTTGAGGATGTTGGCGGTTTCGTTCATCTCCACCATAAAGGTGGATTGTCCACGCCTGAGATCATCCATGGCACCAACACGGGTGAAAATTCTGTCGACTACGCCAATGGTGGCTGACTCAGCCGGAACGAAAGAACCCATCTGCGCCATAAGTACAATAAGTGCGGTTTGGCGAAGAATGGTAGATTTTCCGGCCATATTGGGGCCCGTAATAATCAGAACCTCCTCTTTCTTCTGGTCAAGGTGTACATCATTGGGGACGAATGTACCGCTGGGCAGCGAACGTTCAATCACCGGATGCCTGCCTTCCACAATGGTAATTTGTTCTCCAGCGTCAACCTCCGGCCGTTGATAATGATACAGGTGTGCTATTTCTGCAAGACAGACAAGGAAATCAATCTTTGCCAGCAGTGCTGCACTTTGCAGGAGACGTGAGCTTTCCGCGGCAAGGGTTTTTCTGATGGCAGTAAAGAGTTGATATTCCAGTTCCAGGCGTCTTTCCTGGGCGCCAAGAACTTTTGTTTCAAATTCCTTGAGTTCGGGAGTGATAAAGCGTTCGGCGTTAACCAGCGTTTGTTTGCGGATATAACTCTCGGGAACTTTATCTGAATTGAGCTTGCTTACTTCAATAAAATAGCCAAAAACTTTATTAAATCCCACCTTCAACTTGGCAATGCCGGTGGCCACGCGTTCCTGTGCTTCAAGATCAAGGATCAGCTGTTTTCCATGACGCTGGATATGTACTAGTTCGTCCAGTTCTTCGTTGTACCCTTCTTTAATTAAGCGGCCTTCACGGAGAGTGATGGGGGCGTCATCATGGATGCTGGTTTCGATAAGTATATGTAAATCGGCAAGGACATCTAATGACTCTCCAAGGCTTGTAATTCGGGGCGCACCACAGCTGAGCAGGAGTTCTTTTATTGCGGGTATTCTGGCAAGAGACTGCTGCAAAGCCAGCATATCCCGACCGTTCCCATTGCCAAGAACCATGCGGCTGTTTAATCGTTCAAGGTCGTATATGGACTCCAGTAATTCACGAAAATTTCGCCGAATAGTAGCATTTTTATAGAGAAATTGCACTGCCACCAGGCGACCGTTAATACGATTAACGTCTTGGAGAGGAAAAAGAATCTCCTGCTTTAAAAGCCTGGCACCCATTGGTGTACAGGTTTGATCCATTACGGAGAGTAACGAACCCTCCCGTTGTGTGCCGATTATGGTCTGGGTGAGTTCAAGGTTACGTCTGGAGGAATCATCGATCTGTAATATTTGTTCAAGATCGATGGGACTCAGTTTCTCGATATGGTCAAGTGCTGTCTTCTGGGTTTTCTGGATATATTCAAGCAGTGCCCCGGAGCTGCGAATCCCCTCTTTGCGATTATTGCAGCCAAATCCGGCAAGGCTTGTTACCTGAAAATGGTCGCAAAGCAAGGCTTCACAACTGGAAAAATGAAAACTTGTTGCGGGTCTATTTGTGATACAGAGTTCGGGAAGAAGAGCAACTGCAGTGCTGACAAGCTTGGAGGCTGATTCTTCATCTTCTGCACTGATTAACAGCTCGGCAGGAGTCATGCGGGTGAGTTGATCCAGAATCACTTCCCCGTTTTTCTCTGTGTCTTCAAATTCTCCGATGTGAAAACTTCCTGTTGAGAGATCAAGAAAACTGATTCCGAAAAACAGTCGGCCATTTTTTTCCTTTCTGCACAATGCGGCAACATAAAGGTTATCTTTGTCGTCCAGTAACTGGTCATCTGTTACTACTCCAGGTGAGATGATGCGTACCACCTCCCGGCGAACAATGCCCTTGGCTTCACTTGGAGATTCGATCTGTTCACAGATGGCCACGCGTTTTCCGGCACGTACAAGTTTTGCAAGATATCCGGTGGCGGCATGATAGGGAATGCCGCACATGGGGACTTTATTGACATCATCTTTTTTATTGCGGGAGGTAAGGGTGATACCGAGTATTTTCGATGCCAGCACTGCATCATCAAAAAACATCTCATAAAAATCGCCCATGCGGTAAAAGAGGATGGTATCCTGATGTTCTTCCTTGATGTCCAGATATTGCCGGAGCATGGGGGTAATTTTGGGTGATTTACTCATTGCGTATTTTGTCAGGCTGGAAGAAAAAAAGTATTTTACGTAAATTCATATAATTTAGCATTCAGACCATTTTCGTCAATGGTAAGTATTGCACAACTCCCTGGAGCGCCATAACGGCCGGTGGTCTGGAAAGAGCCGGGATTGATAAAAAGCGTTCTGGCAAGACGGTGATTGACTGCAATATGCGTGTGCCCGTAAACGATACAATCAACAGTGGGAAACAGATTCATCATTCGTTCTTCGATATTGTGTCTGGCTCCGGCACCGTGACAGAGTCCAATGTTGTATCCTTCGATTGTAATAATTTTGCTGTCTGGTAGACTGTTGCGTGAGGAGAGTTCGCACATATTTCCATACACTGCGTGTACTTCCTTGCCTTTGAAGATATCGAGGATGGAAATATCAGTCAAATCTCCGGCGTGAAAGATAACGGAACAATCTGCAAAAGCTGCCTCTGCCTGCTTTACAAACCATGATTGCGGGGTGTTGATGTGTGTGTCGGAAAGGATACCTATTCTGGTCATAAAGGAGAACTCGCTGTCTTTTTTTTGGCAGGCACCCACCGGGAGCATTAGTCAGTGCCCATTCAGAAACGGCCTTGTTCTCCCAACTATTCGTTGTAGAAAAAGTTTTACCCTCTGAATACCATGTAGGTCTGCGGTAAAATTTTAACCGTACCTCGATTTGGAACGGAAATACTAATTTTTCAAGGCACCCTTGCTTCGGTACAATATACAATCTTGACCGGATATGCCAGTGTGATATTTCGTATTGAGTAAAGACAAGCGAGAAATGAAAATAATTTTTCTTTTTGTTTTGCGGGTGTTAGTTGATACACTCCAGGTAGAAGAAAGAGAAGTTTTTGTAAAAACACTACAGTAGTGTAGAGGAGTGTATACTCATGGCAGAAAAACAGGCAAAAGAGGCAAATTACGCAGAAGTGGAAATCATTGCTGAAGGCGGAGGCCATAGCGATATAGCCCTTCCCAGTCAAATATACCCCGAACATCTTTATCTGATCCCCATTGCCTCCAGACCATTTTTCCCGGGACAGGTGCAGCCAATTGTCCTCTCGGGCAATTATTGGCAGCAGACAATACAGAAAATAGGTGAAACTGAACAGAAGATGGTCGGGTTGGTTTACACCAATAATATTCCGGCACAGGAGACAGTGGCGGATGATTTTTCCACCATTGGCTGTACCGGTAAAGTTCTGAAGCCAACTATGCAGGATACGAATATCCATTTTATTTGTCAGGGTATGCAGCGTTTTCGGATTACTCGCTGGTTGAGTAAAAAAGTACCGTTTCTGGTTCAAGTTCAATACCCAAAGGAAGCGGGAAAGGAAATTTCTCCAGATGACACTGAAACAAGAGCCTACGCTCTTTCTATCATTTCTGCAGTGAAAGAGCTGGTCCAGGTCAATCCACTCCATGGTGAAGAACTGAAACAGGCATTGCAATATTTTTCCCCCAATGAGCCTGCACCACTCACTGATTTTGCGGCAACACTTACCACTGCAACGGGAGATGAATTACAGTATGTGCTGGAAGCCCTGCCAATCCTGCAGCGTATGAAACGTGTACTGCCACTGCTGAATAAAGAAGTGGAAATCAATAAACTGCATGGTGAAATAAGTAAGGATGTGAACAGTAAAATAAAAAAAAGGCAGCGGAAGTTTTTTCTGCGCGAACAACTGAAAACCATACAGAAAGAGCTGGGAATCACCAAGGATGACAAGAAATCAGACGCAGAAGAAATTGAAAAGCGTCTGCAAAAACTGGATCTGCCACAATCTGTGGACGAACGCATCCATGACGAATTGAAAAAATTAAGCTTTCTGGAAAAAAGTTCACAGGAATACGCCGTTACCAGAAACTACCTGGATTGGATCAGTTCCGTGCCGTGGGGGGTCTTTTCAAAAGATAAGCTGAGTATTAAGAAAGCCAGAGAGATACTTGATCGGGATCATGACGGTCTTGATGATGTGAAAGAACGAATCATTGAATTTCTGGCTGTGGGTGCCTATAAAAAAGAAATTTCCGGTTCTATTATGTTGCTGGTTGGACCTCCCGGTGTGGGGAAAACATCAGTGGGACGTTCAGTGGCTGCTGCTATGGGGCGTAAATTCTATCGCTTTAGCCTGGGGGGCATGCGTGATGAGGCTGAGATTAAAGGACACCGAAGAACCTATATCGGAGCCATGCCCGGAAAATTTGTGCAGGCCTTAAAAGAAGTAAAAACAGCCAATCCGGTCATTATGCTGGATGAAATTGATAAAATTGGAGCTTCTTTTCGGGGAGATCCTGCCTCCGCCCTTCTTGAAGTGCTTGATCCCGAGCAGAACAATGATTTTCTTGATCATTATCTGGATCTCAGGGTGGATCTGTCAAAAATCCTTTTTATCTGTACCGCCAATCAACTGGATTCTATTCCGGGACCACTTCTTGATCGTATGGAAATCATACGTCTTTCCGGCTATATTACTGAAGAAAAAATGGCGATTTCCAAAAACCATCTTTGGCCCAAGGTTTTGAAAAAAGCGGGGCTGAAAAAGAAACAGCTGAAACTGAGTGATGCTGCTTTAAGACTTCTTATCGAAGGCTATGCCCGGGAGGCGGGAGTCAGAAAAACAGAAAAGCAGCTGTTTAAGATAGTCCGAAAAACTGTGGTAAAATTACTGGAAGAACCTGAGCAGGCGGTCTCTGTGACGATAAAAAATCTTGAAGAATATCTTGGTAAACCGTTCTTTAAAAAGCAGTCTCTTATTACCGGCGTTGGGGTGGTAACAGGCCTTGCCTGGACCGCCCTTGGCGGCGTTACCCTGGCAGTGGAGGCAGTCGCAGTGGAAGGGAAAAACAGTGGATTCCAGCAAACTGGACAACTAGGTGATATTATGCGTGAATCTGCTGAGATTGCCTATAGTTTTCTTCTTGCCAATGGCGAAAAATATGGCGTGAAAAAAGACTTTTTCAAAAATCATTTTATCCACCTCCATGTGCCGGAAGGTGCCACCCCGAAAGATGGACCCAGTGCCGGTATTACCATGACGTCCGCTCTTTTAAGTCTTGCCCTTGGTAAAAAAGTAAATAGTAATCTGGCCATGACAGGAGAACTTACCCTCACAGGTAGAGTTCTGCCTGTGGGCGGGATTAAAGAAAAGGTTATTTCTGCCAAACGAAATGATATTAATGAATTGATTATCCCGGAAGCCAACAGGGGGGATGTTGAAAGTTTGCCTGATCATATTAGAAATGACTTAACCATTCATTTTGCCACGCAGTATGATCAGGTGGCAAAAATTGTTGTGAGTGGTATGAAGTAAGGAGTAGGTAAAACCGTTAACTTCTAATTTATTGTCTTGTCGGAGTGGAACCTTCACCGATATCTATGCCGGGATACCCGGTGAACCTGGATTTAAGGTTATTAAGCTTCTGTCCGAAGATCCGGCTAATTATGACGATACTCCCCGTAAAGGGATCAGGAGGATATTAGAAGAAAATTCCTGAATCGGGGAAGAGAAAAAAAATTGATGCTTCCCGGATCGAATGGATTCGCATGGGAAGCATTGATCCGTTCACGATTACTTTCTATGTATTCCCGGAAGGCAATTCGGTAGAGCATTTAGTGCTATCTTGTCCGTTTTATCTGGATAACTATTTATTGTTGTGATCCATTATTGCTGGAAGAAAAATAGTCCATGGAGATAATGCTCGTGACACGAGTGATAACGTCATTAACCTCGGCTCTGTTAATCATGGCGTTGCCACTGACTATAGTACAAATCTGGTTTGGCGTGTCTGAATGCACCTGTACAAACTGTGTGACTTTTTTCTGTGACCACAATGCACTACTTTTAAGCACGTTTAGGATGTCTGTAAGAGGAATAAATGTGGATAAGGATATCATGGGTGAGTATCATGGAGTTGAAGTTGAAAGAGGGACACATTGGTGAGAATACAGAAAAAGAATTTACTACTGATTGTTTTAATAATCGTTATTTATACTTTGGTATAAATGGGAAATTCGGATTTTCCGATTCTCCTTCTATGTACGTACCTCGTAAGTAAACTGTGCAAAGTGCGTTTGAAAAAAACAGTCTGAGTTGTAAAAAGGGGATAGTGTCGAATTTTACGGAAAAATTTGAGTGGACAGAAAGAGGCGGAGTAATGCATTGGACACATAGTGATGCAAGTGGAATGCACCTGGTTGGTTGAGATATAATGGAAAAACGTAACAGTAGCCTGCTTCAACGCAGGATTCTAAATAGCTGCAAATATTCCCTGCAGGGTCTGCGGGCAACATTTAGGGAAGAAGAATCCTTTCGGATTGAAGTTGTACTTGCTCTCTTTCTAATCCCGACAGGTCTTTATCTGGGTGATATTGCTGTGGAGAAGATACTTCTCAGCGGCAGCATTGTACTTGTCTTGATTGTGGAGATTCTTAATTCTGCCATTGAAAGTGTTGTAGATCGATTCGGGGCAGTTCAGAATGAACTGAGTGGACGAGCAAAAGATCAGGGATCTGCGGCAGTATTCCTGTCCCTTCTTTTTGTTGTTCTTGTGTGGGGAGTTATTCTATTCGAGTAGCTTTTGGAGCCTGCCTTTCTTGCTGTCCCAACTCTTCGTTGCGATAAAAATGTTAATCGCATCTCGATTTGGAACGAAAATACTCATTTTTCAGGGTACCCTCAATACTCTTCGCTCTCCCGCATGGAAGATTAAAAACAGAGAACTTTGTTTCTTCCTGTATCTTTCGCCTGATACAGAGCAATATCCGTGTGTTTGGTACATTCCCAGAATCATGCGTCATCTTCAGGGAAAATAGAGACACCGATACTTAATGTTTTTCGAATATTGAGACTACCTACCCGAAACAACTGGTCTTCAACGGCTGTTCGAATCTTCTCCGCCACGTCTATAACCATATCCATCTGGCGGTCAATGAGTGGGATGAGGAATTCTTCCCCGCCATGGCGGATAACGATATCCGAAGCACGTACAGATTTATGCGTTTTATGCCGGCGATAAGAGGGTTGATATTACTTTCCAGAAACCTGCGGTTGGCAAGGCCGGTGAGGACATCCGGCCGAAAATGCAATCTCACCTGTCCGGCATACCCGGCAGAGTTGCGATGAACTCATTATGCAACTTTCCTGTTCTAATTCTGCAGGGCAGGTACACTGCTTTAATGGAAGTTACTGGATTTGTGCGCATTGAATACTATATTCTTGACATGTTGGTGTGATCCTTTGCGGGTGGTCTGGAATGGTAAAGAGCCTGAAATGATATAAAACTTGCCAAAAAGAGTATCAAATACGAATGGAAATGTCAAAATGAGGTAGAAGTTTTTTTTATAAGAGCAGCAGCAAGAAAAGAATCAATAAAAAGTTGGAGAAAATGGAATATTAGACAGACAACGATGGCGTTGCCTGTATCGATGCGAAGAGTTGCAAGAACCGCAAGGGCAATGGATAGCGTTTTCTGGGAGTTTACGAAGAGGAGCGCTTTGCTGTCAGCAGAAGAAAGATGAAGGGCTTTTCCGGCCTGGGCATTAAGAAGAAGAAGAAGAATATGAACGATTGCAGAACATGCGAAGATCTGTGCGTAATCTCCAGCCTTCAGCATACTGAATGACCCACTGGCACTGGATATGGAGGAATAAACAATAAGAATGACAGCACTGGAATTAAAGTAGCTCCAGAGTGCGGATACATGCTCCTTTTGCCTCACGTTGCGGATACTTTTACCAATTATAAAGGGAAACAGTACCAGAAGCAGCATCTTCACCAGCAGTGCTGCCTGGTCAATATCTGTAGATCCCACAGCATGAAGGCAGAGATCAAGAATAAAAGGCATGGTGAAAATGCCCAGGAGGTTCAGGGCAATGGTGAGAAAAAGAGCGAGCACAGCATTGCCGCCACTTGTTTCTGTAATAACCACTCCAGAGGAAACTGTGGGGGGAGCGCTACTGATAATGAGCAGTCCAATGGCCAGGGAGAGAGGCAGGTGAAATATTTTGCTGACCAGAAGGCCAAGAACCGGACCAAGCAGAAGGGAGATTATTGTGGCGGTACCAAGAAGAGTGAAAAGACTCCTCCCGGGAGTGATTCCGCCTCCACTGCCACCGGTCTGGTAGCCGCTGACAAGAAAAATGATGAAAACAATGATTCGAAAACCATTGTTTTCATCAATTAAAACACCTCCTGCCGGAAACGTAATTGCCAGTAAAACGCTGACAATCAGACCCAGTGGCAGGAAGAGTTGTTTCATAAGGAATGTATAAAAGTGACATACTCGTAAAAAGTAAAATTATGGCTGACTAAGGAAAAAACTTCATATTCGAGGAACACAAATTTGATGAAATGAGGCGTACTGAATTACGTCGTAAGAACAGCAAATTTGTAGTGACGAAGAAGATGAAGAGTTTTTACGACGCCATCAGGAGTGGCTTCATAGCACTCATATAAGAACGAAGCTCTTCACCAATCACTTCTACACCGGTGTAACGAATGGATTCATTTGTTTCAATGAGTTCAATGTTACCAACACCGTTGTCACTGCTGTCACGACCTTTACCGATAACATCGGTATCCAGCCCCTTCATAAAGTCTTGAAGCAGAGGAAGTGCAGCATGGTTAAAGAGGTAACAACCATATTCTGCGGTATCTGAGATAACGACATTCATTTCATACAGTTTTTTTCGTGCGATAAGGTTGGCAATAAGTGGCGTCTCATGAAGAGATTCGTAATAGGCGGACTCTTCCTTGATTCCCGCAGAGACCATGGTGTCAAAGGCAAGCTCAACACCGGCCTTAATCATGGCAACCATCAGGATTCCCCTGTCGAAGTATTCCTGTTCACTGATTTCGGTATCAGCTGCTGCTGTAGTCTCAAAAGTAGTTTCGCCGGTTTCTTTTCTCCAGCCAAGGAGGTTCCTATCGTCTGCCGCCCAGTCTTCCATCATAGTAGTGGAGAAGTGGCCGGACATGATGTCATCCATATGCTTGTGAAATAGCGGTTCAAGGATTGCCTTCATTTCCTCGCAAAGCTCGTTGGCTTTGATTTTATCGGGATTGGACAGGCGATCCATCATATTGGTGATTCCTCCATGTTTTAATGCTTCGGTAATAGTTTCCCAACCGTATTGAATAAGTTTTACAGCATAGGAAGCATCCATTCCTTTGGAGGTCATTTTGTCAAAGCAGAGTAGTGATCCGGTTTGCAGCATGCCGCAAAGGATAGTCTGTTCGCCCATAAGATCTGACTTTACTTCAGCAACAAAGGAAGACTGCAGACAGCCTGCTTTGTGTCCACCGGTTCCGGCAGCATAGGCTTTAGCAACATCCCAGCCGATTCCGTGCGGGTCGTTTTCACGATGAACAGCGATAAGGGTTGGAACACCGAATCCGCGCTTATATTCCTGGCGAACTTCGGTTCCGGGAGATTTGGGTGCAACCATAACAACGGTGATATCTTCACGTATTTGCATACCCTCTTCCACAATATTAAAGCCATGGGAGTAAGAGAGGCAGGAGTCTTTTTTCATAAAGGGCATTACAGTGCTGATAACATTTGAATGCTGTTTGTCAGGGGTAAGGTTGATCACAAGGTCAGCATCCGGCAGCATCTCTTCGTAGGTGCCAACATGGAAATCATTTTCGGTGGCATTCTTCCAGGATTGACGTTTTTCAGCAATGGCGGCTGCACGAAGGGTATAAGAAACATCAAGACCGGAATCCCGAAGATTAAGCCCCTGGTTCAATCCCTGGGCACCACAGCCGACAATCACAATTGTCTTTCCTTTCAGGGCTTCAACGCCATTAAATTCGGAAATATCCATAAAGCGGCACTGGCCAAGTTCCTCGAGCTGCAGACGTAAGGGGAGGCTGTTAAAATAGTTGGTGGACATGATACTGTTTCTCCTTTTTTGGGGTGGATAAATTAGTTGTTTATGAAGCTGGCAAAGGTGGTTAGACTGAGGAGTCAAACCATGTTGTTTTGTTGCATTGACTTTATAGAAATTATAGAAATGAAAATTCTTATGCTATGAAATTTTCATGGAAAAACAGTAACATTTTTTCCTGTTGCGTCAAGTGATTTAAATGTAATATGATGTTGTGCAAACTGAAATGAACAGATATGAACAATAGGGAACTGAAATTATTTAAACATCTGGCAGTATCGTTACATTTTGGCCAGACAAGCCGAGCCTGTTATGTAACACCATCGGCCCTGACTCGAACTATTCAGCGCCTTGAAGAAGAACTGGGGGAGCAGTTGTTTGTTCGTGATAACCGTTCTGTTATGCTAACTGCGGCTGGAGAAGTTTTTCGCAGGTATACTGATGATGCTCTTCAGCGTTATGAATTACTGCAAACAGAACTTGCGCAGGATCAGGTTCTTGCCGGTGAAATATCCCTCTACTGTTCTGTTACTGCGGCATATTCCATTCTTCCAGCTATTTTACAGCGATTTCGTTTACTGCATCCTGAAGTTCATATTAATCTGGAAACCGGAGATGCGGCTCTTGCGTTGAATAAATTACAAAATAGAGAGACTGATATTACTGTGGCAGCATTTCCGGAACATATCTCTGCAAAAGTCGAGTTTCAGAAACTGGCCCAAACACCTCTTGTTTTTATTGCTCCCATTGCTTATCCGAAAACTGTCAGTCGCATTGGAGGAGAAGTTGACTGGAAGAACACTCCACTTATCCTGGCAGAATTTGGTCTTGGCCGGGAGCGCACAGAAAACTGGTTCAGAGAACGTGGCGAAGTCCCCAATATATACGCACAGGTGGCAGGGAATGAGGCCATTATTGCCATGGTTGCTCTTGGCTGCGGGATTGGTGTGGTTCCGGGACTGGTTCTTGAAAAAAGTCCATTAAAGAGTCAGGTTGTTTTGTTATCCGTAACGCCTGAACTGGAATCTTTTTCCATCGGTGTCTGTACAATGAAGAAAAATTTAATTCGTCCTCAGGTTGCTGCTTTCTGGACTGTGGCACAGGGAGAAAGCTAAGAGTGCATTCAAGAAAAAATAACTCCATATTACGATGCGCAATATTACGCCAACACTTCCCACAGACAATGGAGCTTGTTGATGTTACTCTAAGGCAAGTTTTTAAAGCAGTTAACAGGCTGAACAACAGGCCGCAAAAATGTTTCAATTTTACGACTGCCTATGAGGTATTTGCAATACCTTACAGGAGTTGATAGTAAAAAACTAACTGGTTATGCACTAATAACTTGAATTCAGGTTGCATAATAATCACCTCCCGCCATGGGTGTGACAGCACTGTATGGCACTACGTAACACCATTTTCAACATTCCAATTTAATCATACGCAAGTGCTTGCTTTGGAGGCTGCTACCGAGTAACATAGTGTGTTGACGCTGTTATACAAGAAACCGCAGCTAAATATGGACTGATACTCTCGTAAAAAGTAATCTGGTGGATGCAGTAAAAAATTCATGTTCGAGAATGCCCTTTTGCCCAAACTCTTTAGAATTATCAAAAAATAATGCTCAACACGGCCTGCTCCCCATGAACACAATGATTCGATCAAAAGCATACTACGTCCTTTTTCTTTCTCTGCTCTATTGCTGTTTCCCCTCTCCAACAGTTATGGCAGTCACTCTGGACACAAGCTTTGGGGACAACGGCCTGGTTACCACGGCTCTCAATCATTACGGGGATTCTGCAAAAGCTGTAATCATTGATAAAAACAACAAGATACTTGTGGCCGGCATTTCCAATAATGGTGCAGACTCTGATTTTTCTCTTGCCAGATACAACGAAGACGGCACCCTGGACAAGACATTTAACCATGATGGCATTGTCACCACTCAGGTTGGCAACAGTAATGATATCGCATCCGCTGTCGGACTGCAGAAAGATGGCAAAATCATTGTTGCCGGTTCCATTTCCAATGGCGACGACACGGATATCGGCATAGTCCGCTATCACCCTGACGGCTCACTTGATCAGGATTTTGGCCTTGGCGGTATTGTCCTTATTCAAATTGGTAATGGAGACGACGATGCAAACGCTATAAGCATACTTGACGACGATTCTATTGTTATTGCAGGTTCTGTGAGCAGTACCAGTGGGAAAGTTGCTGTCCTGGCTCGTATTCATTATGACGGTTCAACGGATAGCACTTTTGGCCATGACGGGGTTGTTTATTCCTCTACCGGCCGGGATACAACAGCCACTGGTATGCAAATAGACAGTAACAATGCAATTGTTGTTACCGGTTATTCAAAAGACAAAAACGGCTCCGACCTTCTCCTTATGCGTTTTCTCGCAAACGGCCAGCCAGACCTGACATTTGGCCTTGGGGGGATGGTAGACACGGCTGATATTTATAGGACTGAAACCAGCGGCAATGCCATTATCCTGCAGGAAAACGGAGCTATTCTTATTGCCGGATCCAGTGGTCGGGATAACGCAGGAGACATTGCTCTTTTCCGGTTTCTTGCAAACGGACAGTACGACCCTTCCTTTGGCAGCAAAGGACTCCTCAGCACGGATATTAACGGGGAGGAGGATGGTGCCTATGATATTACTGCCACTCCTGATGGGATTACCATTGGCGGCTACACCACCATTAACGGCCTCAGGGATTTCGTTCTTCTCTACTATCCATACAATGATTCACCACAGCAGGGCGACGGTATCATTATAGGTACACCTGTTGTGGAACAGAACTACAACAACTCTGAGACTTTCAGACGTGTTGAATCCCAGAACAATCCCATGGCCTCTGTTACCACAACATCGGTTTCCTCTTTTGATGATACGGGTTACGGGATGGCTGTACAGAATGACTTTAAAATCGTACTGGTTGGCAACAGTGGTGATGAAGGAATGAACAATTATGGCATTGCCCGGTATGTAGCAGCCGACACAAGTGCTGATTTCACAAAAAGTGCTGACACTACCATTGGCATCACCAGCCCCTGCATCATAACCAATCCTGCGATTGATATCACCAGGGTGAGCGGACTTGCCGGCGGAACGATTCTTGACAAAGAAAGCGTCACTAACAACGATAATTGTCATTCTTCTGTTGACGAACGGGGGATTGTGTATAGCATCCTTCCCTACCCCGTCTGGGGGAATGGCGGAACAGAAGCCCCGGTTCTTTCCGGTTTGTCTCCACAAGGGGTCGCCAGCGCAACTTCTGTTACCTTGAGTGTAACCACCGATGTTTCGGCAACATGTAAATACACAGACACAAGTAGTGGCATGGATTACAATAATATGTCAGGGGATTTTGATACAACTGGAACAACTAAACACTCCGAACCTCAATCAAATCTGGAAGATGGAAAAACATACACCTATTGGGTAAGGTGCAAGAACAACTCTTCCGGTGCAGTGAATTCTACCGATGGAGTGATAAAATTTACTGTTAATTTAGGCGGGGGGTCAGGCGGATCAGAAGCTCCGGTTCTTTCAGGTCTTTCTCCACAAGGGGTCGCCAGCGCAACTCCTGTTACCTTGAGTGTAACCACCGATGTTTCGGCAACATGTAAATACACAGACACAAGCAGTGGCATGGATTACAATGATATGTCAGGGGATTTTGATACAACTGGAACAACCAAACACTCCGAACTTCAATCAAATCTGGAAGATGGAAAAACATACACCTATTGGGTAAGGTGCAAAAACGAATCTTCCGGTAAAGTGAACTCTACCGATGGAGTGATAGAATTTACTGTTGATTTAGGCCCAACAAGGTCAAACGGACAACCCACTGGAGAACTTGAAAAAGGTTCCACACAGACGACTCTTTCAGTAAACACCGATGTTACCGCTGAGTGTCGCTACAAGGAAAATGCTGATGACCTCACTTTTGCAACCATGACACCATTTTCAATCACCAACGCTGATCTCCACCAGGAACTCATCACTGGTTTAACTGATGGAGACCACTACAATTATTCAGTACGATGTCAGGATACATCCGGAAACACCAACACCACAAATTACAATATTCCTTTTTCTGTAGAAACCAGTTCTGCCAGAGTCAGCAGAGCCTACTTTGGAACCCAACAAACGCAATCTACAACTGGGCCGATAAAATCAAGCGATAATCAGGTTGTCATCCCCGGTGCCGAAGAACAATCAACAGAAGGTACAGTAGCCTGTGGCTCAGGTCCCGGATCATTCGAAACACTCCTAGAAAATCTGGAAATTGGTACCCGGTATTATGTCAGGGCGTATACAAAATCATCAGGCGGTGACATTTACTACGGCAATCAGGTAACCTTTGAAACAAAAGATGCCTGTTTTATTGCCACTGCTGCCTACGGTTCGGTTCTTCATCCCTATGTGGCGAGCTTACGAACATTCAGAGACAGCTATCTGCTGACATCCTCCTGGGGGAGGTCTTTAATTAAAGGATATTATCATTACTCACCGGCTATTGCCGACGTTATTGCACAACATCAAGCAGCAAAATCATTTGTTCGCATGTTATTACTGCCTCTGATTGCTTTTAGTTATATTGCTGTGAAGGGGAATATTATCCTGGCGGGAACAGCGCTCATTCTCGCTATCATAACTGGTGGGTTATTTCTGCTATTCCTGAAAAGAAGGCGACAAAACCATATAGCCTTTTAAACAAAATTCTTCTGTCAGGCTTGATAAGGTGTCAGACCTGATAAGATTTATGAATCCGAACAGAAGTATTGGGGCGGTTAAGGCCAAGGCGCAATTCATTACGAAGGGTTAGTTCTGCCCAATCCCAGGGGACTGAATCAATGGCTGCACCCACCACGATGACATCTCCCTGCTGAGACCTCCACTTCTCCTGCAGATGCAGCTTGAAATTAACACCCTCACCATGAATAACAGCGTCAAAACACCCATTTTTTACATGCAGTGTTCGTGGAATATCGGCAATACACACCCCGAAACGGGAAATATCCTTTAGAGTGGCAGTACACAAACCATTCTTATCCCCAAGATAAACCGTTATTCCTTCTATGTTTGTTCTAACATGTTGTCGCTGTTCCATAGTGCCTCCAACATTTTGCCGTGCAAACATCATGCCACAAATTTTTCTTCACTCCTGAGCGACCCGATAGACCTCTTCAATGGTGGTAATGCCCTGCAGTACCTTGTTTGCGCCATCGCAAAGAAGGGTTATCATCCCGTTCTTTATGCCCTGTTCTTTGATATCATTGGCATTTGCAGTGCTAAGAACCAGATGTTTCATTACCTTGTCCATAAGCAGCAATTCAAATATCCCGCAACGGCCTTTAAAACCGGTATAGTGGCATTTGGCGCACCCCTTGCCCCTATACACCATCTTTCCCTCCATCTCTTTATCTGTGAGCCCCAGTTTTCTGGTGGCTTCGAGATCGGGCTTATAACTTTCCTTACAATTCGGACAGATAATCCGCACAAGACGCTGGGCAAGAATGGCATTAATAGATGAGGCGATAAGAAATGGTTCTATTCCCATATCAATAAGACGGGTAATAGCACTTGCCGAATCATTGGTGTGCAGGGTGGAAAACACGAGATGCCCGGTAAGAGCAGACTGAATGGCAATTTCCGCTGTTTCGGTATCACGAATCTCACCCACCAGGATAACATCCGGATCCTGCCGTACAATTGAACGCAACCCCGACGCAAAGGTCAGGTCAATTTTCGGATTCACCTGCACCTGCCCGATACCGCTGATCCGGTACTCAATGGGGTCTTCCACTGTAATAATATTAATATCAGTTTTGTTAATGGAGGTGAGGGCAGCATAGAGGGTGGTTGTTTTGCCGCTTCCTGTGGGACCGGTTACCAGAACGATGCCGTTAACAGATTTAATCTGCTTCGAGAAAGGCTTAAACCTGTCATCAGGCATACCGAGATCGGTAAGCGAGAGCATAACCGACGACTTATCAAGAATCCTCAGTACCACCCGTTCGCCAAAGGCGGTGGGCAGAGTTGACACTCGAATATCCACTTCTTTGTTGCCAACCTTCAGCTCAATTCGGCCATCCTGAGGCAGGCGCTTTTCGGCAATATTCAAATTGGCCATTACTTTAATTCTGGAAGTCAACGCCGACTGTACATGTTTCGGCGGACTGAGCATATCATAGAGGATACCATCCAGCCGCTGCCTGACTTTTAAGGAATTTCTGAACGGTTCGATATGAATATCAGATGCCTGATCCCGCACTGCCTGCGAAAACATCAGGTTGACCAGACGAATAACAGGTGAATCGCTGGTATCATCCAGTAAGTCACCAGTCTCTTCTATCTGGGAAAACAGGGCTTCCGGATCTTCTTCATCAATATCATGCATCACTTCTTCCGCTGTATTCTGGGTCATATCATAGGCAAAATTAATGGCGGAGATAATGGCATTCCTGGGACAGAGCACCTGCCGCACCACTTGCCAACCCAGCAGGTGGCGCAGTTCATCAAGGGGTTGAAAATTGAAAGGATCGTTTATAGCAATAAAGCGATCATCACTGGTGGCCACCGGAACCATCAGATGTTTTTTTAGAAATGCGATGGGAAGTACGGCGGTAAAATCTGTTTTTATATCCGGTGGCAGAGAATAAAGGTTCTCTATCTCCAGCTCCCGGCCCAGTTTATCGAGAAGCTCCAACTCATCTTCAGAGGTCTGCCGTGACAGGGTATAGACGAGAGATGATCCTTTTTCTTTTTTCAGCTCGAAAGCCTGCTGCACATCCTCTTCTAAGATACCCAGTTTTTCGATGAAAAATTCGGTTGACTGCTGCATAACATAGCCCCCTTATTCATTCTCAGGATAAGGCCAGGTATCTGACTTTTCACTAATTCGTTGAATACGTTCCTCGCAGATATTTTGCACATCCATACCATCCGGTCCGACCAATTCTTCGTCACCATTATCCAGTACCCGCTGGTAATACTCCACCGCCACCACATCATCACCCTGCTTTTCAGCAACCACACCAAGATTCATAAGTACGTAGGGGGAGCTGGGATTTATTTCAAGAGCCTTTTCAAAATATTGTTTTGCTGACAGAAATTTCTTTTCCTGCAGTTTCTGAAACCCGATGTCAGCAAGGGTAAGGGCATGATCCAGACTCACCTGGCGATGCAATTCATTTTTCACTGCAGGCATAACTTTGTCCATCTGCTCCTCTTTGAGCATGGTCATTGCAGCAATATCTGCAGGATTTTTGATAATATGAGGAGTAATAAAAACAAACATATTCGTTTTCAGATGATTGGTGGAGTGGCTTTTAAACAACCAGCCAAGCAGAGGGATATCTCCTAAAAGAGGAACTTTCCATTCAGATTCAGTGGCATCATGACCAATAATTCCGCCAATAACAATGGTTTCATTGTCCTGTACAAGTACTGTGGTGTTTGCCGTGCGTTTATACGTGACAGGCCGATCAACTTCAGAGGCGTTGGCATTCAACTTGCTGACCTCTGTGGATATTTCAAGACGTAAGGTGTTGGCCTGATTGATTTGCGGGGTAATGGTCAGCTTGGTGGCAATATCCTTATATTCATAATTCTGGTATCCCGTTCCTGAATTCGCTTCCGAGGTTTTGGTAAGGTAGGGTCGATTTTCGCCAACACTGATCTCCGCTTTTTTGTTGTCTGTTGTCAAAATCTGGGGAGTGGCAATAATATTAATCCTGGAATCACTCTTGTATGCATTTAAAATTGCAGCAATATTGGGGAAGGAGACTCCGCCAATCTGGATACCTTTCTGTAATACTCCCAGAGTAAACCCATGGCCAACGGCGGCACCACCATCGGCAGTGGCTGTAATGACATCTCCCGTACTAAAACTGTTACTTCCGCCCCAGCCGCCAAGGACACCCCCTGTTTCGTCGGAGTAGCTGCCGGCACCAATCCATTTTACTCCCACCTCAAAACTGGCATCTGTATTGACTTCCAGGATCAGTGCTTCGAGATAAACCATCCGCCGGGGAATATCCAGTTTATTAATTACATTTTTAAGAGCCTTAAATTCGGATCTTGAGGCTGTGATAATCAGAGAGTTAGTCTCTTCATCAGCCATGATTTTCACATCCTCGGAGATTGATGGTGTCCTTTGCGCCCCTTTCACTCCCTTATCTTTCGCATTGGGCAAACTGGTGAGCACCGATGCCAGATCTTTGGCTCTTGCATGCTGCAGATAGACCACCTGAATATTCCCTTCATCCTGCTCAGGAGCAGTATCCAGCATGGCAATCAACCGCTTAACCCGAAGCATATCACCAATACTTGCCATAACAATCAAGGCATTAATCCGGTCATAAGGGACAACGGTTACCCCGCTGATGGCCGCAGGAACCCCTTTTTTAGGCGGTGCCACCCGTTTGAATATGGCGTTGATTGTAGTTGCAATGGTGCTGGAAGTTGCATACTCCAGCAGAACAACTTCCAGTTCGCCATTGGAACGATCAACATCAAGGGCTTTTATAATGGAGAGTAATTTTTGAATATTTGACAGGGTATCTGTCACAATCATAATACCGGACTGGGTATGAGCGATCACCACTGATGTTTTGGAAACAAGAGGTGTCAGCACCTTTTTCATCTCACTTGGAGTGGTATAGGTTAGCGGGATAAGCTGAGTGACGATTTTATCCTCAGGGGTTGTTGGCCTTCCGTGGTTGAGCGTGTCAACATTCTCCGATCGTGCCTTCACAGAAGACATTATTTTCGTCATCACCCCGGCTTTGACTGTGGTAAAACCATTGACCATAAGTACTGACTCAAAGACCTGGTACGCATCATCTTCGGATATTTGTGTGGGAGAAATAATGGAAACGGTGCCCTTTACTGCCTTATCGATAATAAAGTTCTTCCCGGTCAATTCACTTATATATTTTATAAAAAGAAGAATATCCACCTTATCAAAATCGATAGTGATAAATCGTTGCGAAGAAGTCCCGGCCGCTGGAACCGGCTTTGGCTTAAGCTTTTCCGCTGCCATGACAGGCCCGGAAAAACCGGAGAATAAAACAATACAAAACAGCAGCAACAGTATTCCCGTTACTTTATTTCTTCTTATACAAGTATAAAATGATATCATTACTCACTTCCTATTTGTCTGTTATGTTGGTGGGACTTTTATTTGGGACACGTTTTGGCAGAGGTTTTTTTAATGCCATATTGGGAACTATGGAAGCAGCCTTCACTGCCCCGCCAGCGGGATTTTCAACTCCTCCATTTTCAGAATTTCATCCTTCCCGTTCACTGTGAGAATAACTTCAGCCCGTTTCACTTCCTTGATTATTGCTGAACCAATGCTATCCCCTTTATAATATATATCCTGAGTTCTCTTTTTCTTGTCCTTGATAATTGCGCGCTGCACGTTGGAACTACCGCTTATGGTCCCCAGAAGGATAAGATCCAGGCTGGTTTCTCGCAAAACCGGTGCCACTTCTTCTTTTTTTACCATTTTCTTCTGAGAGGTTTTACCAAAAAGACTTCGTTTGGTAATGATGGTATAATTTTCTTTTCTCTTCTTTGTTGCCACGTTTTTTGCGGGAAGTGATGATTTGTACAGTGGTACTACACCTTGCATCTGCCCTTTCTGCTCCGTTGTTTTCTGTCCATCCGCCACCAGTATACTATCCAGTTTTCTGCAAAGGAATTCGGATCCCCCCACTGCCAGGAGTGAGGCCAGAATAAAAGGAATAAGTATAGTAAGAAATTTTCTCATTATTTTTCAGGAATCAAAACGAAAACCTGGTTTCTGGACAACGCCCTGCAGGGTAAAAGGGATTGCGCCTCGTTTTATACTTTTTTTCATCCGGGTTACCATTTTCTGAGCAGTTTTGTTTTTCTTAAGCAGGTCCGGTAACGGTTCAAGATCCCCTGTAAAAGAGAGGGTTGCCGATTTTAGCGTTGGCGTCAGGCCAAGCACACCAGCAAACGATCCTTTCAATTCTTTGCCTCTGAATGCGCCATTATCACATTGCAGTTTTTTATCCTGCAACTGGAAATCTGTACTGAACTCCTTTAAATCTACAGATTTTATGGCAAGGATGGGCAGGAGCAGGCTAAAATTTCCGCTGCTGAGCTTCATTTTGCCACTGGCTTCTGCTGTATATTTTTTATCTTTCCAGGCACCATGGTATTCTCCACTGGCAGCGACGGTTCCAGTGATCTTCCTGCCGGTTCCCCTCACCAGAAAGGGGATACGAGTCGGATCAAGCCCTTCCACCAGAATCTCCTGTAAGCTGAATTTTTTCTCTTTAACATCTGTTATCAGGGTGAAGCTGTGACTGCCGCCAAAAGCATCCAATAAAACACTGAACTGTGCCAGAGGCGCCGTAAGAACAGGAGTGACATGTATGCTATCCAGTGTGAATAATTCTTCTTTTTTCAGCTTTTTCTCGTTAAACCTGACATCCGTTGCGGTAAGAGCAAAGGGAAAGCCGTAACCAATACTCCCGATACTGCAACTGGTGCCGGGAAATATTTCTTCCAGCTGCGACTGGCAATAGACGGTAAAATTTCCCATTGGGAAACG
>Ga0256826_1000610_pt1 | contig 21822 bp, 20 predicted proteins | sample CV79metaG_FD_185975 | JGI IMG/M metagenome (GOLD analysis project Ga0256826, IMG submission 185975) | Hydrothermal vent microbial communities from East Pacific Rise, Pacific Ocean - CV79 | ecosystem: Environmental > Aquatic > Marine > Hydrothermal vents | place: Pacific Ocean: East Pacific Rise...
GCATTTATGGCTGCTGCTGCAATTCCATTTTTACCATCATTTACAGTGTTTGGATACGAAGTTCATCCAATTGTAGCTGATATTAATATTGGTATTTTATATATTCTTGGAATCATGGGTGTTGGTCTTTATGGTCCACTTCTTGGTGGTATGGCCTCAGCTAATAAGTTCTCACTACTTTCAGCTGCTCGTGGTGCTGCTGTATTTATCTCTTATGAGGTAATTACTGGTCTTTCAATTTTAGCTCCAATTATGTTAGTTGGTTCACTTTCATTAATTGATTTTAATAATTATCAGATTGATAATGGTTGGTTAGCGTTTACTCAACCAGTAGCGTTCATTTTATTTTGGATTGCTGCATTTGCTGAAACTGGTCGTACACCATTCCACCTTATCGCAAATGATCATGAGATTATTGATGGTTTTGGTACTGAGTACTCTGGTATGAGATGGGGACTTTTCTTCATCGGTGAGTATGCAAATATGTTCTTTATCTCTTTCGTTATCCCACTTCTTTTCTTAGGTGGTTATGGTGATGGTAGTATGTTAGGTGCATTCGCATTACTTGGAAAAATGTCATTCTTCTTCTTCTTCTTTTTATGGACAAGAGCTGCATGGCCAGATGTTAGACCAGATCAACTTATGTGGTTGTGTTGGAAAGTTCTAATGCCAATAGCAGTATTAAATATTTTAATTACTGCAATAGTAATGATGTAAGGGGTGATGATGAAAAATAATGAACAATTCAATAATCGAGATGTAGCTACTGATTATTTCATGGTTGATATTGAAGATTATCCGACTGATGGTTGGGGTAAATTTAAACGTGTAGTAAAAAGATCTTTAAGAGGTGAACTTTTTGTTGGTCTTTGGGTAGTTCTTCGTGAGATGTTTAAATTTGATATTCATACTATCTCTTACCCTGAAGAAAAAATGCCAATTGGACCACGTTATCGTGCAGTTCATGAGATGAAAAGACTTTGGGAATCAGATACTGAAAGATGTATTGGTTGCGGTCTTTGTGAAAAGATTTGTATCTCTAACTGTATTAAGATGGATACTAAGATAGATGAAAATTCTCGTAAAGAAGTAAGTGAATATACAATTAACTTAGGTCGTTGTATCTTTTGTGGATACTGTGCTGAAGTTTGCCCAGAGTTAGCTATTACTCATGGTGGTGAATATGAAAACGCATCTGATCAAAGAGAACATTTTATTGATTACGCAGGTATGCTTACTCCACTTGACACTATGTTAAATGGTACTCAGCAAGAGTTTGAAGGTTTTGGTGCTATTACACCACATGAAGAAGCGCGTATTAAGAAAACGCCTCTATCTTATTAAGGAGAATTGATTATGTTTGAAGCAGTTGCATTTTATCTATTTGCATTTTTAACAATATCTATGTTTTGGATTACAGTAACAACATCACAAGCACTATATGCTCTAACGGCATTAGCAGCTGGGATGATTTTTATATCAGCATTTTTCTTTATATTAGGTGCTGATTTTTTAGGTGCGATACAAATCGTTGTATATTCAGGTGCTGTTATGGCTCTTTACTCATTTGGTATGATGTTTTTTGATACTACAAGGGATGTTAAAGAGAAGCAAGGTAATAAAGCTATTATTTTAGGTCTTTCTACATTAGCAGCTATTTTAATAGTAGCTATTTTTGCTGGACCAATTGTTAGTGATAATATACACGCACTTTATCCTGTGATAGAGGGTGCTGGAAATACTCAACAAGTTGGTTTAGTATTATTTACTAAGTACCTTGTTCCTTTTGAAGTTGCAGCAGTAATGTTACTTGTTGCAATGATAGCGGGTATTGTACTAGCTGGTAAGAAGATGGATCTTTCATTAACTTTAATGGATGAAGAAGAGATTCACCTTATGAATGAAGAAAAAAATAAAAAGGTACTTTCATGATGGAAATTGGATTAAATCATTATCTTGTACTAACAACTATACTTTTTGCTATTGGTTTAGTTGGGGTAATGAGAAGAAAGAATCTTCTTATGTTATTTTTCGCAACGGAGATTTTACTAAATTCTGTAAATATTTCTTTCGCTGCGATTTCACACTTTTATGGTGATTTGACTGGACAGATGTTTGCATTTTTTGTAATAGCAATCGCTGCTTCTGAAGTTGCTGTTGGTCTTGGTTTACTTATTGTATGGCATAAAAAACATAACAATATTGACCTTGATACTATGACAAGTATGAGAGGATAAGCTATGGAATTATTTTTATATACAGCACTTTTTTCACCACTAGTTGGTTCAATGTTCGCAGCTATTTTTGCGGCATCTCCAAAAACTAAGTTGGCTGGAATCATACCAAGTTTATTACTTGGTGTATCACTATTAAGTAGTATGATACTATTACAACATGTACTGACTGCTGATACTCCTGTACATGTAGAACTAATGACTTGGATGGCTACTGGTGACTTATACATTCCTTTTGGATTTGTTGTTGATCAAGTATCTGTAACTATGATGATGGTTGTTACTTTAGTTTCAACTGTTGTTCATGTTTACGCTATTGGTTATATGGATCATGATAAATCTTTCAATAGATTTTTTGCATGGTTATCAGCTTTCGTTTTCTCAATGCTTATATTAGTTATGAGTGATAACTTCGCTGGTCTTTTCATTGGTTGGGAAGGTGTTGGTTTATGTTCTTGGGGTCTAATTGGATTCTGGTATCATAAAGAATCAGCTACGTGGGCAGCTAATGAAGCGTTTATTATGAACCGTATTGCTGACCTTGGAATGTTAATCGGAATTTTTCTTGTTTACTGGAATACTGGAACACTTCAATATGATGAAGCTTTTGCAGCAATGCCTGGACTTGACCATGAAACTTTAACATGGATGGGAATTTTCTTATTTATCGGTGCTATGGGTAAATCAGCTCAGTTTCCATTACATACTTGGCTTGCTGATGCGATGGAAGGTCCAACTCCAGTTTCTGCACTAATTCACGCAGCGACAATGGTTACAGCTGGTGTTTATCTTGTTGTTCGTTCAAATGAGTTATATGCATTAATTCCTAATGTTGGTTTATTTATTGCCTCCCTTGGTGCTTTTGTTGCAATTTTTGCAGCTACTATGGCACTTGTAAATCGTGATATTAAAAGAGTTATCGCTTACTCTACACTTTCACAGTTAGGTTATATGTTTGCTGCAGCTGGACTTGGGGCTTACTGGGTTGCATTGTTTCACCTTATGGCTCACGCATTCTTTAAAGCACTTCTTTTCCTTGGTGGTGGTAATGTTATGCATGCAATGCATGATGAACTTGATCCATTTAAAATGGGTGCACTTGGGAAGACTATGAAGGGTACAATGATTATGATGACTCTTGCTTCTGTTGCATTAGCGGGAATCTTTCCATTAGCAGGTTTCTTCTCAAAAGATTTAATTCTTGAAGTTGCTTTTGTTGATCATCATTTTATTATTTATTCAGTTCTTCTTTTAACTGCAGGTTTAACTGCATTTTATTCATTTAGAATTATTGCATTAATTTTTCATGGTGAAGATAGACATACTGCACTTGGACATCATCCTCATGAAGCATATAAATTTATGCTTTGGGCTATGGCACCACTTTTAGTATTGGCTGCTATTGCAGGGTTCACTTTTAAAGAACCTTTCTTTGAGATGGTAACACACCTGCTTCCAAATACAGAGTACCATATTCATTCACATTTAACTTATTGGATTATGACAATAGGTACTCAAGCTTTTGTAATTATTTCTATTATTTATGCATACAAAAAATATATGTCTAGTGATATAAAAATCCCAGATGGTACATCTAATATGGAAAATAGTTTTAAATACAAATTATTAATTAACCAATATTATATTCCTCATTTTTATGAAGAGTATTTGGTTAAACCGTATAGAGAACTTTCAGCTGTTTTTTGGACTAAAATTGATGAAAAAATTGTTGATGCAACAGTTGATGGAATAGCAAATATATTCTACTCAACTGGTGAAAAAACAAGAGATATGCAAAGTGGAAATCTTTCTACAATGCTTAAATGGATGGTAGCAGGTACTGTTGCCTTATTATCTTTAGCTGTAGTTTTTGGACTTGCAGCTAGACATTCTGATAGTATCATTGCGATATTATCAGGTTTAGGAGTTTAATATATGTTAGATCATATCTTATCGATTTTAATATTTTTTCCAGCACTCGCAGCAGTTCTTGGATTTGTGATTCATAAGGACTCTATGCGTTCATACGGTGTAGCTGTTGCTTTTATCGAATTTGTTTTAGCTTCATGGCTTTGGTTTTCATTTGATAATAGTGTATCTGGTATGCAGTTTATGGAACAAGTGGCTTTAATCCCAGCATTTGGGATTAATTATATAGTGGGTGTTGATGGAATAAGTCTTTTCATCGTTGTTTTAGCAGCATTTTTTACTATGATTGGTATCGCTTCTCTTACTGATACTAAAGATGTAAAAAATATGATAATCACACTTCTATTCTTACAAATGACTATGGTTGGTGTTTTCTTTGCTCTTGATGCTATTGTATTTTATCTTTTTTGGGAATTATCTCTTGTACCGATGTTATACATCATTGGCGCATGGGGTGGACCAAGAAGAATCTATGCATCTGTTAAGTTTTTCTTATATACATTTACAGGTTCATTAGTAATGCTTGTTGGTATGTTATTTATGGCATATTTTTACTATCAAGCTACAGGTCAGTGGTCATTTGCTATACTTGATTGGTATAGACTTATACTTCCTGAATCTTTTCAATTATGGTTATTTGTTGCATTTTTCTTTGGTTTTGCTATCAAGGTTCCAATGTTTCCATTCCATACTTGGTTACCATATGCTCACGGTCAAGCGCCAACTATCGGTTCTGTAATACTAGCGGCAATTTTACTTAAAATGGGAACGTATGCGTTTATCCGTTTTTCTTTACCATTGTTTCCAGATGCATCAGTTTACTTCATGTATCCAATTGCGATTTTAGCAATTATCATGATTATCTACACAGCAATGGTTGCATATGCTCAAAAAGATGTTAAACAAGTTGTTGCGTACTCATCTGTGTCACATATGGGTGTTATTATTCTTGGTACATTTGCACTAAATGTTGAAGGAATCTCAGGTTCAATCTTTTTAATGATTGCTCACGGTGTTGTTTCAGGTGCTCTGTTCTTACTTGTTGGTGTTATATATGATAGACGTCATACTAAACTTATGAGTGAATTTGGTGGATTAGCACAAGTAATGCCGAGATATGCAACTATTTTTGGTATTATGATGATGGCTTCAGTTGGTCTACCACTTACAATTAACTTTGTTGGTGAATTTTTAAGTTTACTAGGTTTTTACCAACAATCACACATCTTAACTTTACTTGCAGGTATTGCAATTATTGTTGGTGCTATTTATATGTTAGCAGCATACAAAAAAATGTTTTTTGGTGAAGTTACAAAAGAGGAAAATAAAAATCTTCCAGATGTAAATAAACGTGAACTTATTGCTTTAGTTCCATTAGTTATTATTACTATATGGTTAGGTGTTTATCCTAAACCAATTTTAGGACCAATAAATACTAGTGTTGAGTCAGTAGTGCAGTTAATGCATGAAAAAGCTCAAACAGCAGAAGCTAAAAAAAGAATTCCAAATATCGTTGAAGATATTGTAATTACTAGAACTCCAATGAAGGGGGCACACTAATGTTATCACCAGTTAATATTTCAATGGAGTCATTAAACTTAATGACTCTAGCACCAATGCTTATTCCAATAGTAGGGGCTTTACTTATTTTAGTGATGGACTTATTTAAATCTGGACAAGATAAATCAATGTATGTAATGATAAGTCTTCTTATCTTAGGTATTGATTTTTCAGCTCTTTTAGAATCTGCAGGTATTTTTACTAAAGATGGTACAGTTATGGGTGTATTTGATGTTATGCTTATTGATGGTTTAGCAATTATATCTCAGTTCATCATTGTTGTGGCTTCAATGTTATTCATACCATTAGCACTTACTAGTAAGCGTTTTCATGAGTTTGAGTATCCTGAATTTTTTGCACTATTCTTGTTTATGATTGCAGGTTTCCAATTTATGGTTGCAACTGATAACTTAATCCTTATATTTGTAGGACTTGAAACTGCATCATTAGCACTTTATACACTTATCGCTATGCATAACCGTAATAAATCATTTGAAGCTGCTGTTAAGTACTTTACAATGGGTGCTTTAGCTGCTGGTTTTTACTCTTTTGGTGCAATGGTATTTTATGCACTAACAGGAAGTATAGAGATTAATCAAATTGCTAATACTTTAGCTACAAATAATTATGCAGATATAGGTTTTGTTCTTGTTGGTGTTGTATTTATGTTAGCATCATTTGGATTTAAACTTTCAATGGTTCCATTTCATACTTGGACACCAGATGTTTATGAGGGAAGTTCAGCAGCACTTGCTGGTTATATGTCAATCGTTCCAAAAATTGCTGCATTTGTTGTAGCTATGCGTCTATTTGAATTTTTAATTCACTCAGGTGTAATATGGCTAGAAGTTGTACTTTATATTATGGTTGTTGTTACTATGACAATGGCAAATATTTGGGCATTAGTACAAACTGATGTTAAACGTATGCTTGCGTACTCTTCAGTATCTCATGCTGGTTTTGTAATGGCTGCTATCTTAATTGGTACAACTCAATCTAACTCAGCATTATTTCTTTACTGGATTCTATTCTCATTTACTAACCTTGGTTCATTTACAATGTTATGGATAAGTCGCCAAAAAAATCTTCCACATGGACAAAGTTCAGATCACAGTTTTGAGAAGTTTTCAGGTCTTGTTAAAACATCACCAGTAGCAGCTTCAATTATGGGTCTATTTATGTTAAGTCTTGCGGGATTACCACCATTTGCACTATTTTGGGGTAAGTTATATATGATTAGTTCTGCAGTAACTGGAGGTTATACAGTTCTTGCTCTTATTATGGCTTTAAACTCAGCGATTGCTGGTTATTACTACTTGAAATTAATAGTATATATGTTTATGAAAGAACCATCAATAGTACATAAGGGTGATGTGGCTGCATTAAATGCTACCACTTCATTAAAAGCTATTATTGGTTTAGCAACGGTAGGAACTATATTTGCTTTAGTTGTAGTAAATCCATTACTTGAGTTTATTACAGCTTTTGTATATAACAGTGGGTACTAAAGAAAAATTATAAAAGGGAGAAGAATTGTCAATTAAAACTTTCTTCGCCCTTATTCTATTTAGCCTGCTTGGGCTAAATTTATATGCTCTGGAACTGACTTTATCTGGTGCTAAAGAAAATCATAAAGAGTATTCTACTTTACATTTACGAGATACCGATGACTTTTTATGTCAAGAAGTGAAAAATGATTATGAAGAATTAACTAAAGTGATATGTGCATTTTCCAAAAAGCCATCACAAAAAATACAAACATTACAAAATAATTTCTTTCAAATAACAACTCAAACAAAAAATAAAACTTTTTTTCTAGTAATAAAACCATTTAAGAAAATGAAACTTTATCCTATAGTATTTAATTTAACAAAAGATGAAACTATTTATGATACAAAAGTTAAGATGAGTAATCATTGGATGATATTGGGCTTTGAAAATAAAGAACCATTTATAAAAAATAACTCATATTCTGATGTATCAATAAACTTTCCTTTTTCATATAAAAAGTATGCTTTTCCATATGTTGGAAGCTTAGATATGGAAGGTAAACCTGTCCATGTACAAAGAGTTAGAGATGTAAAAGAATATATCAAGATAAAAAAACTTTATAATAAAAAAGATTATGAACGATGTCTTGATCTTGTAAATGATGTGATGGAATCTTATCCAAATTCACTTTTTACTGCTGAACTTTTATATTATCAAATAAAATCATATGCAAAATTAAAAGATAATGATGCATTAATTGATGTAGCAAAATTATATTTTCGCGAGTACTCATCTGATGAAAATATTCCTGAAGTCTTAGCCCTTGTTTCTCGTGCTTATTTTATGGAAGGTTTTAATACTGATGCTGATTATTTCTTTGATAGATTGTTTTCAGAACATGCTGATAGTGTATTTGCAAAATGGGGTTTAGTTTATAGGGGTGAAATGTATGAGGCTCAAGGTTCATCAAGTAAAGCCATAGCATCATATGAAAAAGCACTTAAAAAAACTAAAAATATAGATGTAGCAGTAGCAGCAGCATTTAGACTTTCTAAATATTTTGTTAGTGCAAGTGAAAGTAAAAAAGCAAATAAATATATACAAAAAATAGCTAAAGCTAATCCAGAGTATTTTTTAGAGATGCTCGAAGAATCAACTGATATGATGTATGATTTATCAGATACTGAGCATTATGAACCTGCTGCAACAATAGCAAAATGTTTAAGTGATTCTATGGGACCTACTTATGATGAGTATGAAGAATTATTACGTAATGAAGGTATATGGCTTAGTAAAACAGATAAAAAAGAGCAAGCAATTATAGCCTTAAACAACTACTTGAAAAAATTTCCTGATGGAGATTATGAGAGTGATGTTCAGATTGCTAAAGATGGTTTGTTTTTTCATGTAAGCGATGCTAATTTTACTACAAAATTAGCTAATTATGACAAACTTATAAGTGAGTATGCTGAAGACTCAATAGCTAGAAAAGCAACTTATGAAAAAGCTAAATTGTTTATAGAAAATAAAAAATTTAGAGAAGCGTTAAGCCTTGAAGATGAACTTTTAAAATTAGATGAACAAGAGTTTACAGATATACAAACTATAATTACTGAAGCAGCAATAGGTACTATGCAAAATGCTCTAGAGAATAAAGAGTGCCAAAGTGTTTTAGAAATATCTTCCCAATACAAAATAGAACTTTCCGATAAATGGGATGATGGGGTTTATCTTTGTGCTATGAAGGGTGCTGACTTTACATTAGCTTTAAAAATGGCAGATAAGAATTTAACTGCTAAGGATTTGGAACAAAGAAAAAAATGGATATATAGACATATAAAGATTGATTTTGCTACTGGAAATTACACAAATGTTATAGAAGCATCAAAAGATTTAATCAAGCTTATTTCTGAAGATAAAGATTCACCTTATTTAGATGTATACAGAATTATTTTTGATACATATCAAAGATTGGAAAATAATACTAAAATTATAAGCACTATGATAGATATTGAAAAGATTTATGGACTTTCATATAAGGATATTGAGCGTTATGTGACAGTTATGTCAGTTGGTTCTCAAACAAATGATAGTAATCTAGTTATAACGTATGCAAAAAAGATAATAGATATTCAAACTAAATCAAACTCTTATGCTCAAAGCCCTTTTGTTGAGTTTACACTTTATCAGGCTTATATAGATAAAGGGGAAAACAATCAAGCCTTAGATGTAATTAAGTCTTTAGATACTATAGAACTTTCTGCTACAAAACGAGCTAGGCAAAAGTATCTACTTGGTAGTGTTTATGATAGATTATGGCAAGATGATAACGCAAAAGAGGCATACAATGCAGCTATAAAAGCAGATTCTAAATCTGCTTGGGCAGAATTGGCAAAAGGTGCTCTAAAAATTTAATTTAGAAAGTATAAATTTTTCAAGATTTTCTAATGTTGCATGTGTAATATTATCAAATTGAGTACGATTAAAAGTTTGTTGTCTTTTTGCTAGTTGTGCTGTATGGGTTGAGATATTTTCTATCATTTGTTCATGTGTTACTTTCCCATCAAGATACTCTAAAATTTCAACTATACCGATAGAGTTCATGGCATGTGGTAGTCGTGAATACTTTTGTTCTAATAAGCATACTTCATCTATTGCACCATTATCAATCATATCTTGCGTTCTTTTAGCTATACGCTCTCTTAAAATATCTCTATCTACATCAATATTAAATACTTGTAGATTTTCTATAATTGGCTTTGGGGGATGAAGTTTAAACCATTGCGTAGGTGTAACTCCAGATGCTTCATAAATAAGCATAGCCTTTTCTATACGGTAGCTATCATTTTTGCTGATATTTTTCATATACTCAGTATCTAGTTTGTTTAAAAGTGCATAACACTCATCTAAATTACTTTTTATTTTATTCTCTACATGTAGAGCTATTTTATTTGTTACAATTGGTAGTTTTGACAAACCTTGCATAAGACTTTTGAGATAAAAAGAGGTGCCCCCTACAATAATGAGGTTTTTATTTTCATCTCTACATGTAGAGAGAACTTCATTGTAAAGAGTTATGAAAATATCAGCAGAAAAGTAATCATTTGGCTTTAAGATATCTATACCAAAATGTTTAATATTTTTCATCTCTACATGTAGAGGTTTTGCTGATATAATATCTATCTCTTTATAGATACTTAAAGAATCAATAGATAATATATAAGCATCTATTTTCTTAGCGATTTTAATTGCTAAATCACTTTTTCCCGAGGCTGTAGGGCCAATAATAGCAAACTGTGTTAAATCTTTATTCATAATAAAATTATAGCATGTTATAAGCTTTTTTTATGTCTTGTTTAGTTATCATTTATTATGATTTTTATGAAATATAAGCAACCTAAGGCTGAATATGTACAGTTTCAAAGACTGGTTTTAGGATTATTAGTTTTAATTGGTGTTATATTTGAAGAAATATTTTTTATAAAAGTATTTTTAGGAATTAGTATTATCAGTTTTTTTACAACTATTAATTATTCTCCAACTACTCTAATTTTTAAGTTTACTTCCCTTATGTACTCTAAGCCAATTTTTACAACACCCCATCAATATGTTCATTCATATATTGTCCATAGATTAGCATCAGTATTTGAAGATTTAATGCGTATAGCAGGTGGTTTTGCTGTTATATACCTTTACCAATTTTATCCAACAACTTCTTGGATTATTGGTTCATTTATGGCAATTGCTATGCTAATCTCTAGTTTCTTTGGTTTTTGTTTATCTGCTTTAATTTATATTGCATATACAAGTTTAGAAAAAAGATTAAAGTCTTAATATGGCAAATATTAATATTTTCACAAAAGAAGAGGGAAAAGTAAATAAAAAATGTTTTTTAGCTAGAAATGGTTTTAAGCCTTATGAGCGTTGTAACTATTGTGAATTAAATGTAAAATCATGTACTGGTATGCATCTTAATTTTTTCACACTTTTTATTGGTTTTTCTCTTTTGATGTTTTTGTTTATTGATAATCCATTATTTATTCGTATTAATATGCTTTGGATTATAGGGCTTGTGTTTGCTTTTGGTTATAAAATTACTGTTGAAACTGATGCTTTAGCGCGTACTGATTTTATGAATAAAAGTTTAAATGAAAAATTACATGAACATTCAAATACTCTTGAAGAAGAGGTTCAAGAAAGAACAAAAGAGTTAAAAAATTTAGCTACTCATGATAAAATTACTGGACTTTATAATCGCTACGAATTTGAAAAAAGGCTTACAAATCTTTTAAAATATTCTTCAAATGCTTCAGCACAAAGTATTATGTGTTATTTAGATTTAGATCAGTTTAAAGTTGTAAACGATACTTCAGGACATGTGGCCGGAGATGAACTTCTAAAGCAAGTAGCATTTTTAATGCAACAAAATGTAAGTTCAAAAGATATAGTTTCCCGTTTGGGTGGTGATGAATTTGGTATTTTATTTGTAAGTAATGATATAAATCAGGCTCAGAAAAAAGCTGAAGCGATGTTAAATGCTATAAAAAAATATAGATTTTCTTGGGATGGTAAAATTTTTGTTATTGGTGCTAGTATTGGTCTGGTCCCTATTACTCGTCAATGTTGTTCATTAGTCGATATTATATCTGCTGCAGATTCTGCATGTTATGAAGCGAAAGAACTTGGTAGAAACTGTATTCATATAGCTACTCCAGATGATGCCAAACTTCAAGAAAAACGTGGAGAGATGCAGTGGTTAGCAAAACTAACTAAAGCCCTAGAAGATGAAGAGTTTAGTCTATATATCCAACCAATTGTAGCCCTTAATGAAAACTCTAAAGAATTAAAACATTATGAAGTTTTACTTCGTTTGATTGATAAAGATTCAAATATTATCCCACCAATGGCATTTTTACCAGCAGCAGAACGCTATGGATTTATGCCAAAAATAGATAGATGGGTAGTTGAAAATCTTTTTAGAAATTATGCAAAAATTAAAGAGCAAACAGGTGAGTCCTATATTTTTAGTATTAATTTATCTGGTAACTCATTAAATGATAAAACTCTAGCACCTTTTATTGAAAATCTTTTTACAATTTATGATGTAGAATACTCACATATATGCTTTGAGGTAACAGAAACGGCAGCTATATCAAATATGGAAGTTGGTTTAGAATTTATAAATAGGATGCGTTCACTTGGTTCAAAAGCTTCTTTAGATGATTTTGGGGCTGGTCTTTCCTCTTTTGCATATTTACAAAATATCCCAGTAGATTATCTTAAAATTGATGGAGCTTTTGTTTATGATATTGATACAAATGAGATAAATAGGGCTATGGTTAAATCTATTAATGAGATTAGTCATATTATGGGTAAAAAGACTATTTGTGAGTATGTTGAGAGTGAGAAAGTAAGAGATATTTTAAAAGATATGGGTGTTGACTATGCACAAGGATATCTTTACTCAAAACCTAAGCCATTAGAAATTTTATTTTAGATAAAATAAGAAAAATATTCTAAGGTCGCTTTTGCAAAAAATTACTAAAAAATTAAAAGATTTTAATGAACTAGTTATGTTTGAACATTCCATTTTTTCTTTACCATTTATTTTTATAGCTATGATTGTAGCTGCTGATGGTTGGTTTGGTTTTACTTTACTAATTTTAGGTGTTTTTGCAGCAGTTAGTGCTAGAAACTTTGCTATGGGTTTAAACCGTTATGCAGATAGAGATATTGATGCCCTAAACCCTCGTACAGCTTCAAGACCAAATGTTGATGGAAGATTAGATGCTGTAAGTATTTTAATCTTTACAGTTGTAAATGCTTTAGTTTTTATAGCTGTAGCATACATAATAAACCCACTTGCCTTTAAACTATCTTTCCCAATCCTTTTTGTTTTAGGAAGCTACTCTTACTTTAAAAGATTTTCATCATTAGCACATATTGTTCTTGGTATTTCTCTTGGACTAGCACCAATAGCAGGAGTTGTGGCAGTATCTGCTGAGATTACTCCATGGTCAGTTATGTTAAGTCTTGGTGTTATCTTTTGGGTTTCAGGGTTTGACTTGCTTTATTCACTTCAAGATATGGAGTTTGATAAAGAAAAAGGACTTCATTCAATCCCTTCAAAATATGGTTCAGATGCAACTCTTTTACTCTCTGCACTATTTCATTCTTTAACAGTTGTTTTTTGGTTTATGTTTGTATGGATTGCAAATCTTGGGTCAATGGCAATAACAGCAGTAATTTTAGCAGCAATAATGCTTTCATATGAACACTATTTAGTTAGAAAAGATTTTACAAAGATAGACCGTGCATTTTTTACAGTAAATGGTTATCTTGGAATTGCATTTTTTATTCTAATAGTTTTAGAGAAGGTAATTTAAATGGATATTCGTTTAATTCAAGCACCAATAAGTTTAGTTTTTTCTCGCGCAGATGTAGATAAAGAATCGTATCAAAGAGAGTATCAGCAACTAAGTGAAAGTGATGATGATGCTATTAGTCAGTGGTTAAAACTTGCTAAAGCAAAGGGTGATACTTCTGAAACAGATCCAATCTTACTTAACTTAGTCGTAGAGCTTCATAGAAAAATAGATGGATTAGAAAGATTTTTAAAAGATGAAGAACCAAATAGAATTTCATTAAGTGATGAAGCCAAAATTGAATCAATTGGATACGAATATTTTAAACTTCAAAGTAACTCTTTAGAAGTTGGAGTTCTTTACTATGCTCGTATTGAGATGCCAGTTCATCCAAAACGTGATGTAGCAGTATTTTTTAAAGCAATTGAGCCAAACTTAGCAAAGATAGTTAAAATACATGAACGTGATGAAAAAGAGTGGAATGCATATCTAACAGCAAGAGAGCGTGTACTTATTCGAGAAGCTAGAGAGGCTAAGAATGAGGTTTGATCAAGTAAGCATAGAGTATTTAGTAGTAGCTATGGCAGCTATGATTTTGTACCTTATATATTATGTATTTACAAAAGATTCTCAGTATAATAAAAATATTCGTTCAGTTGCTACAGTCGCAGAAGAGTTAAATAGAGAGATATTTTACTTAAAGAAAAAACTAACAGATACTCAAAAAACCATCAAAAGTTCAACAAGTCGTATGAGTGATGATGAGATTTACCAAGAGGTTGAGCGTACAGTTTATGATATGGTAAAGCCACTATCAATTGGTCTTAAAAGGCTTGAAGAAAGTGTCCAGACAATAGATGAAACAATTAATGATAGAATTTCTGTAATAGAGAGTGGTGTAAAACAAATTAGTATCCCAACATCAGTTCATGGAAATGATGACGAAAAAATAATATCACTTTTTAAACAAGGAATTACTTTAGATACTATCTCTAAAGAGTTACATATCTCAAAAGCAGAAGTTGAATTTGTATTAAAAATCAACAAAATAAAGTAAATAATCCTCTTATGGCAGATACAAAATTATTTACTTTAGTGTCCATATTGATTGGAATTAGTATAATTTTAACTTACACTCTAGCTGCGTACACAACTTTACTCTTTGGTGTAAGTGAATTTCATTTTGCAATAAGGCAAACTCTTTTTGGAGTAATCAGTATATTAATGATTTGGCTTTTGGCTCAAGGTGACCCTGATAAATTATTAACCCCTATCGGATTTACTCTTTTTATAGGTTCAGGATTATTGATGGTTATTATGCCTTTTTTACCAGAATTTTTAGTCTCTGCTGTAGGTGGTGCAAAAAGATGGATAAAACTATTTGGTTTTTCTCTTGCTCCTGTTGAATTTTTTAAAGTTGGTTTTGTTTATTTCTTAGCTTGGAGTTTTTCTCGTAAATTAGGTCATCATGATGGTATGGGATTAAAGCAAGAGTTTATTCGTTTTGCACCATATGGTTTTATTTTTGTTGGAGCTATGTTTATGATAGCTTTTATACAAAATGATTTAGGTCAGGTTGTTGTTCTTGGACTAACTTTACTTTCTTTACTGATGTTTGCTGGAAGTAGTTTTAGGTTTTTCCTTTCTCTCTTGTTGGCTGCTTTGTCTTTTTTTCTATTTTTTATTTTTACAGCTGAACATAGAATTTTACGTATAAAATCATGGTGGGCTTTAGCTCAAAATACAGTTTTAGAGATTCTTCCAGAATCTTTAGCTGAGCAGTTGAGAGTTCCAACAGAGGTCGAGCCTTATCAAATTGGACACTCTTTAAATGCCATTCATAATGGTGGTTTTTTTGGAACAGGCTTAGCTAATGGAACTTTTAAATTAGGTTTTTTATCTGAGGTCCATACTGATTTTATTTTAGCCGGACTTGCTGAAGAGTTTGGTTTTTTTGGTGTTTTATTTGTAGTAATTATATTTTTATGGATGATTCAGCGTATATTTAAAATTGCAAATAGAAGTGAGGATTCTAGAATATACCTCTTTTCTATAGGGGTTGGGCTTTTACTATCTTTCGCATTTTTAGTAAATGCTTATGGAATCTCAGGAATCACACCAATTAAGGGAATATCGGTACCATTTCTCTCTTATGGTGGAAGTACTATGCTTGCTGCTTCAATAGCGATAGGTATGGTTTTAATGGCATCTAAAAAAGCGAAAATGGAATAAATATGAAGATTTGTATTACAGGTGGTGGGACTGGTGGACATTTGATGATAGCACAGGCTTTGGCACAAGCAGCAGTTAATCAAGGTCATGAACTTATATTTATAGGTTCAACTAAGGGTCAAGATAGAAAATATTTTCAGGAGCATAGTGATTTTTCACATGTTTATTTTTTAGAGACTACTGGTGTTGTAAACCAAAAAGGTCTAGGTAAATTTGTAGCACTTTTTAAAGTTTTTCGTGGATTTTTTAAAGCACGAAATATTTTAAAGAAACATAAGATACAAGCTACTTATAGTGTTGGTGGTTTTTCAGCAGCTCCTGCATCATTAGCTAGTATTAGTAAATTTATCCCATTTTTTATACATGAACAAAATGCAGTTGAGGGAAGACTTAATAAACTTTTAAAACCATTTGCAAAGAGATTTATATCTGCATATGATAATAAGTCTGTTATAAAAGGATATCCAGTTAAGGATGTATTTTTTAAAACTGCTAGAGTTCGTGAAAGTTTAAAAACTATTATTTTTTTGGGTGGAAGCCATGGCGCAAAAGCTATTAATGATTTGGCACTCTCTACATGTAGAGAACTCCAAAATAAAGAGATTAAGATAATTCATCAAGCAGGTGAGGCTGATTTTGAGCGAGTTCAAAAAGAGTATAAGGCTCTACATGTAGAGGCTGAAGTATATGCTTTTACAAAAGAGTTAGATTCTTTGATAGCAAAATCTGATTTAGCTATATCTCGTGCAGGAGCTTCTACACTTTGGGAACTAACGGCTAATGGATGTCCTGCTTTATATATACCATATCCGTACGCTGCTGGGGATCATCAATATTATAATGCAAAGTTTATAGTTGATAATAATTTAGGTTGGTGTGAGCGTGAGAGTGAAGAGTTAAAAGATAAACTTCTTAGTATTTTGGACGTGAACTTAAACTCTAAAAGCGAGGCTTTGCTTGAGTATAGCCAAAAAGATGTAGCCTCACAGATGATAAAAGATTTAGTTGAGGTAGTAAATGCTTAAAGAATTAGCACATGAATTAGTTGACTTGATTTTTGACTGGGGTTATTTAGGAATATTTTTACTTATGGCAGTTGAATCTTCTTTTTTACCATTTCCATCTGAAATAGTACTGATTCCGGCAGGATATTTAGCTTCAGAGGGTGAACTGAGTATTCCTTTAATTATGAGTTCTGCTTTAGCTGGATCAATGTTAGGCGCATTTATAAACTATTACCTAGCACTTACTTTAGGTAGAAAGTTTTTACAAAAGTATGGAAAATATTTTTTTATAAGTGAAAGTACTTTAGATAAAATGGATGCTTTTTTTGCTAAGCATGGGGCAATTTCTACATTTATTGGTAGACTTATTCCTGGAATTCGTCAACTTATCTCAGTTCCAGCTGGAATATCACGTATGAGTGTAGCAGTTTTTTCAACTTATACCGCTTTAGGAGCGAGTATTTGGGCATTTATTTTAACTATGCTTGGATATTTTATAGGTGAAAATCAAGAATTGATTGATATTTATCTTAAACAGATTACTATGGGTGTTTTATTTATGCTTGTTATAATTGGCTTTTGGTATTATAAAAGACAAAAAGTAAAGGGATAAGTAAAATGAGTCATTTTGAATATATGTTTCATGCGGGTTTTTTAGGTACACGTGCTCCATTTTTTATGGATATCGTAACCCTAATAGTATCGTTACTTCCTCTTTTAGTAGCAGGAGCTATCTCACTTGCAAGAAAAAAACATTATAAAGCTCATGCATATGTTCAAATAGGAATTTTTGCATTTTCAGTTATTGTACTTTCTTATTTTGAATATGGTGTACGAGTAGCTGGTGGTTTTAACACTTTTATGCAAGAGAGTTCAGTTTCTCATAATTATGCTTTTATAGTGTTGATTTTTCATATTACAGTATCGATGATAAGTCTTATTATTTGGGGTACTACTATTTTTATGGCTAAAAAACAGTTACAACTTAGAAGGCATAAAAAAGCTGGATTTATTACATTTGGAGGAGTACTAGCAACTTCACTTACTGGTTTATGGGTCTATCTTTTAATGTTTGTTTATTGAAAAGGAAATAATATATGAAATATACTTTACTTTTTAGAATTTGGCATTGGTTAAATGCCTTGGTTGTTTTAGGTCTATTAGCGACTGTATTGTTAAGAAAAACTTTTCTTTCAAAACATGAGAACGCAAATATTTTAATAGATAAACTTTTTGAGATGGGTATAGAGATAACTGAAAAGCAAGGAATAGTATTAGCAAAGGCTATTCGTTCAGTAATGTGGGAATGGCATATAATACTAGGTTATGCTTTAGCTTTTTTAGTCCTTTATAGAATATATTTATATTTTTTTGATAAAAGTATAAAAGTTGATTTTTCTTCATTGGATATTCATCATAAAGCCGTAAAAATATCTTACTATATTGTTTATGCTATTTTATTTTTCTTAGCTATAAGTGGTTTCGTAATTCATTTTTATCATGAACTAGGGATGAGTAAAGATTTTGCTCATGATATTAAAGAGTTACATGAATTTACTTATCAATTCATACTATATTTTACACCTCTACATGTAGCGGGTGTATTTATCGCTGATGCTAAAGATGAAAATGGGCTAATATCAAGTATGATTCATGGAAAGAATACATAATAAAAAATAGGCATTAGTGCCGTGAGATTTCTGCTGAAGATATTATGCCCTTGTGGTAAAACTTAGTGTTAACGTAGGTAAAGGAATTATTTCTTTTGCCGTGATAAATAATAGGGAAAAGGTTCCCTTAAATTTATGAAATAAATTAAAGGAAATGATATGATACAAATAGATGACAAAGCACCAGAATTTTGTTTACCAAATCAAGATGATGTAGAGATATGTCTTCGTGACTTAAAAGGTAAGTGGATAGTTTTATACTTTTATCCTCGTGATAATACACCAGGATGTACAACAGAAGCTTGTGAATTTACGGAGGCTGCGCCAGATTTTTCAAATCTTGATGCTATTATAATTGGAGTATCTGCTGATACTACTAAAAAACATCGTAGCTTTATAGAGAAAAAAGATTTAGGAATTACACTTCTTTCAGATGAATCTACTGATATGATGCAAAAATATGGTGTTTGGCAACCTAAAAAATTTATGGGTAGAGAGTTTCTTGGAATAGTCCGTACTACTTTAATTATAAATCCAGATGGAATAGTAAAAGCAGTATTTCCTAAAGTACGTGTGAAAGAGCATGTAGCAAAAGTTAAGGCTGAGTTAGAGTTACTACAAGCTTAATTAGTTGATTACTATCGGCTTAAGCCGATAGTATTAATATCTGTATCTTATGTAAAATCTTATATCTTGTGCACTCTCAACAACAGATCCAAGACTTTGACGTGCCTGAGGATTTCCTGCAGCTGCTGCAGCTTTTAAACTATCAATGTCTATTGATGAACCTGATTCATTACCGAAAAATCCATTACTTCCTGTGTAGTCATAATCTATATATGTATAACGAAGTTGGATAGATAAAATATCGTCAACTAAATACTCAGTTAAGTATGCCTCATAAGCATTACCACGAACAGCTATTTTAGAACCTATATTAGTATCTTCAGCATAAGTAATAGAACGCCAATCTTTACTTCCATGATTAAATTCTAGACCCCATCTTCCATCTTCTGTAATAAGTGAAGGGAATTGAGTTCCAATCCAGTATGAATAACCAGTAACTGGTTTATTTGATCCTAACATACCTGATTCAACTGTTCTTTGACCTAAAATACTGCCATCAGGAGCATATACATTAGTTTGATATGATGCTTTGTTATCTGGATCTGTTCTACTAAAAGCACCACTAATGAAGAAAGTAGTTTCATCTAGGAACTCTGACCATTCATTACCAATACCATTAATACTCAAGTTTGCAGTAGCACTATGCATACCTCCAACTGTATTAAATCCTTGATTAGCATCTTGAATATTTGTAACATCTATTAGTCCATCAGCATAGTAGTACATAGTGTTAAATGAATATTGTTTATCATCATAAAGAACAAAAATTAAACCAGCTAAATCTATATCGCCTACATCTTGTGTCTCTGAATATGGTGTAGCTGAAAATTTAGGTGCAGCATTACTTAAACCACGACCAGCACAAAGTTTAACAGATGTACCCCACTCTTTAGATAGTGTGAATTTGGCAGAAGCCCCATCAAACTCAACATTAATACCATGAGCTAAAGGTGAAGAGGCATGATCATCATCTCTAAAGTTAATTAAGTGACCATTTGTTGATGGACGACGACCAACACTAAACGTCCATGGTATATCTAATCCAAAAAACTCTTGATCTTGCCATAAGAAATAAGCTTGACGAACTCTGATTTGATCATCGTAAGCATTTTCATTCGCTATCCAATCAAATGTTTCGTAAGCATTTCCATTTTGTCCCAATGATCCAGAACGAGCACCAAATGCTTTGTTATAAGCTAATTGACCTTTAAAGCTTAGATTATTTGTAGCTTTATAGCCCATATCTATCCAAAGTCTATTTGTCATAAATGCATCATTTTCTGCTTTGCTTCCATCTGCCATATCATATTGCATATTTTCAATTGCGAATCTATAATCAATTTTGAATTTAAGATGTGATCCAGAAGTATTTCTACTAAGTTCAGCAACACTTTCTTCTAAATCAGCAATTCTTTCTTCATCAGATGCAAGTTCTTCATTTTCATCGTCATTTTCATCTTCGTCATCTTCATCATCATTTTCATCAGCAGAAGCTATAACTGTTTCATCTTCATCAGATTCTTCTGCATCTTCAGAGTCTTCAACATCATTTGAAGCGACTTCATCTTCTTCCTCAGAATCATCATCTTCTATAATATTTTTTGACGAGTTTACTCTTTCAGATTTTAGTTCAGCAATCTCTTGCTTTAAAGCATTCATCTGCCTTTCCATAGCTTCAAATCTCTCAAGCATAGACTGTGCATTTAAGTTTGTACTTAAAAGTGCAGCTGCAGCTAAAGATAGTATCAGTGGCTTATTCATATCTTCCCCTTATAGTAAAAAGTATCTATAGTTATATAATACTTTTTTATATTTATGTTGTCAGTACTATACAGTTTTAAATATAAAATTATTTTTAAATCTTATACTTATTTATTAATAACAGTTATAAAAGCAAGAATTAAATATGTTTTGAGTATAATTCGCGGATTTTTCTTCTCTACATGTAGAGCGGTCAATATTAACAGACTATGTCAAAAGTTAGTGCAACTCTTTATTTTTAAAGAACTTGTTCGACATCTTCAAAGTAAAACTAACAAAACTCTTAGCTGAAACAAGCTACTTAAAGGACCTTATATGGTAACTATGAAAGACTTATTAGAATGTGGTGTACACTTCGGACACCAAACTCGTCGTTGGAATCCAAAAATGAAAAAGTATATTTTTGGTGTTAGAAAAAATATCTATATTATTGATTTACAAAAAACTCTTCGTTACTTCCGTAACACTTACCAAATTGTTGTTGATGCAGCAGCTAAAGGTGATGTAGTTTTATTTGTTGGTACTAAGAAACAAGCTCGTAACTCTGTAAAACAAGCAGCAATCGATTGTGGTATGCCATATGTAGATAACAGATGGTTAGGTGGTATGCTTACTAACTTCCCAACTATTCAAAAATCTATCCGTAAACTTGATGTTATTACTGAGATGCAAGAAAATGGTCAAATTGATCTTTTAACTAAAAAAGAAGCATTAATGCTTTCTCGTAAAAAAGTTAAACTTGAAGCATACTTCGGTGGTATCCGTGATATGAAAAAACTTCCAGACATGTTATTTGTTGTAGATGCAGTTAAAGAGCACATCGCTGTTTTAGAAGCTCGTTGTCTTAACATCCCTATTGTTGCACCACTAGATACTAACTGTGATCCAGATTTAATCACTTACCCAATTCCTGGTAATGATGATGCAATTCGTTCAATTCAACTTTTTT
>Ga0256826_1000611_pt1 | contig 21793 bp, 19 predicted proteins | sample CV79metaG_FD_185975 | JGI IMG/M metagenome (GOLD analysis project Ga0256826, IMG submission 185975) | Hydrothermal vent microbial communities from East Pacific Rise, Pacific Ocean - CV79 | ecosystem: Environmental > Aquatic > Marine > Hydrothermal vents | place: Pacific Ocean: East Pacific Rise...
CTCTGGCAAAACTGCTTTCAAACTTTACGACACTTACGGATTTCCTTTAGACTTAACTCAAGATATGTTGAAAGAGAAAAATCTAAAACTAGATATTTACACTTTTGAGCATCTTATGGCGGAACAGAAAAAACGAGCTAAAGCAAATTGGAAAGGTTCAGGCGATTCAGTAGAAACTGGTGATTTCAAAGAACTTCTTGAAGAGTTTGGAGAGAACAAATTTCTATATTCAACAACCTCATCAGAATCAAAAGTTTTAGCGATTCTTGATGAAAATTTTAAAATAGTAGATTCTACTGAAAAGGGTTGGGTTCTTTTAGATAAAACTCCTCTTTATCCTGAAAGTGGCGGACAGATTGGAGACAGTGGAAAAATTGGAGATGCAAAAGTTTTTGATACTCGAAAATTTTCAGGATTAAATCTCTCAAACTTTTCAGGAAAACTTGAAATTGGAAAAACCTACTCTGTTTCTGTTTCTGAAAATCGAAAAGAGATTGAAAAACACCATTCGGCAACTCATATTCTTCACTCAATTTTAAGAAAAACTTTAGGTGAAACTGTTCAACAAGCTGGAAGTTCAGTTGAGGAAAAAAGATTAAGATTTGACTTTAGTTACGATCGAGCAGTTTCAAAAGAGAAAATTCGTGAGATTGAGAATCTTGTTAATTTGGAAATTTTCAAAGCGATCCCACAGGTTACCGAAGAAGTTTCAGTTGAAGAAGCAAAGTCAAAAGGGGCGATGGCACTTTTTGGTGAAAAATATGGGGATTCTGTTCGAGTTGTATCTTTTGCAGATAGTTCGATTGAACTTTGCGGAGGAACTCATATTCAAAATACAGCAGAAATCGGAACTTTTCTGATTATAAAAGAGAGTGGAGTTTCTGCGGGAGTTAGACGAATTGAAGCGATTGTTGGAAAATCGGCTTTTGAATATATTCGGGAATTACGAAATAGTGTTGAAAATTCAGTTACTGAAATGAAAGCTCAAAACTTAAATCAAGGAATTGAAAAGATGAAAAAGCAGATTTCTGAACTAAAAACTGAAGTTCAAGATTTGCAAAAGAGTTCTAAAAAGAGTTTCAAAGTTCAGAAAATTGGTGATATTTCATATATTATTGATGAACTAGAAAATGGAGATATTAAATCTCAAATTGATGAAATCAAAAACAGAAATGAATCAATTTCAGTTATGCTTTTTCAGAAAAAAGGTTCAAAAGTGCTGATCGCTTCAGGTTCAAATATTAAAAAAATTCACTCTGGAAATTGGATAAAAGCAGTTGCTCCTATTTTAGGTGGTGGCGGTGGAGGTCGTCCCGACTTTGCTCAAGCTGGTGGAAAAGATGCATCAAAAATTGGTGAAGCTAAAAAAATAGCTTTAGATTTTTTAGGTAAAAGTATGTAAATACAAATATTTGTTATTATCTGGCTTGACCCTGACAATCTAATTTAGTAGGTAGAGATTTATCTTTTCTCTCCTACACAACAACATCTTTTTTTATAAGGTATATAACTTTCAAACTATAATTTAGATTGATAAAAGTCAGAACCAACTATCTATTTTCATTTTAAACATTGTGATAAAATAAGTAAATGTTAATATTAGAGTAAAAAGAAGTTTATAAATGATTGTAAAATATAGTGGGATAGATAGAGATGGAAAAAAACTCTCTGGCAGAATAGAAGCATCAAATATTGAGGAAGCAAAAAAAAGATTAAAATCTAAAGGTATATTTTATAATAAAGTATCTGAAGCATCAAAATCACCTCTTCAGCAACTTTCCAAACTTAGGCAAACAGATATGCCAGTTAAAAAACTTTCAAATTTAAGCAGGAATTTATCAATTTATCTTAAATCATCAATTCCAATTTTACAAGCTATTAAATTAGCTAAATCCCAAACAGATGAAACTAAGATGTTAGATTTTTTAACCTCAATTGAAACAATGTTAGATGAAGGACAGAGTTTTTATCAAGCTTTAGAATCTCAAACCGCTTTAGTTTTACCATCGTTTTACAGGCAATCTATTAAAATTGCAGAAGAAAATGGAGTTTTAGGAACTGTTTTAGGTGAAATGGCTACTTTTTTACTTTCTCAAGATAGGTTATCTAAGCAGATCTCGAAAGCGATGATCTATCCAATGTTCATTATCGGAATATCTGTTGTGATGGTTTCAATAATGCTAACTTTAGTTGTTCCAAAAATTACAGGTATGTTTGTGCAGATGAAACAGGAAGTACCTGCATTAACTCAATTTGTTATCGATTCAGGAGATTTTATGGGAAGTTATTGGCTTCATATATCTTTAATTATTTTAACAGTTTCTGCAACCTATTCAACTGCAATGAAAACATCTCCAAAGTTTAAGTTTTCAGTTCATCTTTTTCTTTTAAAAGTTCCATTTCTTGGGAGAGTAATTCAGACTTCTGAATTAACTCGTTTTGCTTATATCTCTTCAGTCCTTTTGAATTCAGGGGTAACTTTTGTTCATACAATTCGATTAGCTGGAAATACTTTAAATAATGAAGTGCTAAAAGAGAAAATGTTGAACTCCTCTAAACTTGTTGTTGAAGGAAAAAAATTTTCAACATCTCTAGTAAATGATGGACGATTTAAAATCGATAAATCTTTTGTTCAAGCTATCGCTCTCGGTGAAGAAACTAGTGAAGTTGGAGCAATTTTAGATAATCTTGCATCTCTTTATCAAGAGGAAAATCAAGATTCAATAGATCTGTTTTTATCACTTCTTGAGCCAATTCTAATGTTAATTGTTGGAACTACAATTGGAGTAATTGTAACAGCGATGTTACTTCCAATCTTCTCATTAAATCTTGGAGGTATGTAAAATTGTTTCGAAATATACTATTTATTATAATGTTTTCAACATCTCTATTTTCAACTAATTTTATCAAAAATGCAAATTGGTCAAAAGATGACAGCAAGTTTATTGTAACTTTTGAAAATAAAGTCCAAAAATTAAAAGCTTGGAACTTTTATCATCTTCCATCAAAAAAGCACAAATATATTTTTGATATTGGGAATGCTATTATTAAAAAAGGTCATTTAGATATTAAGCAAAACACCTTTATTGATAAAGTGGTAATAGGTCAATATAAAGCTGAAACATTACGAATAACTTTTAGAAGTGGTAAAAAGTTAAAAATAAGCTATAAAATCTCTAACAACAAAATTATTTTTGACTTTCATCGCAAAAAAAGAGTTGTTAAAAAAGATGTTACTAAAAAGAAAGATAAAAAGATTGAGATATATCAACTTGAGATTAAAGATAGTGTTCAAAACAGAAAAGGCAAAGTTATCACAATCGATGCTGGACATGGTGGAAAAGATGGTGGAGCAGTCTGTAAAAAGATGAAAATTATTGAAAAAACTATTGTTCTTCAAATTGCAAAATACACTCAAGAATATCTGTCAGATTTAGGTTATACAGTTTATATGACAAGATCTGATGATACATTTATATCTCTTGGAAAACGAACTAAGTTTGCAAATAGAAAAAAATCTGACCTCTTTATCTCTATTCATGCAAACTCACTCCCTAAAAAAGGTCGATACCAGAAAAAAAATGGAATTGAAACATATTTCCTATCTCCTGCTAGAACTGATCGAGCAAAAAGAGTAGCTTCAAAAGAGAATCATCGAGAATTAAATATTATGAGCAAATATGGAAAAAATAATTATCTCACCTCTTTTAGTCGTGAAAAAATTATACTTTCCCACAAACTCGCAATCGATATTCAAAGTGGAGTTATAAATAGGCTTCGTAAATATTATTATCATGTTGAAAATGGTGGAGTTAAACCTGCCCCGTTTTGGGTTCTTGTTGGAGCTCAAATGCCATCAATTTTACTTGAAATAGGTTATGTTACTGGCGACCGTGATGGAAAAAGATTGACTGATAGACTTTACAAAAAAAGATTAGCAAAAGGGATCTCATTAGGAGTTGAGGAGTATTTCAAGAAGAATTAGAAAATGAGTTTATATTCAGTTTATTTTAAGAATAACTTTATATAATTTCGTCGTTCAAACATAGAGATATGTTAAACGGTTTAAAAGATGGCCCCATCGTCTAGCGGTCAGGATCCGTGGTTTTCATCCACGTTACAGGAGTTCAATTCTCCTTGGGGTCACCATTTAATAAACTTCTTAAAACTTACAATAACAAATATCAAAACAATATTTAGGACTTTTTATATGTTTCGTTTTGCTCCAAGCCCAACAGGTGATATGCACATAGGAAATCTTCGAGTTGCAATTTTTAATTATATCGTTTCAAAACAGAATGATGAAAAATTAATTATTAGAATTGAGGATACAGACACTGAAAGAAATATAGATGGAAAAGATAGAGAGATCCTTGAGATTCTTAATCAATTTAAGATAAAGTTTTCAGATGTTCTATATCAATCTCACAACCTAAAATTTCACCAACAATTTGCAACTACACTTCTTCAAACAGGTCGAGCTTTTAACTGTTTTTGTACTTCTGAAGATATTGATAAAAAAAGAGATTTAGCTAAACAGCAAAAAATTGCTTTTCGATATGATGGAACTTGCGAAAATTTGAGTAACAGCCAAGTCTTAAATATGGAGACACAATCTGTTATAAGAATTAAAAAACCAGATTTTGCTATTAAAGTTGATGATCTTATAAAAGGTGAAATTGAGTTTCAACCTGCTGATATTGATAATTTTATTCTACTTCGACAAAATAAGAAACCAACATATAATTTTGCATGTGCAATTGATGATATGTTAAGTGATATTGGGACAATTATTAGAGGTGAAGATCATCTTTCAAATACACCAAAACAGATTGCCATTCAACATGCTATCGGCTATGGAAAAAAAATCAATTATGCTCATCTACCAATTATTTTAAATAAAGATGGTAAGAAAATGAGTAAAAGAGATGATGCCTCATCTGTAAAATGGCTTTTTGACGAGGGATTTATTCCTGAAGCAATTTCAAATTATCTGATTTTAATTGGTAATAAAACACCAAAAGAGATTTTTAACCTTGATGAGGTTTTTGAATGGTTTAAAATTGAGAATATCTCTAAATCTCCAGCAAAATTTGATATTGATAAGTTGAGATTTATAAATCGAGAGCATCTAGCAATGTTAGATTCAGAAGAGTTATCAAAACGGATCGGTTATTTTGATAAAACTATTGGAGAGATTGCAAAAATATATCTTGAAGAAGCATCAACTTTAAATGAGTTAAAATCTAAAATTGATAATATTTTTTCTAAAAGAGATGTTTCAGAAGAGTTTCAAAGTAGTATTGAACAGATTTCTAAAGTCATTAAACTTTCTGATGACTTTGATGATTTTGGAAAATTTAAAAAATATTTGATGAGTGAAACTGGATTAAAAGGGAAACTTTTTTTTAAACCTCTACGGATTGTTTTAACTGGTTCAGAGAGTGGTCCTGAACTTTCAAAGATTTACCCTCTTTTAAAACCATATTTAAAAGAGATTATTTAAGATTGAGATCTTCGTGTTGAACACGAAGATAACAGATCGGTTCTTAACTTGAAACTAGTTGAGAGCCTCTAATATTTTTTCAACACTTTTACTTGGTTGATTAGCTTGATATATTGGTCTGCCAACTACGATAAAATCGACTAATTGATGTTTTGCCACATAGATATTTCCAACTCGTTGCTGATCATTTGAATCTTCACCGAAAGGTCTAATTCCAGGTGTTAAAGTCAAAAAACTATCACTTGTATTTCGTTTAATCTTTTTACTTTCAAAAACAGATGAGACAACTCCATCGACTCCTGCTGAATAACTATCTTTTGCAAATTGAATACTTTTATTTAAAATATTTCCGTTATAAACTACCTCAAAATCTGATTCATTAAAAGATGTTAAAGCTGTGACAGATAAAACAATAGGTCTATTTTTAATCTCATTAACTCTATCCATAACTGTTTTCATCGCTTTAATTCCAGCACTCGCATGAATGTTGAACATATCAACTCCAAGTTTAGCTATCTCTTCACTTGCATCAGCCATGGTATTTGGAATGTCATAAAGTTTAAGATCTAAAAATATCTTAAAATTTGGATTTATAGCTTTAACCTCATCTATAATTTTTTGACCATCTCGAATATAACTTCTAAAACCAATTTTTAGCCAAACATCGAATCTTTTAATATCTCTTACTAACTCCAAATTACCTTGCAAAGTTGGTCTGTCAAGTGCTACACATAACTCCATTAAATCTTTCCTTTAATTAAACTATAAATTTTTGGAAATTGAAAATTAAAAATTAATTACACTCTTTTATATCTAAAGATTTAAGAATATTGTTAAAAACAGCTCCAGATTTTTTATCATAATCATCATGGAATTCAACTGTTGTTTCAAGAATTTCATCAACTTCACTTTCAGAAATATTGATATTTTCACTCTCATTTTTAATCTCATGATTAATTACACCTTGAATTCTCTCTCTCTGCTCTAATGAATATGCGATGAGAGTTAAAGATGAATATCTCTCTTCTGAATGGTGAATTGCACCTATATTCTGATTTTTCAAACTATATTTACCTTTTAAGTTTTTATAAATTATACACATAATTTCTAGTTTTGAGATATTTCACCGAAAAACTGAACACAGTTTAACAATTTGGAAAAATTTCTCTATAAACTTCAATATGGTTATTAAGAAAATTATCTTGAGAAAGCTTTTTAGCTTTTTTCTTTCCTGCTTTTGCAAATTTCATAAAATTTGTGCTTTCGCCATAATGAATTGGTTCGAGCCAAGGCATCTTCATCTGTTTTAATTTTTCAACAAGAACAGGATCTCCAAATAATTTATCTATTTTTTCCTCAAGTTCATCAGCATTTTCAGGATTAAAAAGATAACCATTAACTCCATCTTCAATAATTTCAGGAATGCCACCAACATTTGATGCAATAACGGGTTTGCCTAACTCTAACATATCTACAATTGTAGAACCGAGAGCCTCATTTTTTGATGGTAAAATAAAAGCATCAAAATATTCAATATGTTCTTCAATATTTATAATGTATCCATGCATTTTGAAATTAAAAAGTTTGACAGTCTTCTCTCTTAAAATAGCATCACTTTCAACACCATCTCCAATTAAGACAAACTGAATATCAGGAGCTTTTTTTATATATCGTAATGCGACATCAACAACAATCTCAAAATTCTTTATATCATGATGTTTTCCAACCATTCCAATAATAACCATGTGATTAAATGGAGTTCTAAAAAAATTTGATTCCCCTTTATTAATTTCATTTAAATAGAAAGATGGAGTGTTATAGATAGTTTTGATATTTTTCAAATTGCTATTCCAATCTTGTAGAATCTGTTTCTGATAATTTGAAACGGTAATAATTTTAGAAGCTTCTTCATAACTTTTTTTAACTTTTAGTTGAATCAGTTTATAATACCACCTATTATCTGGAACAGTATGTTTGTGATATGTAATAATATATGGGATCTGATATTTATGAAAAATGTAATTTGCTAAAATTACTGACTTTCTATCATGAGCATGAATGAGTTGGCACTCTTTTAGCATCTCAATATATCCCTCTTTTAATATTGAGAAAATATATAGTTTCTCAAATTCAATAATTTCAAGCTTATCATCTTTGATAATATGTTCTAAATTTTCATACATATTCATTTTCATCTGAAACATCATAACCATTTCGGGAGAGATCTTTGGATTATTATCAAAGCGATTATTTAATTTTTTGCGATAGAAAAGTTTCTGTTTGCAATTTTTTATTTCAGATAGTTTCCGAATTAAAATCTCTAACTGCTTTTCAGGAGCATTGTAAAAATTTGATAAATCTATATGACAAATTGTCATTTTGCACCATTTTCTTTAACTTTTTTAATATACCCTAAAACATATTCTCCGCCTGAATATATTGTTAAGATAACAGATAACCAAAGAAGTTCTGAAGCAAAAACCCAATCCATTAATAGGAAACCAATCGCAATCATCTGAACAACTGTTTTAACTTTTCCACTCCACGAAGCTGAAATATCGACTCCTTCTGAAACAGCATTAATTCTTAAACCTGAAATAAATAGTTCGCGAATCAAAATAATATAGACAGCCCAAATCGATACTTCTCCAACCATCAACAAACCTAAAAATGCTCCTATAATCAACATTTTATCAGCTAACGGATCTAAAATAGCTCCTAATGAACTGCTTTGATTCCATTTTCTCGCCACATATCCATCAAAAAAATCTGTAACGGAAGCGATGACAAATATCAACCCCGCAAAATATGAGACCCAACTTTCATGAAAACCGTGAGAAGTAAAGAGATCTTCACTTACAATAATCCAGACCATAAGAGGAGCGAGAAGGATTCTAAAAAATGTTAAACTATTTGGTAGATTAAATATGTTCAATATTTACCCTTTTTAATTTTTGGAGTCAATCATTAAAATGATTTAAGAAATTTTTCAATTATTTTAATTTTAGTTTCAAAATTCTTAAATCCATGATTGCCACCTTTTTCAAATAGGATATTACCACCTTTAAAATATTTTAGAGATTCATCTGGATCTAAAACCTCATCACCACTTTGAACAAGTAAATATAGATTTTCTAAGTTTGGTTTTTCAACTCTCATTTCAACTAATTCATCTAAATAGCCATCGTGGAAATCATATTTTGAATTGTCGTAATAGTTTATTCCTTGGGGAAGTGCTTGTTTTAAAGTTATATCTGGATTGATTGCTGGATTAATTAAAACAGCTTTTAAATTATATTTTTTAGATAAATAGATTGCATAATATCCACCAAGCGATGAACCGATAAGAGAGATATTTGGAATAACCTTGATAATCTGCTCAAGAGTATCGATAGCTAAATTTGGAATATGGGATAAAGATGGGATTAGAACACCTGAATCACCGAAATAATCTTTTAACATTTTTGCTTTTGTACTAAATGCACTACTTCCAAAACCGTGAATATATAAAATCATAAAATTTTCCTTTGTCAAAATATAGTGAATAATAAACAAATTTTACTATGATAGATAATGCTAAGAATAATTTCTTAAGAATTCAAATATAATATCAATAAAATTATTAAAAATTAAAGGTTGTCTGTATGATACAGGGGATTAAAAGACAAATCTCTCCAAATATTATAAAAACATTTGTATTAGTTTTTGTCGGAATGGCATTTATGAATTCTATTATTTTTGGAATTACAGAATATAGAGATTCAAAAAAACTTATTTTGAGAGAGTTTAAATATATATCGCTCTCTATTAGTCGAGGATTAGCTGATAGTGTTTGGAGAAATAATAAATCTGAAATGAGTGAAATTGTTGATGAGCTTCTCAACAACTATAATATTTCAGCTATTAAAGTGATAAATTATGAGACAAATTTTGTTGAAGAGTTTAAAATTAAGCAAGGTCGCAAAGATTATATCTCCCATAAATCAGACCTCATCTTTACATACGATAATAAAAAAGTAAAAGTTGGAAAGCTATATATCTATACTGATAAAGTTGCAATATTTCATCGAGCAAAAAAAACTCTAGCTCTTATTTTATTGAAAACTTTATTAGAAATTTTTATTGTTGTAATTCTTATTTTTTGGGGTTTTAAGAAACTTTTTACAGATTATCTTTACGATATAAAAAGTGCAATTCAAGATAGAACTTACATTCCAGTTAATCTCAATATGAAAAACTCTTTGCCTCTTCTTGAAAGAGCTTTAAGAGATGTTTTAAATCGATTTTTCAAACTATACTTTAAGCAGAAAGATGAGAAACCTGAATCAGCTCCAAATATAAAGAAAGTTCAACCTGTCAATGAAGTTGAAAAACCTAAAATTGAGATGAGGAATGATTTGAGTTATGTTTTAGGGTTTTTAAATCCAAATAAAGATTTTTTTCAAAAGTTTTTTTCTAGTATATTTATATATTCCAAATCAGCTAAACAGAGTGGAGGAGATATTTATCTATTTATAGAAGTTGAAAAAAGTAAAGAATCACTTCTTCTGATTCTAGATTATGGAGAAAATATCAATATTAACTCTGCTGAAATATCTATAATTCTAAAAGATGTTGAAAAAGATTTAATGATTAAATATAGTGTAAATAATAGACTCTTTGCTTTAGGAAAAATTATCGATTTTATGGAAAATAAAATTAAAAGTAAGCTTATTGAAAATGGAGTAAAAGGGGTTGATGAGGTTGAATTTAAAGGTTTAGCTATGCATTATGATAAGGTAAATCAGAAAGTTGAATATTCCTCAAAAGGTGTTTTGCTAATCAAAGAAGTTAATAACAAACTGGTAACTTATAATGATACAGGTGTTTATAAAGATATTATTATGCAACATCAACAGATGGGAGAAGAGAAAAGAGAATATGTTATCGATATTGAAACTGGTTCAAACCTTTATATTGTTACAGATGGAATCTTGAAACAGGTAAAAAAAGATAAAGAGAAAGAAGTTATTGGGCATAGAGGATTTATGGAGATTTTAGGCAAGGTTACAAAAGAACCTTTTAATTCTCAAGAAACTCACTTAAAAGATGAGTTTGAAAAAGTCAAAGGGGATAAACCTCAATCAGATAATATTACAGTTATCGGATTCAATTTTTAAAATTTAGGAGTATAAAAAGAGTGAGTAAAATTGTTATATTAAATGCAAAAGGTGGAGTTGGTAAATCAACTATATCAATGCAAGTTGTTGTTCCATATCTATATATTAGAGAGGGAAATAAAGTTATTAACTATTACGAGTTTGATGATGAAAACGAGGATAGTAAATCTTTTATCAACTCAAAATTAGTTAATCCAAACCAGATTAAAGTTACAGACAGCAATTTAAGAGATGTAATTACAGATATTATACTTCAAGATGAATCATTGTGTATCGATGTTGGAGCGAATAAAACTACAACATATTTTATCTCGTCACTAATCGATAGTGGAATGATCGATGCTGTTGATATAATTATAATTCCTTTAGCTGATGGCGAACTAGATTCAATAAATGCAATTGAACTTTATTACAAAATTAAAGAATCTGGAAGTGATGTTAAAATCCTTTTTATCCTAAACAGATATAACGAACTTAGAGATTTAAACTCTCAATTTGATATTTTTCTTGGAGATAAAAGAGGATTTTTTGATAGCCAAGGGTTTATTGAAAATGTTCTTGAAAAAGATAGAAACTATGTAACTTTAGCTGATAGCGATGCTATTAAATATTGTAGAAGTTTTGGAACAACTGTTTGGGAGTTAGCTAATGTTGATAGAGATTTAGCAGGTCAATTAAGAGAGGCGATTCGTGAAAAACGAGATAAAAAAGAGATTAAACTTTTAAGTTTTAAAAAATCTCTTAAAGGTGATTGCGAACTTTTCAACCGAAAAAACTTAGATGTTATTTTTGAAAAGATAGATAGTTTGTTAAATAACTAATATCTATCTCCGCTTCAAACTCTATTATCGGGTTAAACCCGATAATAATTTCAGCAAAAACTACTTTCTAATCAAACCATTCATTAGATTCAAATTTTTTATCTTTTTTTCTAGGTAGTATCCACATTTGATACATTGAACTAAACCACATAAGAGCAAAAGAAGACATATAACCGAAACCACCAATAATAGTGAACCAAGCAAACCAAGGGAATGATTTAGTTACCCACCAAGACATAATATCAATTATCAAAAATAAGAAAGGAATCGCAATAATAATTGCCTTAGCTTTTTTATTAAAACCAACAGTTAAACTAAATATAAATCCAACAAAAATAAATATAAATGCAATACCAAAAAGATGTATATGAGAAACTCTAGTTAAAGAATCAAACGATGCACCCATATCTGTTTTAGCAACTTCTGCTGTTATCTCGTATTCTGAAAAATTTGGAAGACCTGGAATCGTACTGTGACATTGGATACAGTTTGCTGATAAAATAGGAGAAATCTCATTTTCCCATCTTTCAATAGGAGCTCCATCTCTAGCCCATCTGATAAGAGTAGTTTTATCTTTTTCAGATGCTTTATCTTGCATTGAACCATTAAGTTTTACTTCTAATTTACTGCTATTTCTATTACCGTGATAACTATAAACAATATCATCTACTGAAACACCGATTTCACCATCAGCCATTCCATGTGTTAGCATAATTTGAGCACCCGCCATAAGAAAACCAACTCCCATAACTATTAAAAAACCTGAAAAAAGAGTTTTTGTAGCTAGGTTTAAAGATGGTAAATTGAAAGAACCTTTAGAACTCATATATATTCCTTAACATTTATATCAAAATAACTAATAAAATATAGTGTTACCTATATTAAAAATAAGATTTAATTCTATTAATATGAGTTATTTATATTTTGATTGTAGCTGATGAAATAGAATGAATACCTTAAATATATTTAGAAACTTTTGATAACTTATATTAGAAATAGTAATTTTAAAAATTTGAATTTATCGTTTTATTATCGGGTTTAACCCGATAATCTATTTTGAAGAATATATTTGAATTTGAACTTAAAAACTAGTTTTTAGCTTTATTAATAGCTTCTTCTAAAATTTTCCTAGCTTCCTCTTTTCCAGCATACTCTTTAACTTTTACCCATTTTTTAGGCTCAAGCATTTTATATGTTTCAAAAAAGTTTTTAATTTTAGCAAGTGTTGCTTTAGGAAGATCCTCAAGAGTTTGAACCTCATCAAAAGATGGATCAATTTTTGAAGTTGGTACAGCTAAAAGCTTTTCGTCCATACCTGATTCATCTTCCATAATTAAAACACCAATTAAACGACAATTAATTACACTTGCAGGAGCTAAAGGATATTCTGTTAAAACAAGAATGTCTGCAGGATCTCCATCGTTTGCTAAAGTATCTGCGATAAATCCGTAGTTTGCAGGATAAAACATAGCTGAATGCATAACTCTATCAACAACAACTGCTCCACTCTCTTTTTCAATCTCATATTTAATGTTAGAACCGTAAGGGATCTCAATAACAGCTTTTACTTTGTCAGGATTTTCACCATAACCTATTTTGTCTAAATTCATCTAAACTGCCTATAATTAAAATTTGAAAGCTTATTCTAATAGAAAAGAATAAAAATATCAATTTTTAGTAATATAAATTTTAATGTGATAAATATTGAAGTTAATATCTATTTAAGATGTCGGGATTAAACCCGACAAAGAAACTATTTAGTTAGAGTTTTTTAACAACCGCAACTTGTTCCACAGCTTCCGCCACTTGATGGTTGTTGAGGAGCTGATGAAGTTGAACAAGCAGAAACACCACTTGTAGGTTGAATTGCTTCATTTGTTGCAATTCCTTGTTCATTAACTCTTTCGATTTCACCCCAAAGAACTTCAGCAGATTTAATATATCTTTTTGCAACTTCACTATCAGGTTGAGTATAAACAACAGGTTTTCCGTTGTCTCCACCAATTCTAATTGCAGGTTCAATTGGAAGTTCAGCTAAAATAAAAGTATCATATTTTTTAGCTAATTCGTCTGTTGTACCTTTACCAAAAATGTCATACTCTTTTCCAGTTTCTGGACAGATAAATCCACTCATATTTTCAACAATTCCGCCAAAAGGAATATTTAATTTCTTAAACATATTCAAACTTCTATCAGCATCATCAAGAGCAACAGTTTGAGGAGTTGTTACTGTAACACCAACTGTAACAGGCACACTTTGAGCTAAAGTAAGTTGAGCATCACCAGTTCCTGGAGGCATATCAATTACAAGAACATCTAAGTTTTCCCATAAAATATCAGTAAGAAGTTGCTGAATTGCTTTAATAATTAAAGAACCTCTCCAAATTAGAGCTTCACCATTCCCCATTAAACTTCCCATACTCATCATCTGAATTCCATAAGCTTCAACAGGTTTAACCTTGTTTCCAATAACTTCAGGTTTCTGATTTTCAACACCTAACATTCGTGGAATATTTGGACCATAAATATCAGCATCAAGAAGACCAACTCTTTTTCCACTCATTGCTAAAGCAATAGCAAGATTTACAGAAGTTGTTGATTTTCCAACTCCACCTTTTCCTGAACTCACCATCACAAAGTTTTTAATATTTTGAGTAATATTTTTACCTTTTGAAGATGTTTCTCTAGGAGTCGATGGTTTATTCATTTTGATAAAACATTTTTCAGCACCTGCTTTTGACAATTCAAGCTCAATATTTGTTCTCAAATCATCTTCAACCTCTTTTGCTGATGAGGTAATCGTAATCTCAACTGTAACATTTGAACCGTCTGTTTCAATGTTATCAACAAATCCAAACGAAACTATATCTTTTTGAAAACCGGGATATATAACTTTAGATAAAGCCGATTCTACAATCTCTTTATTCATATTTTTCCTTAATATAAGTAGTAATCGAACGATACAACTTTTTCTCAAAATAGGTTTTAAATTCTAAAACTTAGACTTTTTTTTAAATTTAGTTGAATATTTAAGAAAATTGAATTTAGCAAAAATTGCTTGAGATAGAAAAAAATTTGGCACTGACTAAATATAGATTATCTAGTCAAGCCCGATAATGGGAAATATATTCCTCTTCATACTTAACAGGGAGATCCATTTTAGTTTTTATTCTCTATTTAGTCAGTCCGAATATTTAAGGTATTTTTTGATAAAATCTCAAAATTACAAAAGCTACGGCTATATTATCCACAAGTCTATAAATTCTAAAAAAGGTATCAAAATATGAGAATCAGAAAAAAAGCCTTAACATTTGAAGATGTTCTTTTAGTTCCACAATATTCAGAGGTTCTACCAAAAGAGGTATTAATAAATACAAGATTAACAAAAAATTTAAATTTAAATATTCCATTTATATCAGCAGCAATGGATACAGTTACAGAATCTCGAACTGCAATTAAGATGGCAAGACTTGGCGGAATAGGAATTATCCATAAAAATATGGATATTGAATCTCAAGCAAAACAGGTTCGTAAAGTTAAAAAGAGCGAAAGTGGTGTAATTATTGATCCAATTTTTGTCTATCCAGATTCAACTCTTGGCGAAGCAAAAGAGATGATGGACGATATTAAAATTTCAGGTGTGCCAGTTGTTGATAGGTCAAATAGATTAATCGGAATTTTAACAAACAGAGATATGAGATTTGAGATTGATATGAAAAAACTTGTTAAAGATGCTATGACTTCAATGCCTCTTAAAACAGCAAAAGAGGGAACATCTCTTAAAGAAGCTGAAGATGTTATGCACAAAAATAGAATTGAAAAATTACCAATTGTTGATGATAATGATTATCTTAAAGGTCTAATCACAATTAAAGATATAACAAAGAAGAAAGAGTATCCAAATGCAAATAAAGATAGTTTTGGTCGCTTAGTTGTTGGTGGAGCTATTGGAGTTGGACAACTTGATAGAGTAAAAGCTTTAGTTGATGCTGGTGCTGATGTGATTGTTTTAGATTCAGCTCATGGACATTCAAAAGGAGTTCTCGATACAGTTAAGGCGATTAAAAAAGAGTTTTCCGTTGAAGTTATTGCTGGAAATGTAGCAACAAAAGAGGGAACAAAAGCTTTAATCGAAGCTGGAGCTGATGCTGTAAAAGTTGGAATTGGTCCTGGAAGTATCTGTACAACTAGAATAGTAGCAGGAGTAGGTGTTCCTCAAATTAGTGCAATTGAAGAGTGTGCTAATATTGGAAAAGAATTTGATACTCCAATTATTGCTGATGGTGGGATTAAATATTCAGGTGATGTTGCAAAAGCTTTAGCTGTCGGTGCATCTGCTGTAATGGTTGGTTCTGTTTTGGCTGGAACTACTGAATCTCCAGGTGAGGTTATTGTTTTTAAAGGTCGTCAATATAAATCATATCGCGGAATGGGAAGTATTGGAGCTATGAAAAAAGGTAGCAACGATAGATATTTCCAAGAGGGAACTGCTTCTGATAAATTAGTTCCAGAAGGGATTGAGGGTCGAGTTCCTTTCAGAGGTTCAATTACAGGAATTATTCATCAACTTGTTGGCGGACTTAGATCTTCTATGGGTTATTGTGGTTCAAAAGATATTGATACATTTTGGAAAAATGCTGAATTTGTTGAGATTACAAGTGCTGGATTAAAAGAGAGTCATGTTCATGATGTTATAATCACTGAAGAAGCTCCAAACTATCATATAAACTAAGAATATTTTTTGTGTCGGTTAAATCAATTTAATCGATACCTCATCTCCCTAATATAAATAAAATGGATATAAATGAATATAGATTATCACAAACTTCTTGAATGGCTTACAGATAAGACTTTAAGTCTTACAAAAGATGAACATACAACTAAATATGCGATTAAAGGGAAACTCACTAAAAAAGAGTACAAAATTGTTTTACATCTTTTTGCGGGTGGTGAAATTAGCGAAGTAGCTGAAAAATTAAATTTAGATGAGAAACGAACTTCTGAACTATTAAAAAGTGCTAAAAAGAAAGTTATCTCAAATTTAGGAAAATTTGCTCAAATTTAGATGAAAATAGGTGTTTTTGATAGTGGAGTTGGTGGTTTAACCGTTACAAAATCTCTGCTTGAAAGCAAACTTTTTAGCAAAATAGTCTATTTTGGAGATACTGCTAGAGTTCCTTATGGAAGTAAAGATAAAAATACAGTTATTCGATATTCTCTTGAGGCTGTTGAATTTTTTAAAAATTTTGATATTGAACTTTTAGTTGTTGCTTGTAACACGGTAAGTGCTTATGCTTTAACACAGATGAGAGAAGAGGCAGATTTTAATGTTGTTGGAGTTATTGAATCTGGTGTTTTAGCAGTTGAACGATACCCTATAAAAAGTTCAGATGAAATTTTGATAATTGGCACTGAAGCTACAATTTCAAGTTCAAGTTATCAAAATCTTCTTTTGCAAAAAGGTTATAAAAATATAGAAGCTCTTCAAACTGGACTTTTTGTACCAATTGTTGAAGCTGGAATTTTAAAAGGTGAAGTTCTCGACTCCACGATGAGGTACTATTTTCAAAACCTTAAAAATGAACCTAAGTATATAATCTTGGGTTGTACTCATTTTCCATTAATTGGAGATGAGATCCAAAATTTTTTTCCAAATTTACCTCAATTAATCCATTCAGGAGATTCAATTGTTCAATATTTAACAACTGAATATCCAAATTTATCAAAACAGAAAACAGAAACTCTATTTTTTGCATCAGAAAATCCAAATAATCTTAAAAAAGTAGCAAAAAAATGGTTGAATATTTAAAATAACAACACTTATTTTTCAAATTTTATTTTTTATAAAAGTATAATTTTAGATAAAATTGATTGGAAAAAGATGAAACATTTTATTACAACAACAGATTTTACTAAAGATGAGATACTAAATATTTTTCAAGATGCTAGAAAATTTTTAAAAGGAGAGGAAAGCGGAAAAGAGTTAATCGGAAAAACTGTAATGACTCTCTTTTTTGAAAACTCAACTCGAACAAGAAGCTCTTTTGAGATGGCATTAAATAGATTGGGTTCAAAAGTTATCCATCTTGATATTGCAAAAAGTTCAGCAAGTAAAGGTGAGACCCTACTTGATACCGCTTATAATCTAAATTCGATAGGTGCAGATGCTTTTATTATTCGACATAGTGATGCAGGAGTTCCATTAAAATTGGCTCAAAATATGAGTGGAAAAAGTGGAATTATAAATGCGGGAGATGGTTCATTTGCTCATCCAACTCAAGCGATGTTAGACCTTTTTACAATTATGCAATATTTTCCAAATCCAACAGGAAAACGAATAGTAATTGTTGGAGATATTAAAAATTCTCGTGTAGCAAATAGTAATATTAAGTTGCTAACCCGTTTTGGATTAGATATAACTCTGGTTGCCCCACCCCATTTTTTGCCAAATATAGATATTAAAACATCTAATAACCTTTTAGATGTTATTGATAAGGTCGATATTATTATGAGTTTAAGGACTCAAACGGAAAGACATAATCAACTAAGCTATGCATCTCTAAAAGATTATGCAAAAGATTTTTGTATAACTAAAGAGTTGATAGGAGAAAGAGAGATTATGCTTATGCACCCAGGACCAGTTCATAGAAATATTGATATTTCAGATGAGATGATGAGTGATTCTCGCTCAAAAATTTTAGAACAGGTTCAAAATGGTGTCGTTGTAAGAATGGCAATTCTTAATTATCTTTTAGGAAGATAGGGTTTTTTAGATATATTAAATAAAATTTTGGAGGTAAAAACTAATGATGAGATCTTTATGGTCTGGAGTGTCTGGCTTACAGGCTCACCAGATTGCGATGGATGTTGAGGGTAACAATATCGCAAATGTTAATACAGTAGGTTTTAAATATTCAAGAGCAAATTTTGCAGATATGTTAGCTCAAACATCAAAAATTGCTTCAGCTCCAGAGGGCGGACTTGGTGGAACAAATGCAGTTCAAGTTGGATTAGGTTCATCTGTTGCATCTGTTTCAAAAATATTTTCTCAAGGTTCATTAGAAAAAACTGATAAAGCAACAGACATTGCACTATCAGGAGATGGTTTTTTTACAGTTAGTGCTGACGGTGGAAAAAGTTATAAATATACAAGAGCTGGAGATTTTAAATTTGATGCGAATGGAATGTTTGTTGATGGAAATGGTTATATTCTTCAAGGTTGGCTTATGGACGATAAAACTGGAAAAATAGATTTAAGTTCAACTGTAAAAGATGTAAAAATAGATTCATCTTTAACAATGCCAGCAAAAACAACTTCAACTGTTAGAATTAAAGCAAATTTAAATTCAGGTGATTTTAATGAAAAAACATCTTCTACTTTTGGAATTGATGGAAATGGTGCATTTACAACATCAATTGGAAATGAAAAAGCTGAAGATTTAGGTGCTCTTTTTGGTGAAAGTGGAGAAGCATTTAGATTGAATGCAGGAGATAGTTTTTTTATATCTGTAAATGGTTCAACTCCTGAAGAGTTAGCTTATGGAACAGATTTTACAACAACTAATGATCTTCGAGAGGTTTTAGCTAATAGAACAGGTGCAGTTGTTTCAATAAATGAGTTCGGAAAATTGGTTGTTGATAATGCTGGTGGAACTCCAATTGAGATTGAGATTAAAGAGGGTACAAAAAACAATCAAGTTTTTACAGATATGTTAAAACCTTTAAATACCAAAGCACTTCAACCGGGTTTATCTACATATTCTCAATCTATGTCAGCAGCGACTCACGGAACAAGTATTGATATTTTAGATTCGTTGGGTTCAAAACATACAGTTAGATTTGATTACAGAAAAGCAGATGGTGCAAAATGGGACATGATTGTTTCTGTTCCTGAACCTGGATCACTTGAGGGAACTCCAAAGGCAAATATTATCTTAGGAGGAAGTGTAACATTTAATACAGATGGTTCGCTTTCAGGAGTTAATCCATCAACAATAAAATTTTCAGCAAATAATGGTTCAGAACCAAACCAAATTGTTGAATTAAATATGGGTAAGATTAATGGTTTTGGAGGTTTAACATCTTTTGATGCTGAAACTAAAACAGCAGGAATCTCTCAAGATGGTTTTGGAGCAGGTGATTTAATGGATGTTCTAATCGATCCATCGGGAGTTGTTTCAGGAACTTTTTCAAATGGTAAATCTATCGGGTTAGCACAATTAGCTGTTGCAAGATTTACAAATAATGAGGGACTTATGAGTGAGGGTGGAAATATCTTTATTCAATCTGCTAACTCTGGTGCTGCTATGATTGGTGAAGCTGGAGCAGGTGGTCGAGGTTCAATTCAATCATCATATCTTGAGATGTCAAATGTTGATTTAAGTAGAAGTCTTACAAAATTAATTGTAATTCAGAGAGGGTTTCAAGCAAATTCAAAAACAATTACAACATCAGACCAGATGTTAAATACACTTCTTCAACTGAAAAACTAATTTTCAGTTTTTGATTATCGGGCTTGACTAGATCTCTACTTATATAGATATTTTTGTCAAGCACGAAATAGGTATTTTATTGTAGGTTAATATTTTGAGTTGGATAAGCTATTTTAATATCTTCTTCACTGTTAAAAGCATCAATAATTTTTATAGATATATTTGAGCGAAGAGTTAAAGTGGCATAAGCATTTGTTAAATACCAAACACTTAATTTAATTCCATAAGTATCAATAAAAGACAACATTCTAGGTTCAACATTTGCATTTCTTAGATTATATCTATCTCGTAATCTGTTTAACTGCTTTCTTGTCATATCGGTATATCCAGAAGAGTAATTTTTTGCAATTTCTCTCATAATATGCGAAGCTTTTTTGTGATTTGAATCAAAAGTTATCACAATATCTATTCCGTCCCAAACAGTTCTTAGAGTGTAATGCGAGTAATTAACAACTAAATTTGTAAAAATATAGTTGTTTGGAACAAATATAACTCTTCCAGCTCTCCGATTTTTTTCAAATGTTGTTAAAGTCACATCTTCTTGTAGAGTTATTCTTAAAAGAGAAATATCTAAAATATCTCCAACATATTCAGCACCACTCATTGTAACTTTAATTCTATCTCCAGACTTTACAGAACCTCCAAAAATAATAATAAACCAAGCAAAAATAGACATAAAGCCATCTTTCATTGCAATAGCTAATCCTGCTGAAACAAATCCTAAAATTGTGACAATATTATCAATATTATCAATATATGTGAATGTTAAAACTAAAATTAGAATTGTAATTGTAATAATATTTATAGCTTTATTTCCCATATAAACTCTCTGATTATCCTCCATATATCTGCCAATTAAAAATTTAAGAAAAAATGAGAAAGCTATTAAAATTAGAAAAATTAAAACTATCATAAATATAGTTTTGCTGTGATTGATGATCTCACCTTTTATTTTCAGATTTACCTCATCAACTCTCTGTTTATAAATTTCAAAAGTTGTCTTTAGAAACTCTAAAGCTTCTTGAAAAAATTTTATATCCTCTTCAGTTTTTAAAATATCAATCTTTTCATGAAAAATTGAGTTTCTTTCAATATAAAGTGAATATCGCTTTTGAAGTTTTTCTAAAATCAATTGAATATCATAAATTCTTTTCTGATACTCATCTTTATGTTGAATGTTTTGATTTATATGAGAGAGAGCTTTAAAAATCTGAAATGGATTTCGAACCTCCTCCACTGTTTCCACATTTAAAGGATCAAGTAACTTTTCAAATGGAGCTTTCATATCTCCAAAAAGCTGTAACTGTTTCTCTAAAATCTCTCTACTATTTCGTAGTTGTCGGTTTTCACCCTTTTCAGCTATTATAGAATTTACATCTTCTAATCTACTTTCAACTTTTAAATATAGATTAAAATTACTATAACTTTTTAACCAAATATTATTATCTGAAGAAAGATAACTATCAATCGATTTTATTGTTAAATTTATCGATTCTAATCTATTTTCAATAGAGCGATTTTCGTCAGCAAAAACAGAGATTATTATCAAAAAAAATGGAAAATATTTAATCATTTTATTTACAACTATGTTTTGGATTTCTCTTATAATAACAGAAATTTTATGGATTTTTTTTTCTGTTATATAATTTCATTCATATAATAATCAGGATATAAATTGAAATATAAATATGAACAACGAATGGCGGACACTCTCCGATTTTTAGCGGTGGATATGGTTCAACAAGCAAATAGCGGACACCCTGGAGCTCCAATGGGGTTATCAGAAATTGCAACAATTTTAAGCAAACATATTAA
>Ga0256826_1000612_pt1 | contig 21783 bp, 17 predicted proteins | sample CV79metaG_FD_185975 | JGI IMG/M metagenome (GOLD analysis project Ga0256826, IMG submission 185975) | Hydrothermal vent microbial communities from East Pacific Rise, Pacific Ocean - CV79 | ecosystem: Environmental > Aquatic > Marine > Hydrothermal vents | place: Pacific Ocean: East Pacific Rise...
TAAATAAAAAAAGAAAACTTACTATTGAAATGATAAGAAATTTACATAAACAATTACATATACCTGTTGAAAGTCTTTTTTTAGATTACAAAACAAACTGTGCTTAAGTGCTAACAAAACCTTGAGCTATATTCTACTAGGCATACATTTGCTACATTGATGCTAAAAGATAATATAGTGAGTATTAACGAGTTAGCTGGTCTATTAGGTCATTCTAGCCCTAAAGTAACTCTTGAACATTATGCAAGTGTTATAAAGCCTGATACAGTTAATTTTACATCTGATTTTAATCTTTATGGTCACGATACGGTCACCATAAATAATAAGGAAGCTTAGAAGCCCTAAGAATAGGGTTTTATTTAATTAGGTATAGCTATAAGCCGAGTTTTGTTTTGATAGTATTAATCTACTGCACAATTTACATAGTGCCTCTAGCGAAACAGTAGCATTTTAAGACGCTGACCATCTGTTTCTTGCTGCCATGTTGGGTTTACAAGCTCTCTATGTTGCCATAGAAACTGGTGGGCTCTTACCCCACCCTTTCACCTTTACCATCTTAACGATGGAAGTATACTTTCTGTTGCACTTTCCCTCAGCTTACGCTGGCCATTAGTTAAATGGAACACTGTCTTAAAGCAGCTCGGACTTTCCTCTTAGCTCTACATGTAGAGAGTAAGTACTTATCTGCTATACCTATTGAAATAGTACTAAATTTTTCCTTTAAATCAGTTATTTTAAAATATGAACGATTGTTCATAAACTTTACTTATTATATGAACAATCGTTCTTTTTATCTAAGCTAGTATTAACAAGTGTTCATATATAATACTATATTAATTAACAAGTGTTCATATACTATAAAAAGGCTATAAATGACCGAAAATACGACAGTTAACAAAAGAACTGGAACTAAACAAAAGATACTAAAAGTATCAAGCACCCTATTCTCTGAGCTTGGATACAAGGGTACAAGTGTGAGAAAAATAGCTAAGAATGTAGGGATAAGAGAATCCGCTATATATAATCATTATAAAAATAAAGAAGAGATCTTTTTAGAAGTAGCGAAGGAGATATTTACCTCGCCCTTCTCTACTAATGATGAAGATATTAAAGAATCAGCACTTAAAGGAAAAGCTTTTTTACAAAAGTATACTATGCAGTACAAGTTACTTACTTTTGATAAGAACAACGAGAACATGTTTAGGTTACTAATGATAGAGCTTTTTGTAAATAAAGAGCTTCGCGGTCAATTTATGAATGATTTTCATAATGAAAATATAAAGATGCTTTCAGAAGCTTTTTTTATAATGATGCAGAATGATTTAATACGCTCAGGAGATCCAATGATGGTAGCATATGAGTTTCTAAGCACCCTATTCTACATAAGGCTTCAGATAACGCTTATGCGCTTTGATAATACATCAACAAATAGTTTGTCAACACAGTTTGAAAAGCATGTAGAGTTTTTTTGGGAGAGTATAAGAGTCTAATATTTATTAATATGATATAGATATTATTTAATATTAAAGAGAGAATTAAAAAAAAGACAACCTATTACAGATTGTCTTTAAAATACTACTAATTAAGCCATAGCTTCTTTAGCGTATTTTTCACCAAGTTCATAAGCAACTTTATTCACTTCGTGAACTTTTGCAGGTACTTTTGAAAGCATTGTATCAATAAGAGCTTGCTTATCAATAGCATCCATCATAGTATTTGCAATTGCTAAAGCCACAACAGACTGAGTAATTACATTACCAACCTCTTCTTTAGCAATAGTAATAATAGGAATCTCATGGATATTCCATTTTTTTCTATCTTCATCAGTTGGATGTACAAGATTTGGATCGATTACAATTGTACCACCCTCTTTTACACCATTTTTAAATAGAACATAACTCATTTGTGCAACTGAAAGCATGAAACCAATCTCACCATCATTTGCATATGGATAATAAATCTCTTCATCATCAAGTTGAATATCAACAACAGTTGGTCCACCACGCACTTGTGATGTATATGTTGCTGTTTTTAGACCATGTCCACCAGTTTTAATTTTTGCTGCTGCAAAAATCTCACCAGCAAGAAGAACACCTTGACCACCAACACCTGTAAATCTCATTAAAGTTTTAGTACTGCTCATTATGTCTCCTTATATTTTTTTAACGAAGTCATCTTGAGTGATTTTCTTACGCTCACCTTGATGTACTTTTTGAATTTCTTTATACATATCACAGTACTCACGAACTTCTAAATCTTGTTTAAGAACACCAAGTGGAAGTAAATTTAATTGCTCTTCCTCAGTCATAGTGTCATATTTTTTCTTAGAAATTGAAATACTATCTATCCACTCAAGATTTTCCATTGCAGAAACCATTTTATTTTTACGACCAAGGTTAATATGGCAGTTCGAAAGAACTTCCATCATTGAAAAACCTTTGTGTTGCATTGCTTTAATAAGAATTTTTTCAAGCTTCTTAGGCTCAAGCATAGTTTCACGAGCAACAAAAGAAGCTCCAGCAGCAATAGCTAAGTTACAAGTATCAAAAGTTGGATCAATATTACCAGCTTTTTGAGAAACAGTCCACATACCTTGTGGAGTAGTTGGTGAAGTTTGTGAATTAGTTAAACCATAGATAAAGTTATTGATAATAATCATAGTCATATCAATATTTCTTCTACAACCATGAATAGTGTGATTACCACCAATAGCAAGTGCATCACCATCACCAGCAACACAAACAACCATTTTTTCAGGACGTGCTAATTTAATACCAGTTGCATAAGCAATAGTACGACCATGAGTAGTATGAACAGTATTAAAGTCAACATAAGAAGAAAATCTTCCTGAGCAACCAATTCCTGAAACAACACATATATCATCTTGATTTATACCCATCTTATCAATTGCTCTAACAAAAGCTTTAAGGATTACACCATCACCACAACCCCAACACCATAGTGTTGGCATTTTTTCTAGTCTTAAATATTTTTCATAATTAAATGCCATCTTAGAATACCTCTTTTACTTTACTTACAATCTCATGTGGAGAAAGTGGGCGTCCATTAACTTTAAATAGACCCTCTATATCAAGACGAGCAGCTGCACGCTGAACTTCTGAATGAAATTGACCGATATTTAACTCAACAACAATTACATTTTTGATTTTATCAGTATACTCTTTAATTTTAGTTGCTGGTGAAGGCCAAATTGTAATTGGTCTAAACAAACCAGCTTTAATTCCATCAGCTCTTAGGTGACGAATTGATTCTTTTGCTGCAAGAGAAACAGAACCATAAGCAATTATCATTACTTCTGCATCATCCATCATAAATTCTTCATATGACTCTACTTCATCTTCATGTAGAGCAACTTTATCATCTAAACGTTGGATTAGTTTACGACAAGTTTCAATCTCTTCAGTTGGATAACCATTTTTATCATGGTGAAGACCAGTAAAATGATATCTATAACCTTCATACATAGGATTAAGAACCGCTGGCTCATCATGCTCACATTCATATGGAAAATAATCTTCAGGAGCTCCATCGAATTTTTTACGAGGTACTATTCCTGCTTGAACTTCTTCAAGAGTTGGAATATCAGCTTTACCATGCATGTGACCAATAGTTTCATCAAGCAAAACAATTACTGGTTGCATAAATCTATCAGCAATATTAAATGCACGTACAACTTCTGTATAACATTCAGCTAATGAACCAGCACATAAAGTGATTGATTTATAATCACCATGAGATGGGTTTTTAGACTGAAGAATATCACCCTGAGATACACGAGTTGGAAGACCAGTTGATGGACCACCACGCATAACGTTAACACAAACTAAAGGTACTTCTGCCATTTGAGCAAGACCTAATTGTTCTGCTTTAAGACTCATACCAGGACCTGACGTTGCAGTTAATGCACGTTGTCCAACCATAGCTGCACCAATTACTGCACAGATTCCAGCAATTTCATCTTCCATTTGAATTGCTACACCACCAATGGCTGGTAACAAATCAGAAACAACATGCATTACTTCAGAAGATGGTGTTAGTGGATAACCACCAAAAAATTTACATCCAGCGTCAACTGCTGCTATTGCAGCTAGTTCGTTACCAGTAGATATTACTTCTCTTGTTGCCATTATCTAGCTCCTTGTTCTAATGAATAATAATTATTTGCTTTAATAGCTTCTTGACGAGCTTTAGCATCATCAGTAAGTTTAGCAAAACTTACGCCAGCTTCTTTAAGTTCTTTTCTATCCGCCACATATATAGCGAAATCTGGACATGATAATTCACACTCTTGACAGCCAATACAAGCCTCCGGGTGTTCAACCGAAATCATTGCACCAAGTGTAGACTTAACTTCATAACGCATAGCTAGTACACCCGACGGACATACTGATACACAAATATCACATGCTTTACAGTTGTCTGTATTTACCCATACTGGTTGATCACCTGGGTTTTCCATAGTAAAAGTTCCCATTAATTCTCCTCAATTTTTAAAATATAAATTAAATTTACATATTACTCTTTATTTAAAAAGAGTAGCTAAGTTTTTATAATATAACTATAAATTGTGCTGATAGCACCACATAAAATAACTAACTTGTTACTTTACGAGGCTCGCACAAGGTATAAAATTATTTTTTACCTAAAACTTCTGCTATTGCTTTACCAATATCAGCAGGAGAAACAACAACTTTTACGCCAGCGGCTTCAAGTGCTTCCATTTTTTCTTTTGCAGTACCAGCTGAACCAGAAACGATTGCTCCAGCATGACCCATAGTTTTACCTTTAGGTGCTGTTTGACCAGCGATAAAAGCAACAACAGGTTTAGTAATTTGTTCTTTAATTAGTTTTGCAGCTTGAATCTCAAGATCACCACCAATTTCACCAATCATAACAATTGCTTCAGTTTCTGGATCAGCTTCAAACATTGGAAGAATTTGGTTATATGAAAGACCAATAATAGGATCTCCACCAATTCCAATAGCTGTAGTAATACCAAAACCTTCATTACATACTTGGTTAGCACCTTCATAAGTTAATGTACCAGACTTAGAAATAAGACCAACATTACCTTTTTTGAAAATACTTCCTGGCATAATACCTATCTTACACTCCTCAGCAGTAATGATACCTGGACAGTTTGGCCCAAGTGTTTTCATTCCATGCTTTGTTGCGTGAGCTTTAGCCATTTGCATATCTTTAACCGGAGCGCCTTCTGTAATAATTACAGCAAGATCAATCCCAGCTTCAGCAGCTTCCATTACAGCATCACCAACAAAAGCTGGTGGTACGAAAATCATAGAAACAGTAGCACCAGTAGTTTTTACAGCCTCTGCTACAGTATTAAATACTGGTTGACCAAGGTGAGTTTGTCCACCTTTGTTTGGTGTAACACCACCAACAATTTTTGTACCATATGCTAAACATTGTTCAGCGTGGAAAGTTCCCTCTTTACCTGTGAAACCTTGAACGATTACTTTTGTATCTTTGTTTATTAAAATTGACATTAATTTCCTTTACTATGCTTGTTTTGCGGCTGCTACAGCTTTTGCTGCACCATCACCTAAATCACTACCAACAATTAAGTTAGAAATATTTGCATTTTTAAGAATTTCTGCTGCTTCTGGTGCATTTGTACCATCAAGACGAACAATAACTGGAACATTAACATCAGTAATCTTAGTAGCTTCGATAATACCATTTGCAATACGATCACAACGAACGATACCACCAAAAATATTTACAAAAATTGCTTTAACTTTTGGATTTTTAAGAATAATCTCAAAACCTTTAGCAACAGTCTCAGCATTAGCAGATCCACCAACATCAAGGAAGTTAGCAGGAGTTCCACCCATGTAGTTAATTGTATCCATAGTACCCATCGCAAGACCAGCACCATTTACCATACAACCAATTTCTCCATCAAGAGCTACATAAGAAAGACCATATTTAGCTGCTTCAACTTCATCTTCATCTTCTTCTGTTAAATCTCTCATAGCAGCGATTTCTGGTTGACGACCAAGAGCTGAGTTATCAAAGCCCATTTTTCCATCAAGTGCAATAAAATCACCAGCACCAGTACGAACAAGAGGATTAATTTCAATCATCTCTGCATCATTTTCCATATATAGTTTGAAAAGTTTTTGTGCAAAAGAGATTATCTTTTTTTGTTCAGCTTTATCAGTAATACCAAGACCAAAAGCTAATTCACGACCGTGAAAGCCTTGAAAGCCAATTGCTGGATCAACAGCTATAGTAATAATTTTTTCAGGAGTATTCTCAGCAACATCTTCGATGTTCATTCCACCCTCAGTAGATGCCATAATTAGAGGCATTTCTAATTTTCTATCTAAAACAACAGAAAGATAAAATTCATCTTTGATATCAGCACCATCTTCAATATAAAGCTTTTGAACTAATTTACCCTCTGCAGTAGTTTGGTGAGTCACCAAAGTCATACCAAGAATCTCATCAGCAAGCTCTCTAACTTCATCAAGTGTCTTAGCAAGTTTAACACCACCACCAAGACCACGACCACCAGCGTGAATTTGAGCTTTAACAACCCAAACAGGACCACCTAGCTCTTTTGCAGCTTCAACAGCAGCATCAACACTTTCAACCATTATACCTTTAGGTACTGGTACACCATATTTAGCAAAAACTTGTTTCGCTTGATATTCATGTATATTCATTTATTCTCCTTGTTTTAAATTGGAAGTTATTTAACTTCGTATTGAGCGCGACCTATTTTATATAAATCTTCGCCATGCGTATCATTTATAACAGTTACTGGAAAGTCAACTACCTCTAGTTTTCTTACAGCTTCTGGACCTAGTTCTTCATAGGCAATGATTTCAGCACTTTTTATTTGTTTACCAAGTAAAGCTCCAGCTCCACCTGTTGCACCAAAATAAACTGCTTTATGTTCTTGACATGCATCTGTAACAGCTTTATCTCTCTTGCCCTTACCTATCATCCCTTTTAAACCCTCAGCAATCAAACGCGGAGAATAAGAATCCATACGATAAGATGTAGTTGGTCCAGCTGAACCAATTGGATCACCTGGCTTTGGTGGCGTTGGCCCAACAAAGTAAATTACAGCACCCTTTACATCAAAAGGCAGTTCCTTACCTTCATCCAGTAAATCAACTAGTCTTTTGTGAGCAGCATCACGAGCAGTATAAATAGTTCCGTTTAAATAAACAATATCACCACTTTTTAGTTTTGAAACTGTTTCATCACTTAGTGGAGTTGTTAAATGGTATGTTTGACTCATCTTTATTCCTTATATCGTGATATGTGTATGACGTGAGCTATGACACTGAACATTAACTGAAACTGGTAGAGATGCAATATGACAAGGGTTAGCTTCAATATGAACAGCTAAAACAGTCTCTGTTCCACCCATTCCCATAGTACCAATTCCAAGTTTATTTAATTCAAGTTTTATTACATCTTCCATTTCTGCCATCTCTGGATCTTCATTTACTGAACCGATATCACGAAATAATGCATGTTTTGAAGATATAACAGCTTTTTCAAATGTTCCACCAATACCAACACCAACAGTAAGGGGAGGACAAGGATTTGGACCAGCATCAGAGATACACTCTCTTACATAGTCAATTACACCCTGTTTTCCAGCAGCTGGAGGAAAGACTCTCGCACGAGAAACATTTTCACTCCCTCCACCTTTTGCAGCATATTCAATATCTATTTTATCACCTTCAACAATATCAAGATGAATAATTGCTGGCAAATTGTAACCTACTGTATCTTTATTATTAGCACGAGTAAAAGGATGACATGTTGAAGCTCTTAAATAACCCTCAATATACCCTTTTTCTGTACCATCATTAATAGCATCTTTTAAAAGACCACCAACAACTTTAACATCTGCACCAATTTTTACAAAGAAAACTGCTAAACCTGTATCTTGACAAAGTGGTCTTGCTTCAGAAGATGCAATATCAGCATTTTTTAAAAGTTGTTTTAAAACCTCTTTACTTACAGGACTTTTTTCATTTTCATAAGCATCTTTCATGGCTTTTAAAGCATCTGCTGGAAGATTAGAAGCTGAATAAACAATGATATCTCTAACGTTTTTTACTATCTCATCATATGCTATTTCACGCATCTTATTCTCCAAAGAAGTTATTTTCATTAAGAGTATCAATTAAATCTTGAACAGAAGAACAAGAGTTTCTAAACATTACTTGCTCCTCTTCATTTAATGTAACCTCAATAATTTTTTCAGCACCATTAGCACCAAGCATTACTGGAACACCTGAAACTACATCATTGTAACCATATTCACCATCTAGTAAAACAGCACATGGATGGATTTGCTTTGTATCTTTAAGAATTGCTTCTACCATAATAGCAGTAGATTTTGCAGGTGCATAGTAAGCAGAACCTGTTTTTAAATGACCAACAATTTCAGCACCACCATGACGAGTACGATTAACAATTTCTTTTATTTCATCATCAGTTAAAACATCAGAAAGTGGAACACCAGCTACAGTTGAGTAACGAGGAAGAGGAACCATATCATCACCATGACCACCCATTACAGATGCACGGATTTGACCACCACCGTAACCTAGTTTTTCTTGAATAAATGCAGCCATACGAGAACTATCTAAAATTCCAGCCATTCCAATAACTTTAGTTCTATCAAATCCTGATTCTCTTAAAGCTACATAAGTCATAGCATCTAGTGGATTTGATACCATAATAATTACAGCATCTGGAGAGTACTTTGCAATACCTTGAATAACTTCTTTAGTTATTTTAGCATTAATCATTAGCAAGTCATCACGACTCATACCTGGGAGTCTTGGACTACCAGCAGTTACAACAACAACATCACAATTTGTTAAATCACTCATCTCTTCAGCAACTGTAACAATTGTATGACTTCTAACAGCAGAAGCGGCTTGAGACATATCTAAAGCCTTACCTTTTGCTACATCAATTTTATTATCACGAAGAATAATCTCATGACATGATCCAAGCATAGCTAGAGAATACGCTACCGTAGCACCAACATTACCAGCACCAACTATCCCTACTCTTTTTCCTTGACCCATATATACTCCTCAATACAAAATTTCATGATATTTTAAAGCAATACACTTAAACAACATGTGCTAACACATAAAACTTAAGTATATTAAAATATCACAGTTAAAGACTTTTTGCCTTTTTTATATAACCGTATTATATAGTTACATAAAAAAAACAAAATTAGAGAGAAAATTCTCTCTAATTACAACACCTATATAGCGTCAATTATTGCATTTAAAGTAGCAGATGGACGCATTGCTTTTTCAGCTTTTGCTTCATCTGGATTAAAGTAACCACCAATATCTTGTGCTTTACCCTCAACAGCTAAAAGTTCAGAGATAATAGTGTCTTCTTTTTCAGCCAATTCTTTTGCTACAGGAGCAAATTTAGCAGCTAACTCAGCATTGTCACCCTCAGAAAGTGCTTTAGCCCAGTATTGAGCTACATAAAAGTGAGAAGCTTTGTTATCTGGTTCACCACATTTTCTTGATGGTGCTTTGTTATTTCCTAGGTAACCATCATTGGCAATATCTAGAGCAGCAGTAAGTGCAGCTAATTTTGAATCACTATTTTTTTGACCAATAAATCTTAAAGATTCAGCAAGTGCTAAAAATTCACCAAGTGAATCCCAACGAAGATGACCCTCTTTTAAAAATTGATCAACATGCTTAGGAGCTGATCCACCAGCACCAGTCTCATAAAGACCACCACCAGCTAATAATGGAACAATAGAAAGCATTTTTGCAGATGTTCCAAGTTCTAGGATTGGGTACATATCAGTAAGGTGGTCACGAAGAACATTACCAGTTACAGCGATAGTATTTTTACCTTCACGTACACGAGCATTTGTAAATTTAGTAGCATCAGTAACATTCATAAATTGAATATCTAAGCCTGTTGTGTCTAAATCAGCTAAGTAAGTATTTGCTTTTTTAATCATCTCTGCATCATGAGCACGACTTTCGTCTAACCAAAAAATCACAGGAACTTTCTCAATTTGACCACGTTCAACTGCTAAACGAATCCAATCTTTGATAGGAATATCTTTAGCACGACTCATTCTCCAGATATCACCTTTTTCACAATCAAATGACATAAGTTCAGTTCCATCTTCTGTAGTTACAGTAACCTTACCAGCTTCCCCAAGTTCAAAAGTTGTTGGGTGAGAACCATACTCTTCAGCTTTTTGAGCCATAAGACCAACATTAGCCATTGAACCCATTGTAGTTACATCGTATTGACCATTTTTAACACAGTCTGCTACCATTTCAGCGTGAAACATACCATATGTACTATCAGGAATAACTGCAACACATTCTACTGCATCACCATTACGATTCCATTGCTTACCACCTTCACGAACAACAACTGGCATAGAAGCATCAATAATTACATCGTTTGATGCATTAAAGTTTGTAGTACCTTTATCAGAATCAACCATTGCGATTTCTGGGTTATCAGACTCAACTATTGCTTGGAATGCTGCTTTAATTTCAGCTTCTTGTGCATGACCAGCAATTTTAAGTTCTAAATCACTCATACCTTGGTTAGGATTTACTTTTAATGATGCGAAAGTATCTGCATACTTCTCAAATACTGGAGCAAAAAATACTGTAAATGCATGACCGAACATAATAGGATCAGAAATTTTCATCATTGTTGCTTTAAGGTGGATAGACCATAAAACACCATTTTTCTTAGCATCTTCAATAGTTTTAGCAATAAAAGTTTTAAGTTTTGAAACTGACATAAATGTACCATCAAGAACTTCTTTATCTAAAGCATCAATAGTTGCTAATTCGCTACCGTTAAGAGCAATAGTTACTTTTTGAGCCTTAGTCATAGTTACAGCTTTTTCATTTCCTTGGAAATCTCCATTGCCATTCATGTGAGAAACATATGATTTTGAACTATCAGAAAATGCTTTAAGACGGTGTGGATGATTTTGAGCAAACTTTTTAACAGCTACTGCTGCACGACGGTCAGAATTACCTTCACGAAGAACAGGATTAACTGCTGAACCTAAACAAGTGTTGTATTTTGCACGAATTGCTTCTTCATCAGCATTTGCTGGATTTTCTGGGAAGTCTGGAATTTTATGACCTTGACCTTGAAGCTCAGTGATACACTCTTTAAGTTGGCCAATAGATGCTGAGATATTTGGAAGTTTAATAATATTTCCATCTGCCTGTAAAACAACTTCACCTAGCTTAGCTAGTTCATCTGTTGCAAGACCCATAGCTGAAAGTACTCTTCCTGCAAGTGAAATATCTGATGTTACAACATCAACACCAGCTGCTTTAGTGAAAGCGTTTACAATTGGTAATAGTGAATAAGTTGCTAAAGCCGGAGCCTCATCGATTTTTGACCAAATAATTTTTGACATATTGTGTCCTTAGGTTAATTTATATATTCGATATATTACCACTAAGATAAATAACATTTGGTTACCTTTTACAAATAATTAGATATATTTATTATTTGTTTCGTTTTGTAGCACGCTTTATGTTAGTTAAATGTGTAGAATAGTTACGCGTAAAATCATGAACTCCATTTTTATTTTTCATAAAGTATAGGTAATCACTCTTTATTGGAAAAATTGCAGCTTTTATAGCATCAAAACCAACATTACAAACGGGTAGTTTCGGAACACCATTATACTTATACGTATTGTATGCTGAAGTATCTTCCCTTATCCGATTTGGCGTTACTTTTACATGAGAATAAACTCCATAGTTTAGAGTTCCATCCATTTGTAACTTCATATTTTTTTTCAACCTATTATAGATAACAGAAGATATCACAGGCATCTCGTTAATACTTGCTGATTCTTTTTGAATAATAGAAGCAACTGTTACAAAATGAAACCATTTTTTCTTATTGTAGTTACCAAAAATTTTTATAGAAAATCTCTTCATACTTGATAATGATTTAGAAAGTAAAATTTTAATAAGCATTTTTTCTGTTATTCCTATTGGGAGTTTATATGTATCTGGAATAAAAGCACCCTCTTTAATATATGTTTGTTTATCAAATTCCTGTTGTAATTTTTTTCTATTTAAATTTAAATCATTAGACAACTGATTTAAAAATATATAAGTTGTTTCACCTGGAATAAGAGTAATATTTTGTAAAGCCGCTTTAGCCCGAGTTAATTTATATAAAAATTCAGCACGTGTACTCTTTGTTTTTCCTATATTAATCCAACCACTCTGTGGAGAGCCTATAAGCCTTAAAATAATAGAATCAAGTTTAGAAACATTATAATTTTTCTCTTGCATTTGTGATATAATTTTATTAATAGAACCTTGAGGTATATAGATAACTTTGGGTGATTTAATAGGCTGATTTAGGTAGTACATGAACGATAACATAATTATCAATACAATTTCAAAAATCCACTTCATACTTATCAGCGTTTTTGCTTTCATTTTTTCAATACTCTTTATACTATTTATTATGCTACAAGATGGAATATATATTGACAATATATCTTATCCAAATATAAAAGCTGAGAAATTATACATTAAATGGAACAAAAAAATAAATTTAACTATAAAAAATCTAGAAATACACAAACAAAAGAATAATAAAAAAGTAAATTTAAAATTAGATGAAATAGATGGGTTACTTAAAAAAAGTGTAATTTTTGACATAGTATTTGAAAAAGTACTTATAGAAAATATAACCTATAATAACATCAAAGGCTCTTTTAAATATAAAGATGGTGCAAAAGGTTTTTTAAACTTATCATCACCTGATTTTAAATTAAACACCTCTTTATTTTTTGAACAAAACCTTTTTAATATAAAAATAAACTCTTTCATTGACAAAAAGAAAAAGATTAAAATAAATGGTAATTTAATCTTTAATAATTACAATACACTAGAACTTACATCAGCAATTTATTTTGAATTTAACAATGATATTAAATTAGACATATATGCAAATTCAACAATCAAAAAACTTATTTATTCCATTAATGCAAGAGAAAATATAAAAGATTTAAAAATTCTAATGGATACATTTGCACCAACATGGGAAGCAAGGTATTGGGTTAGAGATGCAATAGATATGTCTAGTCTTACTCTTAAAAAGGTTCATGGATTCGTAGAATATGACAAATCAGCTGTAGCATATAAAAACTTATATGCTACAGCCACAGTAAATGACTTAAACTATATATATGATGTTAAATTAGACCCAATACATACTACGCATACAGAACTTATGTTTAAAGATGGAAAATTAAATATAAAGCCTAAAAATGCGTATACTTATAATACTTATCTAAATACTAGTTGGTTAATTATTGACTTTACAACAAGTGACCCTTATATAAATTTATTTTTAAATTTTACTGGTCAGTTAAATAAAGATTTATTATATTTACTGAGTCATTTTGGTATAGATATTCCATTTATTCAGACAAAAGGTACACTAAAAACAGACTTGAGATTGGATATAAATTTATTTACTGTAGATATAGAAGCACATGGTGATTTTTACACTAATAATTCATGGATAAATTACCTTGGACTAGATATAAATGTTTTTGATACTCATGTTGTTTTAGATAATACAAAAGCTGAAGTTAAAAATATGTTTGCTAAGTATAATGATATGTTGACATCACATCTAGATATATATTATGATGCTAAAAATAGTAATGGAAAACTAGATTTTAGAGTAGATAGTGCTAAAGTAAATAATATTGAATTAAATACTCAAGCACCTCTACATGTAGAGTATATTATATCCACTAAACAAGATTATGTTAAAATCGATAAATCAAAATGGAAATTTGGTAAACAAAAAATAGATATAGAAAAAGTTAAAATACCGTTTAATATAAAGACCCTATCAGCTAGAATTCCAGAAACTAAAGTTAGCTCTGATAAAACAATATCCTCCTTAGTATCTGGAACAATATTATTTAAACCAATCATAGTTAACTTAGACATTAGTATATTGGATTTGAACTACTTAAATACAACATTAAATCAAGAAAATTTTGATTTTAATTTTGATTTTAATAAAAGCATAAATATAAATTCTACTCAACACCTTAGTTTAAAAACATCAAAAGATATATATAATATTGATAATCTAAATATTAATATCATAAACAAACAAGTAAAAGCCAAAGGTATAAATTTATCAGTTAGTGATTTTTTAAAATCAAATATAGATATAGAATATAATTTAAACAAAAAAAATGGTTTTATTGATATAAATAATATAAATATTTCAAATGAAACATTCAGTGAAATATTTAATAACAGTATTTCAAATAGACTAAATATACAAAATAATGATAACATTACCATAACTTCCAAAGATTACGGAATTAAGTATATTTTAAATGATTATGAATGGAAAGTTAATATAGATTCAATTTCTAAAATATCAAAACATTCTTCAATATTGCAAAAATATTATATTGATAATGGAAAACTAGAAATAAATAAAAAATATAATGAGAAAAATATTAAATTTACATTCAATACAGACTATAAATATAAATTATTAGTAAAAGATAACAAGCCTTTAAAAAAATATTTAATTAATGGAAAAATATATAAGAATAATGATGTTGATATAAGAGTAAATAATTCTGTAAATGTAAAAATAAAAGATGACATACAAATATTTGCTAAGAATATTGGTTTAAACATAAATGAAATAATAAAATTTTTATCTTCTATCGAAGAAGATAAAAAGAAAAAAAGCCCTAAAATTAATTTTATAGCAAAAGATAGTTTTATATTTTTAAGCGAAGATAGACGTATTTTAGCAGATAGTATTAATTTAAATTATTTTAATAATATTCTTAATGCTGAACTAATGCATAATAAAGGAAAAGCGAATCTTGAATATATTAATAATAATATTCATTTAAAAGGTGATAATTTTAATTATATTTTTATGAATAATCTTTTTGCCTTATCAAAATTTGATAAAGGTAGTCTAGGATTTAATATTAATGGGCCTGCTAAATCATATTCAGGTTTGATATATATAAAAAATACAATTATGTATGACTATAAGTTATTAAATAACATATTGGCATTTATTAATACAATCCCATCCCTTACAACTTTTTCTCTACCTGGATATACTACACAAGGCTTATCAATAAAAAATTCACATATAGATTTTAGTCTAGATAATGATATATATAACATAAATGATTTTTCTCTAATATCAAAAGAGGTGTCATTTAGTGGTAAAGGTAATGCTAGTATTGTAAATAACGATATAAATATGGATTTAGTTTTAAGAACAAATCTTGGAAGTTCAATATCAAAAATACCATTGGTAGGTTATATTTTACTTGGTAAGGATAATATCTCTACATCTTTTCATTTAAATGGTAAACTTGATAATCCAAAGGTAAAAACACAAGTTTTTAAAGATATTATGTCCGCTCCATTAAATATATTAGAAAGAACATTTAACTATTCAATAGATTTAATTAAAATGGATTTAAAAAAATAAAATATTATTCATTTCTCAAAACAGTTAAAATATCTACTTCACTTGCTTTTTTTGCTGGGTAATAAGCAGAAGCAACCACAATCATAAAAGCTCCACCAATAATCATAAAAAAGTCTTTTACACTTAAATCAAGGGGAAGAGTTGTTGTTGGATACACATCTTTTGGTAAATGAACTATATCAAATGTAGAAAGAATCCATAATCCACTCATACCAAACACTATACCGGCTAATATACCGCTAACTCCAATTACTATGCCAAGATATAAGAAAACCTTTTTAAGCTCTTTAGAAGTGGTTCCTAGTGACATTAAAAGTGCTATTTCACTTCTTCTGTTCATAACATTCATTAGCAGTGAAGATATAATGTTAATAGCTGCAATAAGAATAATAAGCATTAAAACTATAAATAATGAAACTTTTTCAAGTTCTAATGCTGCAAAAAAGTTAAGGTTATCTTCCCACCAACCTTTAATAGTTACAGAAGAAGGTAAAATATCTTGAATTTTAATAATATCCATATGAGGATCAGTTGAATAAACATGTATCCCATCATATTGATTAGAAGGTAAATGTAGCATAGCTTGAAGAGAGGCAAGTGTTGTATAGCTATATGCTTTATCATACGCTGATAATCCAGAATCAAAAATAGCTCTTACTTTGAATCTTTTTATTTTAGGAGTAATTGATAAGCCACCTGGTTCTACATGTGTAAAAATATACATTAGTCTATCGTCAGTATATACACCAAATTCTTCTTTTAAAGATTTTCCAATTAAAATATCAAATTTTTTAAACTCATTGGTTTCAATTGCTTTTTTTAAAACACTATTAACCTTAGCTTCACTCTTAAAGTCTACACCAAACATGTAGCCACCTTCAAGTTTTGAACCATTTCTAGCCATAATAGATGTTTGAATATAAGGACTAAATGATAATGAAGGAAATTTTGTCTCTAAATCAATAAGTAAGCCATCATTTACAGCACCAAAAAATTTAGGAATAATTGTTAGTGGATAATTCATAATAGTAAGTTTTTTCTTAAACTCATTATCAAAACCATTCATAAGTGCCATTGCAATAAGAAGAACAGTTACACCAAGACTTATTCCTAAAAATGCTAATACTGCAGATAAGAAGATAAAAGGTTGATCTTTATCAAACCTTAAAAATCTTTTTACTAAGTATGGAACTATATTTTCATTCAAGAGGCAAAAGCACCTTTTTTTGGACCACTTTTACCACAACATTGTTTATACTTTTTACCACTGCCGCAAGGACAAGGGTCATTTCTAGATACTTTTTTCTCGCCAAAAGAAGACTCTTCATCATCTTGAGAATGATTAAATTGTCTAACTGCTTCGTTTATTCTTCTTTCTGTTTCCATTCGTTCAGCTAATTCTCTAGCCTCTTCTTCTGGGTCTTCAAACTTAAATTGAATAATTTGAAGATGAATGATAGTATTTACCTTTATTTCAGAAATAAGTTCTGTAAAAAGATTAAAACTCTCTTTTTTATACTCAACTAATGGATCTTTTTGGTTATAAGCACGAAGTCTAATACCTGTTTTCATAGTATCCATTTGGTAAAGATGATCACGCCAAGCTTTATCTAACATTTTTAGATAAACTTCACGTTCAACTTCACCACGAACATCCTCTTCAAGAACACCCATTTTTTCATCATAAACTTCTTTTATAGCTTTTAAAATTGCCTCAAGTAACTCTTCATAATCTAAGTTTTTAAAATCATCAGGATTTAGCTCATAATTCAACTCTTCATGAATATGTTTAAATAATGAATCTAGTTCAAAATCTTCTCTAGCTCCACCTTCAAAAATTCCAGCATTATTTAGAGTACTAGTTATATAATATTCTCTAATCTCATCAACTTTTGAACTAATATCGTACTCTTTATCAAGTAATTGATTTCTAAACTTATAAACGATTTTTCTTTGCTCATTAGCTACATCATCGTACTCAACAATTTGCTTACGACCTTCATAGTGCATATTTTCAACTTTTTTCTGAGCTTTTTCAACTGCACGAGTAACCATCTTAGACTCTATATATTCACCATCTTCAACACCAAGTCTTTCCATAATAGACTTGATTTTATCCGATCCAAAAATACGAAGAAGATTATCTTCTAAAGATAAGTAAAACTGAGTAGTACCAGCATCACCTTGGCGACCAGAACGACCACGAAGTTGATTGTCAATACGACGATTTTCATGTCTTTCAGTACCTAAAATATATAAACCACCAAGTTCTCTTACTTCATCATTAACTTTAATATCAACACCACGACCAGCCATATTTGTAGCAATAGTTACAGCACCTTTAGATCCAGCATTTTTAATGATTTCACCCTCTTGCTCATGATTTTTAGCATTAAGTACAGTATGAGCAATTTTTTCTTTCTTTAAAACAGAGTGAAGAAGTTCTGATTTTTCAATACTTGCAGTACCAATTAAAACAGGCTGTCCAGTTTTACTTAACTCTTTAATAGTATTTATAACTGCTTCAAACTTTTCACGTTCTGTTTTATAAATTAAATCATTTTTATCTTCTCTAGTAATTGGGATATTAGTAGGGATAGAGATAACATCAAGAGAATAAATTTGTGCAAATTCTGAAGCTTCAGTCTCCGCTGTACCAGTCATCCCAGCTAGTTTATCATACATTCTAAAGTAATTTTGAAATGTAATATCTGCTAGAGTTTGTGTCTCTTCTTTAATCTCTACTTTTTCTTTTGCTTCAAGTGCTTGGTGTAATCCTTCTGAAAAACGACGACCTTCTGAAAGACGACCTGTAAACTCATCAACAATTACAACTTCACCATCATTAACAACATAATCAACATCTTTTACGAAAATATAATTTGCTTTTAAAGCTTGGTCAAGGATGTGAGAAAGTGAAGCATTCTCAGGAGAAAATAGGTTTTCAACTTCAAATAACTCTTCAGCTTTTGTATTACCCTCTTCTGTTACAAGAATAACTCTATCTTTTTCATCAACTGTAAAATGTTCCTCTTTTACTAATTGCTGAGCTATATCATTTGCTCTTGTATAATCTTCCATATTTCTATCTGTTGGACCAGAAATAATAAGCGGTGTTCTGGCTTCATCAATCAAGATACTATCAACTTCATCAACAATTACAAAACTATGCCCTCTTTGAACCATATGGTCAGCTGAATAAGACATATTATCTCTTAGATAATCAAATCCGAACTCATTATTTGTTCCATAAGTGATATCCGCACCATATGCTGCTTTTTTAAGTTCATGATCATGCATATCTTCTAAAATTGCACCAACAGAAAAACCTAAAAATTCATAAAGTGGAGCCATCTCTTTAGCATCACGAGAAGCAAGATAATCATTTACTGTTACTAAATGAACCCCCTTACCTGCCATAGCATTAAGAACAATAGCCAAAGTTGCAACAAGTGTTTTACCCTCACCTGTTTTCATCTCTGCTATCCTACCCTCATGTAAAACTGCACCACCAACAAGTTGAACATCAAAATGACGCATACTTAAAGTTCTTACACTAGCTTCTCTGGTTATTGCAAAAGAATCTTCTAATACATCATCTAAAGTTTTTTCTTCACTCTCTACACTCTGCCTAAATTCTAAAAAAGCAGCTTTTAACTCATCATCAGAAAGAGATTGATATTTGCTCTCTAAATCATTTATATTTTTAACTAATTTGTTATATTTTTTTAATTCTCTGTCATTTGAAGTACCAAATACTTTACCCATAAATGCTTGTAGCATCTTCAACCTTATATGTATTACTATATAATAAACTATATAGTAAATTTGAAATTGTATTATTTTATCATACTAATAATTATAACTAGCATAAACTATAAAGCCCAGAGCTTGAATCTCTATTTTTGATTCTTTTTACTTAGTTTCAAAGTTCTAGCGTATTAAAAGTATTATTCTAGAACTAAATCTTTACACTTTCTTTTATATCATCAAGCAACATAACCTTAGTATTTATATCATCAAAATAAATATGTATTTTTTCAATAGATTCAGCTACAACACTAGCCGTTTTTTCATTATAAGCTTGTATAGATAACCTAATAAAACTATCACCTATTCTAAGTTCTCTTTTGAAATATTCATAATCTAAATGAGTTTTAAACATAACTAATATTTCATTTTCATCTATGTTGTTAATAACACTATTTTGAGAATCTTTTTCATATGATACTTCCATATCTTTTATCTCTAACATAATTTGCATAGATGTTTTTTCATAAGCCAACTCAAATCTATTTTTAAGTGCTAATTTACAAACTTTAGATTGCATTACTTCCTCTAATTTATCAAAATTTGATATAAAGTTTTTTAGTATAAACTCATAAGTTCCAGCTGCAAAATACCTTACTTTGTAAAACTCTATATCTGAAGAAATCTCTCTATTTTTTTGTAATTTTTCACTTTTTACTTGCCAAAGTAGGAGCTCTTTTTCAAAACTATTTAATACACTTTTCATTTCCGTACTAGCATAAATTAACAACTCATCAAGCTTTTTAATACTTTGTGAAATATTTATAGAAGTTTCATTATTTTGAAGCATATAACTTTGATATTTTTCTTTTTTAAGGCTCAGTCCTAAGATGGATTTTTTCTCTTTTAGTAGATACTTATCTATTGGTTTTATATTTTTATAAATACTCTTTACACATTCATTTATATTTTCATTTATTTTTATATTCAACATCTCTACATGTAGAGTTATTTCAATTTCCAACTCTTTTAACTTAGAATCTAAGCTTTGCGAAAAATCATTTAAAATATCTACTAAGTCTACATAAACAGCAGTAATTCGAGTATACTCATTTTGTAATATTTCACATAAAGATAAAAAATCTTTTTTTATAGCAAATACTTTAGCCTCTTTGGCTTGAGGTCTTAAAGTTTTATCTATAAATTCTAAGACCTCTAAAATATTTGATTCTTCTAAGTCATCTAGATGATGAGTAAAATCTTTTTTTTCTATCTTCATTATATTTTTATTATATAAGTCCAGTTTATTTTTAAAAAAATTATCGTCTACACTATCTGCTAATAATATGTCATCATTCAACTCTTGTATCAATCTTTTCTTTTCATTAAATAAGATAGTTTCTTTTTGATGAATTCTAGAATCCAATGCTTGAATTGCTGATATGGCAATAATATTAGAAAAGAAATCTTTATAGTTTTTCTTTGCATACTCTAATGCTGTTTGAATATCACTCTCACTTAGCCTATCTTTTTGATTTAGTAAACATATGGATTTATTAGCATAATTGGGTATATATTTCTCTAGTGTGTCAATCTCACTTTTCTTAGCAACAGCATCAATCAGTCCTAACCATATAATACCATCGACATCACGGAGTACTTTATTTGTAGTCTCTGTATCAAATTTTGATTGAGAATTTAAGCCTGGTGTATCTACAAAAGATATCTCTTTTAATATAGGTACTGGTGCATAAATTGAAAGATATTTTATATCCGCTATTGATTCTCTTTGATCTGTAAACCTAGATAAATGTTCTATATTATGAAACTCTTTTGCTCCACTTTTAAAAGTTATTTTTAGCTTATACTCCTCAGCATAATTTAAAAAATTTACTTTTGAAGTAACAGGTGTTATACCAGTTGGAAGTACATCTTTTGATAAAAGTGCATTTAAAAATGTAGACTTTCCAGATGAAAATTGCCCTATGACTGCAACCTCCATAGGATATTTTGCACGTTTTGAATACTTGTCTAGTAAATTTTTTAATGACTTGGACGGATGAAACTTATCATCTAATAGTTTTGTAGATATCTTTTTTATAAAAGATTCCAATGAATCTACTTCTTTAGTATAAGATATTTTTTTATTATCTATTTCTTGAAGAAGTAAATCAAATATTTTCATGATAGACTCTCCATTATTATTTCTAAATCATTTATCTTACTTTGTGTATTAATTTGTAAATCTTCTACATTTTTATCTTTATCTCTAAGAAGAAATATTTGACTTTCTAGTGAATCTTCATATTCTTTAAGTTCTTCTTCAAGTCTTAACACAGGCTGTCTTAGTATTATAAAAAAAGTACTTAATATATTAGTGTTTAACTCATTTAATATGTCTTGCACATGATTTTTAACATATACAAATTCTTCATCTAAAAC